>Ga0214919_10004592_pt1 | contig 20123 bp, 11 predicted proteins | sample LL1503_MetaG_FD_177994 | JGI IMG/M metagenome (GOLD analysis project Ga0214919, IMG submission 177994) | Freshwater microbial communities from Lake Lanier, Atlanta, Georgia, United States - LL-1503 | ecosystem: Environmental > Aquatic > Freshwater > Lake | place: USA: Georgia | collected... | reverse complement strand
TGTAAGAAACTGTTTTGGTGAGATCTTTAATTGCTGCGACAGTGGTGTTGTAGAAGTTGAATGTTGACGAAGAAGTCTTTGTGAAGGATGCGGAGTAAACATCCTGAGTTAATTCGCCATTGATGGTATCCCCATCTTGATTCATTTTGTTGCCTGCAAGGTCAAGAATATTTGGCCCGACTTGGATGGTGTAAGTTCCAGCAGCAGAAGAACTGGGAATGTTAAAGGTGAATTCGTTGTTGCTACCTGCAACTGCTGAAATACCAGAAACAGTAAGTAACGAACCCGAGGGGGAAGTTACTTTGATATTGGCTGCAGTGAGGGTGGAAGTTTGAATTGCCTCGCTGAATTTTACTTTGAAACCTGTGATTGCTCCGCTGTTAATTCCAATTGCTTCTGAAGTAAGAATCTTGGCCCCGGTTAGATCTGCTGGGGGAGGGTTCGTGATACTGCCATTGAGGGCATTACCAATGTTTAACCTTCCACCCGTTGCAACTTTACCATTGAGCCCTGCAATTTTATCAACGCTTGAGTAGAGCTTTGCAATTACTTGTTGATAAGTGAAGGTAGGGTTTTGATCCCAAATCAGAGAAATTGCACCGCTGACATGGGGAGTCGCCATCGAGGTGCCGCTAAGGGTACCGTATGTATTTCCTGGAAGGGTACTTAGAATCCCAACACCAGGGGCAGCAATATCTACCGTGGTTGCTCCATAGCAGGAGAAAGATGCAAGGGCATCTCTGTTATCCGTTGCAGCCACTGCAACAACATTATCAAAGTCGTAATTGGAAGGGTAGTTAGGGGTAAGGTCGTTGTTTTGCCCACTATTACCGGCGGCAGCTACAAAAATGTGACCCGCGGTTCTTGCGTTACTGATGGCTTGGGAAAGCAGGGAACTGCTGCCACCACCACCCCAGCTATTATTTGAAAGATTTGCGCCCATGCGAACTGCATAGTTCAAGGCGCTGATAGCTCCTGCGGTGGAACCGCTACCATCGGCGGCCAAAAACTTAAGAGCCATGATTCTAGTGTTCCAGTTTACACCTGTGGTACCTATCCCGTTGTTTCCTACTGCACCAATGGTGCCTGATACATGGGTTCCGTGGCCATTGTCGTCCATTGGGTCTGCATCGTTGTTAGCAAAGTCGTAGCCATAAATGTCATCTGCGTAGCCATTGCCATCGTTGTCGATGCCATCGCCTGCGATTTCGCCTGCATTGCGCCACATGTTTGCCGCGAGGTCTTGGTGGTTGTAGTCGACGCCTGTATCGATAACAGCGACGATGGTTCGGCGGGTTCCAGTATTGATGTTCCAAGCTTCTGGTGCATCGATATCAGCATCGTTGGTGCCACCAGTTTGGCCGGTGTTGTTAAGGCCGTACATGGAGGAAAAACGGGGATCGTTTGGAATGCCTTCAAGCATTAAGCGATAGTTGGCTTCAGCGGTTGCAACCCTTGTGTCTGCTTGGAAAACTGCAAGTGCGCCTTCAACGCTCATTCCTTGGGAAAGTTGGAGTTCATAGAGGCCATCAACGAGTTCAAGGGACTGAGTGATTTTTGCGCCATGAAGATCGATGTTTCCGGAAAGGACTGCATCTGGTTTGAATTGAACCAAGATGGTGTTGGACATATAAGTGGTCGGGTCTACAAGAAGGCTGCCCGAAGAGGCGAAGGGCCCCATGGCAGCATTAAGAACGGTGCGTTCCTCAAGAAGTTCGAGGTTGAGCCTTTTGCGAAAGGATGTGTTCAGACTTGGCTTGCCAAAAGTGAATCGTGCCATGTTAAACCTCTTCAATGGGGGACTTGAGTTATCCGAAGATTCGTTACATCGAGTCTTACGATGAACGATAGGTTAATGTTCAGAGATGTCAAAAAACTTTAAGTATATTTTACAAAATAATTAAAATAAATGTAATCCTTAAATCAAACAATCGTCTAAACAACGAGGTTTAACAAGCATTATTTTGTCTTAAGTCTATGTTTGATAGAGCTTTGTGTATTTTTATAAGTGATTTATATCGCTGGGCATGCGCCAATCGCCCCGGGGAGAAAGGCTGACAGTACCAACTTTGGGGCCATCTGGGAGTGTGCTGCGCTTATATTGTTGGCTAAAGAAACGCTGCATGAATTTATCTAGCCATTGCTTTAACTCTATGTTGGTATAAGGTTTATGGAAATTTGTTTGGGTAGCAAGGAAGAGTATTTTTTCAGGATTAAAGGAGTTTCGTATCCAGTGATAAAGGAAAAAGTCGTGCAATTCGTAGGGGCCAACACTGGCTTCGGTGGATTGGATTTCTTGATCGTTTTCGCCTAAAGGTAGTAACTCAGGAGAAATAACGGTTTGGGCGATATCTAAAAGAATGCTGCGGATGGGTTCTTCATAAGAGTTGTGAGCAACCCATTCCACCAAAAACTTGACTAAGGTTTTTGGAATGGAGCTATTGGGGTTATACATGCTCATGTGATCTGCGTTGAAAGTGCACCATCCCAAAGCGAGTTCAGATAAATCTCCGGTGCCGATTACGAAACCACGGTTCATTAAAAGGGAGGTGCGCCTTCTAGCCTGAATGTTTTCGAAAACAAGATCATTCCTTTTAACTAGGGGAACTTTTTTTAGCAAACCAAGGAAGGTGTTTAAGTCGAGAGCGTTGATTTCAATTTCGAAGGGTTTGTGATTCAGGGCTTTCATTTCATCAAAGCAAAGGGGCCTGATATCGATTTCGTCAAAAGAAACGCCCAGCGCGGTCATCAGCTTTTTTGCGTTTTCAAGGGTACGCGAAGTGGTACCAAATCCTGGCATGGTCAGCGCTTTGAAATTTGAAAAGGGTCGATTAATTTTTTCCAGAGTTTTACAAATAACCATCAAAGCAAGAGTGGAATCCAAGCCGCCAGATACCCCAAGAGTAATCGGAGTGTTGCCAATGTTTTCAAGTCGTTTTGCCAATCCTGCAACTTGGATCTGAAAGATTTCATCGCAGCGATCTTTTAGCTCATTCGAGTTAGCAGGTACAAAGGGGTGTGGGATAATTTCTCTGAGCAATTTGGAAGATGGAACTGATCGATCAATAATTCCAGCCTTATCAAGTTGGAACCCAATCTTGCGAAAGCTTTTATTATTGTCGTGGGAGTTATCCGCCCAAGTGCCTGTACTCCTTCGATTGTTCATGACTCGTTGCAGATCAACATCAGCAATAAGATGGCTATCCTCTCGGTTAAATCTAGTGTTTTCAGCTATAAGCTGGCCGTTTTCAGCAATAATACAATGCCCGCCAAAAACCAAATCGGTGCTTGATTCGTGAACTCCGCTTGATGCATAAGCATAAACAGCCATGCTTCGTGCGGATTGCCCGAGGACCAGATTTTTTCGATAAGGCGCTTTGCCGATGATATCGTTGCTTGCAGAAAGGTTGGTTAAAAGTGTTGCACCAGCAAGAGCTTGAAACGAACTCGGGGGAATGGGGACCCAAAGATCCTCGCAGATTTCAACACCGATAATAAGTTCGGGGAAATCTTCAGCAGCAAATAATAGATCAGCGCCAATGGGGATGGATTGCCCGAACAAAAGCACCTCGGTAGAGCGCAGGTTTATAGCTGGGGAGAAGTAGCGTCTTTCGTAAAATTCTTTGTAGGTGGGAAGGTAGGATTTAGGAACAATGCCAAGAACTTTTCCTTTGTGAATAACGATAGCGCAATTAAACAACTGCGAATCAACAGAGACAGGTGCACCTATAAGAACCAAGCCGTCAAACGCTTTTTTGGTTGCTTCGATTACCGAGAGGATTTCAGAGTTGGATTTTTCCAGGAGTGCGGTTTGATGGAAAAGATCTGCGCAAGTGTATCCGGTGATTCCAAGTTCAGGGAATAATGCCAATCCGCATTGTTGAGCCTGAGCCTGTTGTAAAAGATTGATGGTATGTGCGGAATTAAATGCGCAATCAGCAAGCCCAAGCTTGGGGGAAAACACAGCGAGTCTAAAAAAGCCAAAGCTCATTGGGGCAGCCTCTGAAGAGAGGGAAGCGCTCCGCGCAGAAGTTAAATCCTTAAGGATATCTTATAGGATCATGCAACCCTGCAAAAGCGAATAAGTGGGTTGGAAGAGCATGAAAGCGGTAAAACCGACTGTTTAACTGCTATTTTTGGAACAAAGGTTCAAGATTAAGCGTGTGAAATGGCCCTTTAGAGGATGGCACATTCTGGAAAGCCAGATGTAATCGGAGGGTGCCCGGTTCAAAAACCATCGTTTGCAGAGTGTCATCGCCTAGATTGACGGAGTCAAGGTACTCCATGACTTGCGAAGGCGAGACCTTGTTTTCGTTGTTTCTAAGTTCCTCTAGAAGGGTGAATCGCTGGAAAGATCTTCTTACATTTATTGGAAAAAAGGGTTTGATTTCAGAACTGCAGAAGTGATTGCAGCAAACCGCAACGCCATCTTTAGACTTTCGTTCGATGACTTTATCGGGAGTCACTTCAAAAACCGCAGAGCGCTTTCGATCTGCAATTAAAAGATTGGTAGTGCTGGTTCTAGGTAGCTTTTTTAAAAGCTCGTAAGCTTCGTCCACGGTAGAGCACTCTTCGAGCAGTTGCCTATAACACATGGCGTATGGGATACCGTTGTAGTTAAACTTTTTTTGGCCCGTTTTGATGTCGATAACTTCATGAATTGCCAAACACAACCCATCTTGATTCATGCCTGAAAGGCAGCCAACTAGGCCGGGAAATCCGATTGCAGCAAAAGCCTTTTTGTTCTCTGGTTTGTAAACCGTCACGAGGGTGTATTGGTTGATATAACCCAGGGAAGGGTAATCGAGGTTGCGACCAAAAAGCATGCCGCCTGTTGAGCTTTGTGCTGGCTCAATAGTTATTCCAGAACATGCCACAACTTTCTTTAAATCAAAAAGAGTGTTTCCCACAATGAGATCTTCTTTGCTGATTCCAGAAGAAGTAGACATCGCATTTAGTTCTTTGGTGTAATCTTCGGGGAAGTAGTTTGCCATGCGTTGGCCAGCCTTCGCAAAAACAATCCACATGAACTCCACGCCGAAGTGGCTTAAAACATCGCGAGGGTATTTGGTGGCTTTGGGCGCGGTTTTAACAGCAAGTTTGCCAATGGCTTCCCCCATCTGCTCTGGGGTACCCTTAACTTCAAGGACAGGAATGTTACTGATGTAGCTAAGCTTTCCATTAGGGGTGTTAGAATTTTCTGGGTAACGGAAAGGGGCTTTCTTTTCGAGGGGTTTAATAGCCCCGCTTCCCAAAAGAAGCATCGAGCTGAGGAGCAGAAAGTTAAATAGGTACATGATCATTCCTAATCTAAGGGCAAATCGACTTCCAATCTTTGGTGAAAAATACCATGATAGCTTAATTAAGTCAGTAGGAGTTGGATTTAATCAAGGAGAGATGCATTGAAATACGCAGTTTTAGGAGCTTTTGGCCAATTGGGAAGAGATCTTTGCCCTGCCTTGGGTGAGGGCGCGATCGCCTTGGATCGAAGCAAAATCGATTTAGGGGTTCCTGAAACTATTGGTAAATGCCTTGATGAAATCAATCCTGATGTGGTGGTGAATTGTGCAGCATATAACTTTGTCGATAAAGCCGAAACCGAGCCCGATAGTGCAATGCGAATCAATGCTTGGGGGTTAAAAGAGCTGGCGCAGTGGTGCAAAGCAAAGGGCAAATATTTGGTGCACTTTAGTACCGATTATGTGTTTGGCCTCGATAGCCAACGAAATAAACCCTATGAGGAAAACGACAAACCTGGCCCGGTGAGTAATTATGGGATAAGCAAATTGGCGGGCGAATATGTGGTGAGTGCCAACTGCCCTAACCATTTATTGATCCGAACTTGTGGCTTATATGGTGTATGGGGCAGCGGGGGCAAAGGCGGAAATTTTGTGGAGACGATGCTGCGTGTTGCTGCACAAGGGAAGCCCTTGAAAATCGTATCTGATCAGTATTGCACCCCCACTTATACCAAAGATCTGGCAAGGACATCCGCCTTATTGATCAAGAGTAATGCGCAAGGATTATTGCATCTGACGAATCAAGAATCCTGTTCGTGGTATGAGTTTGCACGCACGATTTTTGAGCTTAGCCAAATTGAGGCTTCGATTTCACCTATTTCGAGCAAGGATTACAATGCCCCTGCAGCCCGCCCTGGGTATAGCGTAATGCAATCAGCGCGATTTAAAGAGCTGGGATTATCCCCTTTAAGAAGCTGGAAGCTTGCCTTGGAGGAATACTTGCAGGAAAGAAAAGCGAAGCAGTAAGGTGATTGGGTAATTCTAAAAATTATCAGCTTGGTTGTTGGCATCAATTGTCTTTAGGTTATACTAGGGTATCTAAGGTTTTATTGCTCCTAGAAAAGTTTTTGATGAAAGTTTTTGATTTAATCATGACCGTCGCAGATAACAATTCTGAAAATTCAGGGAACCCTTCCGCAAGTGGGGATGTGGCACAAAATCCGATGCGTGAAAAACGGGCGACTTCTGATCGCAGGCGAGAATTTATTCCCGTTGTGGTAGAACGACGCACAGGCTTGGATCGCAGAATTGAATCTGAAAAACGCAGGATGGTTGATCCGGTAACTTTTGAAAAAGAATACAACAGCGATGAGGTGGCATTCATGAATGCCATGGATCAATACAAGCGATCTAATCGCAGGCCATTCCCTACTTGGAGTGAGGTGCTTGAAGTATTGGTTTCTTTGGGATATCGGAAAGTTGCAGAAGCAGCCCCGTTGCCTGGGTTGCCTGTCAAAATCGAACCCAAAGACGAAGTCTAAATCAATTCTTATTCGGGATCGATTTCCAGCCCAACAGCTCGCATCAGTTCTAGTGCATTAGAATGCCTGACAACCCCGGGCTTCATGGTGTAATCAAAATTCAAATTTCCTTCTTCAAACCTATCTGCGAAGTGCGTGTTTTTTGCATCGGAAATGGATTGATCTGCAATTGCAGCGAGAGAGAGATCGTGGGTGGTTACAATGCCAATAGCGGATCTGCGCAAAAGCCCTTTAAGCACGCCTGATGCGCCCAATTTTCGATCGTGGGAATTGGTTCCGCTGAAGATTTCATCCAAAAGAAAAAAGACCGGGACTGCGCCATCTGCAAGATCCACTACCTGCCTAACGCGCTGAATTTCTGCGTAGAAACGCGATTTTCCCTCTGCAAGGGAATCCTGGATTTTTAAAACCGCAGCAAGAGCCATGGGTGAGATTTTCATGGTTTTAGCTTTTACGGATGCTCCGGCAAAAGCCAGAACAGTATTGATGCCCACAGTTCTTAGATAAGTGCTTTTTCCAGACATATTAGAACCGCTGACGATCATGAGTTTTGTCTTCGAGTCCATTTCGAGATCATTGCGCACGCAAGCATCTTTGTGCATTAGTGGGTGGCCAAGGGCGGTTGCATGGTAGAAGGATTTTTCTGGGGAAAGTTCAGGGAAGATATCTTCTGGATTCTCAAACGAATAGTTGGCGAAAGAATTAAGAGCTTCAAACTTGCCGATAGTTTTCATCCAATCATGAATATGTTTGCCATTGGTGGTGCGCCATTTTTCGAGCCCATACCCAACTACGATTTTCCAATTAAGTAAAAATCCAATGGGAGAGAACATAAGGTTTTTTAGGGCATTGGAAAGATCAATCCAGACAGCTAGGTTTGAAATCAGAACGGAGGGAGGATTTTTTGAAGATGTATCCTGAATCTTGGTTTTCATTTCCTTGAGCATTGCACTATTAAAAGAGCTGTTTTCGAGAAACGCCATCGCCCGGGATAATACCCCAAAAGAGCCGGTATGCAGGTCCACACCCTGGTAGATTTTTTCCATTCCGCGTGCCATGAAGGCGTGGAGAATGATGTTTGCAAAAATTGCGATGGCAACTGGGAAGAGGCCGAGGCCTAAAACAACGCAAGCATGAATGGAAAACAAAGAGTAGCAGGCAAGGGCGAGAGCGATGAAAAGCGGGATTTTGGATAATAAATGCGGGGGCTGGTCTGCCCATGAAACAAGGGATGCAATGTCTGCAGGATTCTTGCTGTTTCCAGCGCGGGCATTCATTTGCTGCCTTAAATCAAGTAGCGGTGCAAGTTCTCGAATGGATTGCTGCCTACGAATAATTTCAGTAGCATCTGCGGGGCCTTGCAGCCACTCTGCAAGTGTTTTTTGTCCCACAAGGGTGTTTGCAATGCAGAGCAATTCGAAAAGTGAACCCGAACCGAAAATATCCAGATCATCTGCATAGGGGTGGTTTGCAGTGCGGAATCGCAAGCCTTGGCTGCCTTTACCCTGCCATTTGTATTTAAGCCTAGCTACCCCTGATTGATAAAATTCGAGATTGCGGGAGACATCCTGCCAAGCCCGGGTTACTTTTTCGTGCAAGATAAGCAAAACAACAAAAGGTGGAATGGCGGCTAATAATAACCAAGCAGAAAATTCCTGCCTGCCCAAACTGAGCCAGCAAAGTAAGCCAAACAAAACAAACCAGAGGATTCTGGATTGGCCCAGTAGGTTTTCCCACCGTGCTAGCGCTTTGTTTTTAAGTAGCAGGGATTTTTCCCGTTCCTCATAAATGAGCAAAGGGTTTTGTTCTGAATAGTTCGGTGTAACTTGTGCCATGGTTTATCTATCGGTTCCAATGATTAATAATCATCTTTTTACAAGTTTGCAGGGTTAGATGCCTTAAAATAAATGTGAAAACTTCAAAACGGTGCGAAGAAAGTGCAAAAGTCCGATTCTGCAGTCTGGGTAAGGTGAAGATACTTTCTGATTCGGCCTTTGTTTGATTGACTGAAATAATTAATGCAGTTAGCCTAATAGGTGTACAGCCCGCCATCTTGGAGAGCAAAATGATAAGAATTGATGCTAAAAAAGGTCCCCGATTCTGCGATGGATTTACGCGCAGGGATTTTATTCATGCAGGGGCTCTTCCTTTGCTTGGTTTAACCTACCCTAAATTTTTGGCAGCCAAGGCCGCTGCTCCAGCACCCGTTGGCGATTCGGATGTAAATTGCATTATGCTCTTTCTCGTGGGCGGGCCCAGCCATATCGATACATGGGATCCTAAGCCAAATGCGCCTGAAGAAATTCGAGGCCCTTTCAAAACCATTCAAACTAATGCCCCAGGCGTTCGAATTACCGAGATCTTTCCAAAATTAGCCAACCATATGGATAAGGTTTCGCTTATCAGATCGGTTTATCATACCGCCAGTGCAGTGCATGATACGGGCCACCAAATGATGCAAACAGGCAGACTGTTTACAGGGGGCATTGAGCATCCCCATACTGGTTGCGTCATGACTTATTTAAAAGGGCAGCGGGGCGAAGTTCCTGGCCATGTTCTTATCCCAAAGCCCATTGGCCGTACGGGTGGTAACATGCCTCATGGGCAGACCGCTGGTTATCTTGGTAAGCAGCATGATCCATTTGTTTTGGATGCGGATCCTTCTGTAAAAGATTTCAAAGTTCCAGATTTGCTGCCCCCTGATTACATTACTTCGGTAAGGGCGGATCGCAGGCGTAAGTTGCGTGATTCCGTGGATGCGAATGTTGCAGCATTCGAAAAAGATTCGAAATCCAAGCAGTTTGATGACAATTTCAACCTTGCCTATAAGTTGATGACCAGCCCAACAGCTCGTGAAGCTTTTGCTTTGAATCAAGAAACCGATAGCATGCGCGATCGTTATGGAAGAACCCGCTTTGGCCAATCTTGCCTACTTGCCCGAAGGTTGATTGAACGGGGTGTTCGGTTTGTAACTGTGAATATGTTCGAAACCGTTTTTGATGAAATCACTTGGGATATTCATGGATCGAGGCCATTCACTGACATTACCGAAATGTCGAAATTGGTCGCACCCAATTTTGATCAGGCATTCAGTGCATTGATGGAAGATCTGACGGAAAAAGGGTTGCTGAAAAACACCGTGGTAACAGCTTTGGGTGAATTTGGTCGAACACCAAAAATCAATCCCGCAGGTGGGCGCGATCATCATCCTGGAGTATGGACAATATTAATGGGTGGCGGGCCAATCAAGGGTGGCAGGGTGATAGGGGAATCCGATGAACTTGGATATGCGCCCAAAACCAGACCCGTATTACCAGGCGAAGTTGCTGCAACGCTTTTCAAGGCTTTTAATCTTGATCCCCATCATGAACTTCCCGGGCCGCAAGGCAGACCAATGCCCCTCGTTGATTTTAATCTCAACCCGATTCGCGAACTGTTTTAATTGCCTTTAACTTTTGTCGGATGATCTTACCATGTGCAAAAATTTAATGATCGCTATGTTGGTGTTATTTCTCGGAGCTTCCTTTGCTGATGCCCAGCAAGTTAAGGTGCTACCCGAGGTGATTGAATTGCAAGGGCAGGGCGAATTAAGGTCTGTTTTTGTAGGCCTTTTGCAGGATGGTTTGGTGGTTGCAGATCTCTCCACCGCTGCGGATTTTGTTTCTTCTAATGCCAAAGTCTTTACCGTTGATCAAGCAGGAAAAATTAAAGCTGTAGCAGATGGCGAAGCCGTCTTACAAGTTAAAACCAAGCAGGGCGATACCACCGCTAAAGTCACCGTTAAAAATGCCCTGGTCCCTAAAAAAATCAGCTTCGAAAACGAAATCATTCCCGCATTCACCCGTGCTGGTTGTAATTCAGGTTCCTGCCATGGCGCCCTTGCAGGGAAAGGCGGGTTGAAGTTATCTCTTCGAGGTTACGATCCCGCTGCAGATTTATTTGTTCTTACCAGGCAGGCCAACGCCCGAAGAGTTGATTGGGCTAATCCCGATTCAAGCCTTTTGCTTGCCAAGGTTTCGTTGAAGTTGCCACATGGCGGGGGTAAAAAACTTCCGAGTGATCATCCTGATTACAAACTTCTTTCTGATTGGATTTCGCAGGGAACCATGCCATCGTCCCCCGATGAGCCAAAAGTTGCTGCGGTGGAAATCATCCCTTCCAAGCTAAGACTAAAATCAGGCGATAAACTTCGGATGATTGCGCAAGCCCGATACACGGATGGCAGGGTTCGCGATGTTTCTCATTGGGCCAGATTTTCTTCAAGTGAAGATTTGGTTGCTTCTGTTGATCAGGATGGCGCAGTTCAAGTTGCAGGTAATGGCGAAGCCAGTGTTATCGCTTTGTTTGCAAACCATGCGGGTTTGGGCGCTATTGTTTCCCCTTTCCCCAATAAACTGCCCACAGATTTTCTGAGCAAAAGCCCAAGGAACAACTTCATTGATGAGCTTGTGTTGCGCAAATTACAGGAATTGCAATTGCCTCCCTCTGGGCAGACCACCGATTCACAATTTATCCGCAGGCTATTTTTAGACATGGCAGGCATCCTACCTACGGAAAAAGAGTTGGATGATTTTGTAAAAGATACTCGTTTAAATAAAAGAGAGTTGATTGTTGATGCCTTATTGCAAAGGCCTGAGACGACGGATTATTGGGCCTACAAATGGTCGGATATGCTGTTGATATCGACTCGGAATCTTAATCAGCAGGCTGTCTGGGCGTTTTATCAATTTGTACGAAAGTCTGTCGCAGATAATCTCCCCTGGGATCAATTCGCCCAATCTTTGTTGACCGTTAAGGGTAGTAATCTTAACAAAGGTGCTGCTAATTATTTCGTGCTTCATAAAGATGTTACAGATCTCATGGAAACCACCGCAGTTACTTTCATGGGAATGTCTCTCACTTGTGCGCGCTGCCACAACCACCCCATGGAAAAATGGACGCAAGATCAATACTGGGGGATGGCAAGTATGTTTGCGCGTATCGGGATAAAGAACGGCGATATTGCAAACGAAGTGATAGTCGAAACTTATCCTGTAGGGGAAGTGTTGCACCCGAGGAAAGGTGTTGCGATGCCTGGTGCCCCTTTGGATGCCCCGGCCATGAAGGCTGGAAATTCTGAAGATCCCCGGGTGGTGTTTTCCCAGTGGCTGACTGCGAAAGAAAACCCATTCTTTTCGCGGGCAATTGTAAACAGGGTTTGGCGCAACTTCATGGGCAGGGGCCTGATTGAAGCAGAAGATGATTTAAGAGTTACCAATCCTGCTTCCAACCCAGCATTGCTTGATGCCTTGGCCGAAGAGTTTATCAAAGATGGTTACGATATGAAAAAGCTGATGCGGAAAATAGTGCTATCCGCAGCGTATCAGCGGTCTTCACTTCCCAATGCGATGAATGAAAATGACGATCGTTTTTATTCGCGGTTTCTGCCTCGAAGATTAAAAGCTGAGATTTTACTTGATGCCTGTTCTGAGGTAACTGGAGTGCCCACTCCCTTCAACCAAATTTTAAGCCGGGCTGGAGATGCTAAAACAGCCTATGCTGGTTATCCCAAAGGATTGCGGGCTTTGCAGCTTCCCGATGCCTCGGTTGCTTCCCGGTTTCTTGACGCCTTTGGCAGGCCCGAAAGAGCGCAGGCCTGCTCTTGCGAAAGGCAGCAGGATTCCACTGTTGGCCAGGCTCTTCATGTTTTCAATGGTAATACACTTAACGAAAAGCTGCGATCGAAGGAGTTCCTAGGGCTTCAATGGATTAGCGAGAATCTTTCTAGTGAAAAGATTATTGAAAGAGTATTTCTACGGGCACTGTCGAGGAAGCCTAATGCGGATGAGCTTACGCGGTTTTTAAAAATAATGGCAGAGGCTGATCCGAAGGATCCAAAATCCAAACAGGAATCAATTGAAGATCTTGTGTGGGCTGTTCTTACTTCCAAAGAATTTGTTTTCAACCACTAAGTATAAAAAGGTTTGACAATGTTGATGGGCCAATGCTTAGTTCTGCTTTCCAGCATACTTGCTTTGTCGCAACTCCCTTTAGGGAAACCCAATCCTGTTCGGGCCGTTGCTTTTGCAAAAGATGGCAAAGTCGTATTTACAGCACAAGAAAATAATGTCCTTTTTCTAAAGGTCTCTGACGCTGTAGTTCTTTCAAAATTGAAAATGGATAGCGCAATTGTTTCCACCCTTACTTTGTCTGATGATGGAAAAACACTTGCTGTTGCTCATGGAAAATCTGGCGCTTCAGGCGAAATCGTAACTTACAGCATTGGTAATGATAACACCTCTGTAAAACAACTTTTTCAGTTGAAAGCTCATAACGATTTGATTCAAAGCCTTAGCTTTAGCCCCGATGGGAAATTACTTGCTTCATGTAGTTATGATCGATTGGTGAAAATCTGGTCGATTCCTGAAGGCAAGTTGGTTCAAGAATTAAAAGATCACAGCGATTCTGTCTACGCAGTTGCTTTCAATAAAGATGGCAGCATGCTTGCTTCAACCGGGGCAGACCGTGCCATCAAAGTTTGGGATACGAAAACTTGGAAAAAGCTTCATGCTCTTAGTGATTCCACCGATTGGGTTTATACTCTCGCTTGGAGCCCTGTGAAAAATCAATTGTTGGGGGCGGGGGTTGATCAAACCCTTCGAGTCTGGGCCCTTGAAAAAGATTCCTCAAAGCTTATTGTCTCTGCTTATGCCCATACCTCGGGCGTTACCAAGGCTGTGTGGACACCTGATGGGACTAAAATTGTTTCCATTGGCGAAGATAAAATATGGAAGATTTGGAATGCTGATAAACTATCTGAAATCAAAGCGTTCAAGCCTTTGTCTGATACTCCCCTGGCACTAAGCTTATCCCCCGATGGTTTAACTACGGCCATCGCAAGAGTTGATGGGAAGCTGGATCTTTTTGATTTGAAAACAGGTGACTCGGTAAAGCCGCTTATTCCTTTCATGGAACCTAAAGCCCTATTAAAAAGCATCACGCCCACTTATTCGACATTGGGTAAAAAAGTAACGATTGCAATCAAGGCAGATCATTTTGAAGCACCCTTTGTTGCTTCATCAAACATGAAGGGAGTTACCCTTTCTTCGGTAGCATCATCACTTAAAGACGGTTTGAATCTTGATGTGCAAATTGATGCTGATGCTTCCCCCGGGATTTGTAAAATCAACTGTAAAAGTTCGAAAGGGCAGGTTCTTGAAATTGATCTTGAGGTCGATCGGTTTTTAAGGACTGCAGAAAATGAACCTAATGACTCTCGCCTTACAGGGCAGGCTTTGACTTTGCCTGTAAGTGTTCAATCATCGCTGCAGAGGCCAGGGGATTGTGATTGGTTTTATATTGATGCACAGGCAGGTCAGGAAATCGCAGTTCAAATTCAAACTGAAAAAGATGACAAGATTTTTGCTCCCGTTATGCAAATGGTAGCACCCGATGGAACCGTGGTTGCTGAATCTACGCAAGGTTGGTTGGCCCATGCGTGTTTTCAAAAAGGAAGATACTCTATTGAAGTTCGAGACCGTGATTATCGGGGTGGAGAAACTTTGGGTTCGTACCGATTGCATGTTGGCAGTTTTCCGATTGTGACTTCCATTTTTCCTTTGGGTGCCCAGATCGGCAAAGAAACCACCTGGACTCTGCAAGGGGTTGGACTTACAGGCAAAAATATCTTGAAGGCCACCATCCCAAACTCTTACAAAGATGGGGATAAAGTTCCTTTTGAAACTTTGTTTACCGGGTTGACTGTTGTCCCCGGTAAAACACTTGTCGCTTCTGATGTTTTGGAAAAAACTCATATTCAAAATGAAGTGCTCCAAGTTCCCAGCGTGGGCAATGGTTTGTTTGCGAATCAAAAAGATGTGCATGTTTGGAAACTTGAAGCTAAAAAAGGCCATAAAATTATTGTTGAAACGATGGCGAGCAGGCTTGGTTCCAATGTTGATACTTATCTTGAAATTTTAGACCCCATGGGTAACCCTTTGCCCAGAGTCGTTTTGAGGGGGCTTTCCAAAACTTACACTATCTTTCGCGATCATGATTCAGCTACTCAAGGTATTCGTATCGAAGCTTGGAATGAACTTGCGGTGAATGATTATGTCGTTATTGGAACGGATTTGATGAAAATTAGGGCCCTTCCACGAAACCCTGATGATGATTGCAGGTTCTTTCAATTGGATAACAAGCGTATGGCTTTTGAAGGAACAACTCCCATTCATCATTACTTGGGTCAGCCTATTTATAAAGTTTCCTTGAATCCGCCTGGTGCCACTTTTCCACCGAATGGCTTGCCCCAGATCACCCTTTTTCATCAAAACGATGATGGTGGGCCCAAGCATGGCAAAGATTCCTTGCTAGAGTTTGATCCCCCTGAGGATGGAATTTACAGCGTAAGGGTTCGAGAGATGCAGGCAAGATTTGGTCCTGAAGCCAGTTACCGCTTATTAGTCAGGCATCCAAAACCAGATTACAACCTCCGCATCACTCCAGTGAACGCAAGCCCTGGCTTAGGTTCTGGTACGCCGGTGAATGTAGAGATTGATCGGTTTGATGGGTTTGATGCAGCGGTAGAAATAAAAATAAGTGGACTTCCCGAGGGGTTTCATGCGCCTGCGTTGTTGATTCCGCGAGGTGAAAATGTTGCGAGCTTCAGCATGTTTGCACAAACAGATGCGAAAGCCCCTCCTATTAATCATGGGAAATGGACAGTTAAATCTTCGACCCAAATCAGAGGAGTAAAAGTTGAAAAAGAATTGCAATTCGATGCACCCAAGTTAGGCCCCAAGGGTGATTTAAAAACCATTGTCAGCCCGGAAGAGTTAACTGTAAGGGCGGGCACCGAGGTTAAAATTCTTGTTAAAATTGAGCGAGGCAATGGCTTCGCAGCTCGGGTACCTCTCGATGTAAAAGGCCTCCCCCATGGTGCAAGAATTTTGGATATCGGCCTAAACGGTATTCTTGTAAACCCTAAAGAGACACAACGATTTATAACCATTCAGGTGGATTCCTGGGTGGAGCCCGGGAGTTACCCTTTTGTCGTGTTATCCAAACAAGAGGGTAAGAACACCGAATTTGCAGCCAAGTCGGTTGTTATGAATGTTGTGCGTTAGGGACTTTTGGTTGCTTTGGAATCTCGGGCATTTTTAATTTGGCCAAGGGCCCCATGGATGTGGTGGTGAGCCTGAGTAAAGGATAGCGTTCGATCAGTTGCTGGATTTGTCTAAGGTTTACTTTTTCGTAAGTCTGCATATCCTCATCAACAGATTTGTATTTGCGCAAATAGACCCAAGTCATGCCAACTTCTTGAAGCCTGTTCATGGTTTTTTCGCCCGCCCGCACAATGCGGGATAGCACCTTGCTTTTGGCCTGTTCAAGTTCTTCTTCGGTAATCCCCTTGGTGATAAGTTCATGAATTTGCTTGATGACGATTTCAAGATTTTTATGAGTCTGCTTGGGGTCGCATGAAAAAGAAGTGTAGAAAGCACCCGCTCCATCATATTCATGGAACGAGCAATCTGCGGATTCTGCCAACCCGTTATCCACGAGCGACCAGTAAAGCCTGCTGCCAGATTGATCGCCTAAAATCATGGCGAATAAATTTGCAGCATAGCGAAGAGGAGAGGCTGCGGGTGGACCGGGGCAGATCATGACCACATTTTGTTGCGTTGTGGTTTTCTTTTCCAGGAGTTTGAATTCGCCAGAACCTGATGTTTGTCGAATGTGATCTCGCCTAGCCATGCCGAATTTCCAATTGGTTGTGAGTTTCTCTGCTTTTTTCAGGAAAGTATCCCAATTGAAATTACCCGAGGCAACCAAGGTGATATTGGAAGCGATGTACCTTCGTTGGAAATAATCCAGCATCTGATCGCGTTTTAGATCGATGATGCTTTGGGTTGTTCCGAGTACACTGTTGCCTAAAGGGTGATCAGCAAAAAATAACTTGCGTGCGTGATCAAAAACCATCCAGCCTGGGTTGTCTTCATACATTCCGATTTCTTCGATGATGACTTTTTTTTCCATTTCAAAATCGGCACTTCGTAAGGAAGGGCGAAGAATATCCGCAAGTATTTCGGTTGCATCTTGATGGTATTCGGGCAAGGTTGATGCATAAAACACAGTGTTTTCTTCACTGGTAAACGCATTGTAATTGGCGCCGATTTTGTCGAAATCTTTGTTGACCTGCGCAGCATCGCGCTTTTTTGTGCCCTTGAACAGCATGTGTTCAAGGAAATGGCTTACGCCTGATTCTTCCACGGTTTCATCGCGCGAACCTGTTCGCACAAAAAATCCTACGGCTGCAGACCGGGCTTCTGGAATTACTTCGCCTATGATTGTCAAACCGTTTGAGCATTGCTGCTGATGAAATGTCACGATGGTAGTTCCTTTATAAATGACAGCTTATTTGCCGTACTTTAGTTGTTTGTTTCCCAAGGTCACAATGGTGAATTCCTTTGGGTTGTATTCTTTAACATGGGCCAGAATCGATTTGGTCGTAATCGAATCAATTGATTTTTGAATTTCTTCCAGTGGCCTGACTCTGCCAAGGTAATACCAGTCCACCGCAATGGAACCGGCTCTCGCAGAACTTGACTCTTCCTGTATTAGCATGGAAGATTTGAGCCCAATTTTAAGTCTTTTAACTTCTTCTTCCTTAATTCCTTTAGTTAAGTTTCCGATTTGTTTAAGGGTTACATCCAAAGTTTCCTGTGCCATATCTGTGGTCGTTCCTGCATAGCAGATGACCGAGGCAACCTCCTTAAAGTTTTGGTAGGAAGCCCAGACCGAATAACAAAGGCCCCGCTTTTCTCTCACTTCCGTGAATAACCGTGAACTCATGCCCCCGCTGAGAACATTCACTGCGCCGATTGCGGCGTAAAAATCTTTGTGCCCGTAAGTAACGGAAGGGTATGCGATACCAATTTGGACTTGCTGTGTATCTTTGGTTATGTGGCTGGTGCCACCTTTCCCGGGTGAAAGTTTTAAAGCTGGAACATCGCCCCCTTTCCACTTTCCGAATAACTTTTCAACTTGTGCTTTCAAGGGTTCCCACTCGATGTTTCCTGCAACAGAAATGATCGTGCCACTAGGCCTGAAATTCTTTTTCCAGAACTTGGTTAGGGCATCATGGGTGATGGCTTTTAAACCTTCAAGTGTGCCACGCCTGTCATTTCCCAGAGGAGAAGGGAAATGGATTTTCCGAAGCGCAAGCATGACTTTTTGTTTGGGATCATCTTCGATGGACATGATTTCCTGAGCTGCCAGCAATTTCACTGATTCAATATCGGATTTAGGTAAATGAGGTTTAAGAATGATATCCGCAAAAAGATCAATTGTTTTGGGCAGGTTTCGGGAAAGGGTGGCGCCCCAGAGGCGAATGTGGTTGGTTCCGGCAGAACAACTGCGGTCGAGGCCAATACCATCCATTGCAAGAGAAAGTTCCTTACTATTGTTTTTGCCTGCACCACGCAGAATGATTTCAGATAGGACGGAAGATATACCGGGCATGTTGAGAGGATCATAAGCGCAACCAGCAGGAACGATGATGTTGATGGTTGCAGAGCGGACATGGGGCATATTTTCGGCAATGAGAGTAAGGCCGTTATCGAAAGTGTGTTGAAAAACTTGTTTTGCCAAGGTAAGCCTCGCCTGTTAAATGCTGCGATTTGGTTAGAAAAGCATCAAGAAGGAATAAAAAAAGATAAAACCTCTTTGTAGATCAGCTTTGTTTTTCGAAAGCCCAAGTTTCGATAAAGTTGAATAGCTGCCAGATTTTGTGCGGAAACTTCAAGGGTGATTTTATTCAGGTTGTAGCTTTCAAGAGAAGACATAAGTTTGAGAAGAAGAGCTTTTCCGAGCCCTTTTTTTCTATGCTGTGGAATAACACCAACATTTTGAATAGCCAAGGTTTTTCCTTTTTGCATAATAGCCTGAATTGAGCCACAAGGCCCATCGGGCGAGAGAATAAGCCAGGTTGCCTCCGGGACGAATTCAGCTCGTAAACAAATTTCCCGCATCAGCATGCTGCACCCACCAGGGGTATGAAAACTGCTGAAAATCTTGCAATCCATTTCCTTGTTGAAGCTATCGAAAATAACATTCGCATGCGATTCTTGGACTTTCCAAGTCCATTCCTGCCAAGCGTAAAATTTTGGCAATTCCGGCACAAATACCCTGTCTTTTGGGTTGAAATCAAGTTCCATCCGATAGCGCTTAAGATAGCTTTTGTTTGACGAACCATGAGGGCTAGAATTCTGCCCAGATGCATTCTGTCCAGAGTTCCAATCAGACTCAGGATGAAGGAAAGAATCAGGCATCAGTTGCTCAATCCCGCAAGGGAAATTATCCATGATGACTATTTTAAGGAATTTTGCAACTAATACCATCAATCTTTACTGAATCCAGAACCGAAGGCAGATGGGATTGGGGATATCTTGGAAAAGTTCCGAGAAGGAAAGAGCCCCATCCGTGCCAACTTTATAAACAGCAACGGAGTTGCTGGCTTGGTTGCCTACGAGTAACCATTTGCCTGATGGATGTAGGGTGAAATTTCTGGGAGTGCTGATTTTTTCAGCGCCATGGCCAGTAGCTTCCAAGGTTTCTTTTTCAGAATCGAAGTTGAAAACACAAATGCTGTTATGGCCCCGATTGGATGCGTAAATGGTTTTGCCATTGGGGTGGACCACGATTTCAGCAGTTGAATTGTTGCCTTTGAAATCCTTGGGAAGTGTGGAAGCGGTAGCAAGGGTTTTGAAATCCTTCGTATCGGGGGACCAGCGGAATGCCGTCACGGTGGAGTTGGATTCGTTAACGACGAAAAGGTGCTTGCCTGATGGGTGGAAAGCCAGATGCCTAGGGCCAGCGCCTGGTCTGGTTTCAAGGAAAGGAACTTTAAAAGGTGTAAGTTTCCCTGATTTGGTATCAATTTCGTGAATAAAAATCTTGTCGAAGCCCAAATCTGCGATCACCGCATATTTTCCATCCGCAGAAATCTGGACGGAGTGGGCGTGTGGGGTTTCGAGTTTTCCTTTGATCATCCTAGTCCCTTTGTGCTGGATGAAGTCTGAAGCTTTGGAAAGCTTGCCCATTGGGTCGACGGGCAGCATGCAAGTGCTTCCGCCCCCGTAATTCACTGCGATAATGTGGGTTCTATCTTTGGAAATAGATAGATGGCATGGGCCGGTGCCCACACTGGATTCCTGATTGACGAGTTCGAGTTTGCCATCGGTTTTAAGGGTGAAAGAGGAAACACCGCCCGCTTTCTCTCCTTTAAAGATAGATACTTCATTAACGCAGTAAAGTTTTTTTCCTGGGATATCAAGTGCGAGGAAAGAGGGGCTTTCGGTTTCGC
>Ga0214919_10004591_pt1 | contig 20123 bp, 34 predicted proteins | sample LL1503_MetaG_FD_177994 | JGI IMG/M metagenome (GOLD analysis project Ga0214919, IMG submission 177994) | Freshwater microbial communities from Lake Lanier, Atlanta, Georgia, United States - LL-1503 | ecosystem: Environmental > Aquatic > Freshwater > Lake | place: USA: Georgia | collected... | reverse complement strand
AAGATTCAATCTTAAATGCTTACCCAATAGAAAACATAAACAATGGATTTTTGAAATCCACTGAATAAAAGAGACAAAAAAAAATTTTTATAATGGACATAAAAGATTTAAACGAAGTTGTTAAATATTTCAAAGAATACACAAGTAGAGTGTATGGCAAACACTACTTTCATAAAGACGAAGATAATTTTAAAATTATCATAACACCAGAAAATGAACTTTATCAACTCAATACTGATCACGAACCTTGGGGTATTGAAATTGATACAATAGATAATCTTAAAATTAGATTTAAATCTTTTACCGGTGAAAACTTAGAAGTGATTACAAATACATTTTGGGATGAAGAAGATTGAACTAAATGATACCAATACCTTTATAAGAGATAACCTACAAAATATCATTGATGGTAAGTTTGATGATAAATTTGATCCAGATTATTTAAAAATGATGTTGGAATTATCCTTTCTCTTTAACCATCTAACAATAGATAAATATTATATCATCTTTAAATATAATGGTATTGGTTTAAATGTTAATGCCTTTGAATCTTACATACAATCTGAAGAAGAGGTAATATCTTTTATTAGAAATGAAGAAACATTCAAATCTTGTTATAACTCATTCCTTAGAGATGTTAAAATAAATAAAATCATTCACAATGATACAAATTGATAAAGAAATTATTAAAGAATATATTAATCAAAAAAATTCTGATAGACATATAACGGAAGTTATAGATTATAAAATAAAAACTAAAAAAATCTATAAACATATGATCTCACCAGAATCATACGATTCTTTTCTTTTAGATACTCCGGAATTAGAAAAAAATGGATATGTCGAAATGACATTTATAAGACCCACTTGGAATGGATGGTCCATTGTGAATACAACATCACATCAAAACAAACATCTTGTTGGAACATACAGATATAGTGAAAATCGTAGAGGAATTGGTTGTTATGTTGATACATATAAAATTTGGTTAAGAGATTATAAATTAAATCAACTCTTTTAGAATTATTTTTTTTGTAGATTCGAATATTAATTGTATATTTGTATAAATATAAAACATATGAAAATCATAATTAAAAGAATCGACATCATTTTAGTTGGAATTGCAGTCGCTGCACTTGTAGCCTTTGTAATATATAACGTCCAAGAACATGGAATACATTGCATGTAATAATTAGTCAGGTGGCGGAATGGTAGACGCTATACAGAGTAGATGAAATAGGAAGTACAACGAAATTCTCTCAAAATTCATCAAACAGGTTCGAATCCTGTCTTGACTACTAAAAATTAAATTAATGAAAATATACTATTTTATTTGTAGTTTATTAATGATTGGTATGATATCTTATTCATTCCAAGAATATCCTATGTTAGTAGGTTTTTTATGTTTTGGAATAGGTATAGGATATATGAGAGAAAAGAATAAAGTCAGCTAACCAAGCACAATGAATGATAAATTCGGAGTATGGTGACAGCAGGAAAGACTGCAACATAGTCAGGTGGCGGAATTGGTAGACGCTACCCCACTTCACGGGGAAGAGATAAGACTGAGACACGGAAACAGAAATGTTGACCAAATAGTAAGTAAACTCTCATACAGGGTTCGAGACCTGGACTGACTACTAAATAAATGATATGAAAGATAAATTTTTGAAAGACCTACCCATTTTTCTTAATGGGCTTGCCGTTGGATTTCTATTATTCGGAATCCCAAATATTGGACTGATGGATATATCAATGTATATCTTAGCAATGATAACTTTCTTCTGGTATGGAAAAACTATTAATAAAACATAACTCCGGAATCACTGGTTGTGTAAATAACAACACCATCCCAATAATTAGCACCGGCATTTTGTTTAACTGATAAATCAATGATTATAATCTCTTTAGATATTGAAGTTTGAATGCTTGATATCTCACTTAATAAGGAGTTGGTTACTTCTAATTGTGATGATCCAAGTTTTGATATTGTACTAATTAAATTATAGTCACTTATATAGAATGGTTTCATAGAATAAATTTTTAATTATATATTAGTATAATTAATACAAAAAATAGAAAAATAAAATGAATAAAGAAGAAATAATCAAAGAAGTAATTATGATATTATTTGGAATAATTCCTTATATTTGTTACTTCAAAACTCAAAACAATGGCTAAACTAAACAATATAGAAAGATCGTCTAAAGATAGACTTAGGGCGAAAAAACATCGAGGTAGAAGATTTCTTGGTTCTTTAGATATGTCTATTATCAAACATGATATAGCAACAAAGAACTCCGAAATCAAACGAGGTGATCGTCCTCAATATGCAGAAACCGGAATTTATATGTGTTCATGTGGTGGAGCCGGGTGTGCTATACACTATGATAAAAAACCAAACTAATCAATTAAAATGAAATTAGTTAAATGTATTTCTTGTAAAGGGAAAAAACAAAACCAACCACTAAAGATTGGTAAAATATATGAAGTTCTTGAAACAAAAAATTTAGGAGATTGGTGTGATCATTATATTGTAGTTGATGAAACAGGATTTGAAGGATGGTATTCATCAGCAATGTTTAAAGAACTCACTCCTGGAGAACTTAGAGAATATAAACTAAGTAATATACTCTGAAATTAATTGAAATTGTAAAATCTAAATAAAATGAAAACTATAAAAATTATCACTACTTCCTTAATACTACTACTACTATTGAATGCTTGTCAATCTGAAGAAGAAAGACAACAAAGTATCAAAGACAATCAATCAACTGTGTTAGATTCAACATCTACCAATTATGAACTTAACTATCGTATATTAACTTTAGATAGTTGTCAATATGTAGTTGTTGGTATTGGAACTGGAAGATGGGGATCTCATAAAGGAGATTGTACAAACCCTATGCATAATAAAAAGTAAATTAGTTAGTAATCTGCTGAAGTACTGTATTTAACTTCAAATCCTCCAGTATTTGACCAAGCCTCATCAACTCTTCCAGATTCTAACCAAGAATCTTCAAATTTCCAAGTTGAGTTACTATATTCAGTCCAATCTGGTTCCCATATTTTATTCAACTCATTTAAAGTTTCCTCACTAAACTCTTCATAGATCTCTTCAAGTTCATATCTATTTCCTTCAATATAAGTTAAAAATTCTTCATCAGTTTCTCCTTCAAAAGGAACTGATAAGTTTCTGAAATCATCTGGATTTAAATTAGCTACTTCACTCATATGACACGAAGTAATTCTTTCACATTTTCTTATTTGATACATAATTTTTATTTTGTTTTAATTTTTATTAAATAATTAAAATAAGTTTAGATTAATTCATAAAGATATATAATTAATCTATGAAAACTTTAATACTATTTCTTCTTCTCAGCTTTAATCTCAATTCACAAGTAATAACAATAGTTATGGAAAATTACTCAATTTTCCAAATACCAACAAACATGGACTTCAATGAAGCTGTTCAGATGGATTCTATAAAAAACGCCTTAATCTATCCATACAGATTAACATATGAATTTGATTTCAATAATAGAGTTATTAATATGTGTAATGGAGGTGATTGGTTTGTTAAGTGTGAAATGTTAAATGTTATTCCTGATGGTGATCATTTTAAAGTTTTTGCAAAGGTGAATAGTGAATACTATACTTTTTTTCTATGTAAAGATATTAAGAAACAAATAGATATATTAATCTGTTTAGAATTCACAGAGTTACCATATACTCAAGGTATTTATAGTGATGCTTTAACATATTCTATTAGATAAAAAGTTAATATATAATAATAAATAAGTTATTATTATGGCATCATCTAAATTATATGTACTTGTAACCGGTAAACTTTATCAAAAGATAAAAGATATGAAAAGAGGTGGTTATATGGCAATAGAAACAACTGATACTTATGGTATTGGTGGTCCGATAGAACCTGAAGTAGATTCTTGTATTCTAAAGAGATTTAGTGGTAATGAAGATTGGAATCTTTTTAATACGTTAGCAGAGGCTAGAGAAGCTGCTTCTAAACTCTAAACAAATTTATATCTTTATTATATAAAGAGTATGATGAAATATTTTACACTTAAAAACTTAGGATGGGTATTAACTATTCTTTGTTCTTTTTTATTTATTATGAGTGGTGTTTCTAAAGTGACTGGAACAGAAGAAATGATCCAAAACTTCACAGCAATGAATATGTTACCTTATTTAACTTTGGTTGGTATTGGTGAAATCATTGGAGTGATTTTGTTATTGTATCCTCGTACTTCTGTATATGGAGCTTTAGTACTATCAACAATTATGGCTGGTGCAGTTACATTGCACTTATCATACTTTGGTGGTGCTAGTGTTGGTCTTCCAGTTGCATTAGGATTGGTAGCTTGGACAGGACACTTATTAAGAACTTCTACTAAGTAGTAATTAAAAAAAACAAAAAACCCTCTAATATTAGAGGGTTTTTTGTTTCTTATATAATTTATTTATTTATTGAATCCAAAGAAACTTTTGACTTTACCACCGAGTGTTTTATTTGTTTCAGGTGATTCGTCTTTCTTCGCAGTTGTTTGCACTGGTGCAGTTTTTTCATCTTTATTTGCAGTTGTTTGAACTGGTTCAGAATGTTCGGGTAAATCCGTGAGTTTAGGTTCAGTATGTTTTAAATCCAACGGTTTGGATTTTTCGTAAGTGAAATCTTTATCAAATACTGGCATTTGTAAACCATTAACTTTTAGATTATTGTTACCAGTGTTAGCACCCGAAGCATATTGTTTTATAAAATTAGCTAATTTATTTTTAGAAGCTGCATCCATACCAACAAGTTTTACCCCTGTGAAAGACTCGGATTTTTCATATTCAAAGTTCGTAGAAATTTTACCAGATAGAGTTTGCATACCTTCAATACCATATTCTAATACTTGAATACCTTCTTTGGTGATAATGAACTCTATTCTGTTATTTTTTTCTTGTCTATCAATTACAACTTCTGGTCCTTCTAACATTTTATAATTATTAAATGAACCATAGTTTCCTTCCTCAAGCACAATACAACCTGAAAATGGACTCATTTCAGGAAGCAATCCTCCTCCTTGTTCTGGATCATAGTCACCGATTAAGAAATTACAAGTAATTTCAAAACAACCCTTACCTTCAAGCACAACAGGTTTGGAGTTACTCATCGGAGCAAAGTAGAGTTTTAATTTTTCATATCTAAAATCACCCGCAAGTTGATCTCTTTTCTGAGCCAATTGCTTTGCCTTTGCATAATCAGGACTTTTCATCCTTTCTTCTTCTTGTTGTTGTGATTTTTTTTGATTCTCTTCTCGAGTTCGCGAGAATATCTTGTCATTAGCAGCGTTCTGTAGTCTATCTTTCTGAGGACTATCTGGTTTGCCAGCAATTTTACCTTGAATATATTCAGGTGAAATTTCTTCAAATGTCTTTAAGTGTTTCATAGTTTTATTATTTTTCTATTACTATATATTAAATTTAAAACTGATTTTTTCATCATGGAATCACTAAAAAAATTAAAACCCCTCTAAATAACTAGAGGGGTTTTAATTTTAAATCTTAATATATCTTTGTTCTTATCGTATTTTATAAAAGTGACTGACTACACATCGTAAATTATTAGAACTTAATCTTTATAAAATATAGATCCATATTTATTAAGGTGATTGCACTCAGACTCAAATTTAGGATTTTCATCACCGTCAAATTGTGATTTTATTTTACAGCAATCAAAATCTTTACCAATTATTCCTAGCTTCTGATCGACAATTTTTAGATTATCTTTGGTTATTTTTGTACCATATATTGCATTAATCACAGCAGCAAAACCTACAGCCTGTTTCAAGTCTACTCCGATTATCCAGAATTCTTCAACATTTTCGTTGAATTTTACCCCGGAATTGTTGTACCCTCTTAGATCCTTTCCTTCTCTTATAAAGTTTTTTACCATATCCTCCACGTTTTGACTGTTCAATAGAATTGATCCATCCGCTGTGAATTCACCATCGATATATAATCCTTCATCACCATCTACTTCAAGTTCAAAAGTTTTGTCACCTGTTCTGACAATATATGCACTAAAAGAAAAGACAGTCACTACTTTCATATCTGGATTATCGTCATCTTTCTTGACTACTTTTGCGTAAATATCAATCCTCTCTGACTTTGGAAAGTATTTTCCAAATACTTCTGAAATCCTCTGTTTCTTTTCTGCTTCGGATTTATCAGCATCGGCCTTTTTATTCAAAGAAGCGACATATTCTGGATCTTCCATTTTCTTTCGACGATCAGCTTCAGATCCAATCTTCTTTTTTTGTGCAGTATCTCTATCACCTGCTGCTTTATTTAGAAACTCAGGACTAAGTTCTTCGTAAGTTTTTAGATATCTCATATTTTAATTTTTTTTTATAAGTTTATATATTATTTTTTATAATATAAAAATTGTAACTTTAAGTATTTCATATAAGTTTATATATTAATTATTTATTAGACGGCAATCTAAAGTGTATCTCACATGTACTTCTAACACTATCCAACTCAAATGTCATTGGATTCATAACTCCATTTCTTTTAATACTTGGTTCATTCATTTTCTTTTCATCCGGACTTTGCCATTCGATTTCTAATCCAAAATTCTTTAAATACGATTTTAATGTTTCTACAACTTCACTTATATCCAGATAAGTAAATTCCTCTGGCTTAGATATATAAAATTTTATCCAAGGATTATAAGAGAAATGTATATTAGTATTAAAATATTCATCTTTTAAATCAAGAAGTATATCCTCACAAGTGCTAAGCATTTCTTTTAACTCTTCATGTGAGTAGTTCCAAGTATTAGATTCCTTTATAAACTCTTTATACCTTTTCATATCTATCTATATATATTTTTACATATTCATTATAGTATCATAATATATAGACTATGAAATATTTAAAAGGTTTTAAAATATTTGAAGTTGCTTGGCAAGGTGGAAAAGCATCTGAGCAACTATCTAATTCTATACCACTCACAGATAATATAATGAGTATTATATATGGTGATAATAAAAGGATTAATGTATTCCATTTAACATCTGATGAAAATATAAACAATATTAAATCATTAATAGGTACTAGAAAAAGTATATCTACATTTACCTATATAAATGATAAAATCCTCCTATCAGGTGGTATTATGAGCAAAGGAGGTATTATCTTTCAACTAGAAGGAACACTCTTATTCCATGGACAACATGATTTACTCTCTATGCCAGATAATACAGGTAGAAGATGGATTAAAATACATCAATTTCCATTAGAATTTAAAAAGGAACACAAAATATTATTTAATAAATGGAAGGATAAATACGGAATTGATAAATACGGTTCAGCTCAGATTAATAATATACAACAGATGAAGGAAGTCTATAAAGATATAGAAGATTTAGTCAAAAAATACTCGTCCAAAATAATCAAAAAAAATTATAAAGGACAAGACGAAGAAGAAAGGCCTTGGGGAAATCAAGAATCATCATATATTGGTGATGATTATAATGAGTATGTTGTTAATAATATTAAAATTAAAGATATTTTAATAGATGCTACCAAATATGATAACGTAGATGATGTTATAAAGAAATTACAAACAATTACAAGTGGTAAAGTAATAAAGTCTAATAGTTTAGAAGAAACAAAAAAATGGTTAATAGATAGAGGAGGATTCACAGATATAGAAGAATATAAAAAGAGTATAGGTATTTAATTATTCATACCCACCGTCTTTCATAATATATTATTGTTTTTTAATATACTATCCTTACCAATTCTAAATATTATTAACTTACCTGTATTTCCTGACGCAATTGCAGTTAGAGTTTCACCACTGAGATTATTAACAGTTCTAACATCACAATTATAATTCATAGATAATATCCTGGCATAAACATCAAGTGATAACATAACCACTGGTCCTAACCCACCATTCCAGTCATTAGAAGTTACCTTCATAGCAAAAAATACATACTTACCATAAGTTTCATCCTCTACCATTGAATAAGCTAATTCATCTTTTTCAACGTGTGTGACTAAATAGTGATTAAATCTTCTAACTAGTTCATCATTCGCGATTCTGCCGAACATAGGAATATCAAACATCTCTTTAAATTGATAACCAAATTCATCTACAAAATCAGTAAATAAATCTTTTAATTCATCAATATCTGATATATCAATTCTATCAAGTGCACTCTCATTATATCTCTTTAAGTATTTCATATTAGTCTTCGATTTTAAGTATCCAAGATAACTTACCGGTTTTAAGATCACCTAATGTTGGCTCACAATCTTTCCAACTATCCTTTATAAAGCATCTTGATGTAACACATTCGATATTATACATTGAATTTAAACGTTCCCATAGTTCTGTTGCTGCTTCCTTCATAATATTGAAAAGAGGATCAAGTTCTTTTGAACTCCAATCGATGTGTTGATAATATGCAGCACCTGTTATTGCCTTAGCTCGACTTAATATATCTACTCCGAATGTGATACTATAATATAACTGATTATTCTTCTCTAGAATACTTACAATATTCTTATCAACATCAATATTTCCAAAACTTGGATGATAATACTTTTTACCTGATCTACCACTCCACCCAAGTGGATAATAAACTGATAGTTCATCACCAGTATCTTTTAAAGTGACTAGTTCGATATCATCAAATTCAACACCTTCATCTTTCCAAGATTCAAAAATATCCATTATCTCTTCACAGATAATTTCAGGTTTTGGTGTCATCTCATCAACAATTGATTGAACTACTTGTTCTCTTTTTTCAAGAGCTGCATTCCACACCATTTCATGTTGGGATAGTTCTTTAAAGTTTTCAAATTTTTTTAAGTTTTTCATAGTATTTATTTTAATTTAATTATATAATCATATACCTCACCACCAGCACTAAAAAAATCATCTTCTTGAATATATAACTCCTTACCAATTGTATCTTCTACTATATTATTAAGAGATTTCAAAGATTCAAGAAATTCTTCATGTTCATCTTCTATTAGATTATAAACATATATAGCATCTATAACCTTATCACCTATATCCTTTGGATAAATTAATTTACCATTACTATTATATAACCAAAACTTATGATCAGTATAATTTAAAGCATTTAGGTCTTCATCTGTTCCAGCTATAACATCATAATCATCAAAGACTTTTGATTGTAATATATCCACTAATTCAAAATAACTTTCATTATTAGTATTATTAGATTCATTAAATGATTTAAGATGTTTCATATTATAATTTTTTCCTTTTAACTATTTCAAATACTTTATAAGCTTCTAATTCAGCCCACGTTATTATTTCTTCTTCTTTAGATATATCATCATTATGTACATCAAATGATTGATGCATTAATTCATGCATAATTAATCCAAATGTCTTTATATCATCAGTACATCTACTAAGATTTATAAATAAAAACTTAGGATCTCCATTTTTATAATTATTATCTGGTTTAGGAACAAAATTACACAACCCTGCTATATAAGCATCTTGTGATGTATTATTATAGTTTTTACAATCTTCAAGATTTAATCCATGCATTTCTTCTACATTATAATATGTAAATATATCACAAGGATTATGGCTTAGTATTAAAGTATATGATTCAAATTTAAATACTGATATTTTCTCACTTGATAAATTCTCATTAATAAATTCCTTATATGATTTCATAGTTATAAAATGTTAAATTTTTTAAGCCAATATTTACAACACTTTGTGGTATATCCATCCCTAACTGGTGAAACACTTCTTCTAATCTATCTAAAACAATTTTATCACCTTGAATAACATCAAACTCATTAATCCATTGAATGCATTTTGAATCATTTATACTATCTTCTTGTAAGAACAATTTATAAATTTCCTCTATTGGATTTTCTTCACAATAAAAAAGACCTTCAAAGAATTCAGGAACTCCCTTAAAATCTGTTATTTTATTATCACTGCAATAAAAATCACCATGGATAATCTCCGGACAACCAACCAATGAAGTTAATTCATTACGAGAACAATAAAAATCACCACCAACTTTTTTAGGAGCACCTTGTAATGAAGTTAATTGATTATTACGACAAATAAAATCACCACCAACATTTTCTGGACCACCCTCTAATGAAGTTAATTCATTACGAGAACAATAAAAATCACCACCAACTTCTTTAGGAGCACCTTCTAATGTAGTTAATTCATTATCATTACAAATAAAATTACCACCAACTTCTTTAGGAGCACCTTCTAATGTAGTTAATTCATTATCATTACAAATAAAATTACCACCAACCTTATTAAATTTAATAGGTAATTTAGTCAATTTATGTCTATTGAGTGGTTTATAACGTAATTTGGTAGATGGACTTCTATTAGGGTTGAAATTCACATTATTATCAAACTCACCATCAACATCAATAGATCCATCTGGATTAATAGTGTAATTATTAGATATTCCGTGGAATATGATTTGGTGGTATAATTTAGAATGGATAAAATCTTTATCTGTTTTCGATGGTACTTTAGATTCATTAATAAATTGTTTATATGATTTCATATAGTATATATTATATTAACTAATTGAATCCACCAACCTTATATTATAATCATTAGATTCCCCAGAATCCACCGATTCTTCACTTACTACTAATTCTTTATCTAAGTAATCCTTAACCATATCTTTAAGACCTATTAAAGAATTATAGAATTCATTCTTTTCATTCTTACCTATATTATATACAATGAGGCCATTGATAGGATAATCACCTATATCTGATGTTTTAATTGGAGCCACACCGACTGCTCTAAAAGACCAAAACTTATGATGAGGATAATCATCAGATCCATAATCATCAAAACTTTCATTGGTTGTTGAAACAACATTATAATCATCAAATAGTTTAGATTGAAGAATCTCAACTAATTCAAAATACTTTTCATTGTTTTGTTTAGTAAGCCAATTAAAAGAAGCATTACCAGAACCTCTATTTGATTCAAGTAGATCAGCACCTGGATTAATCTCTGACGTTATTCTATTGATTCTTTTTCTTTGTATATCTTCGGTATAAATCTTATCGACTAAATGGAATAACTTTTCACGGTAAGATTCTTTTGATTTAATTCTTTCAGCTAAATCTGATATATCTGAACCAATAAAAAACTTCCAAGGATTTTTACACTTTTCATATCCAGCTGGTGCTCCAGTTTGAGTATAGATTAAATCATGTCTATCATTAGTTATAACAATATCAACATCATCAAATTTAACTAAATAGATTTTACTGAAGTATTCGGTTTCTTCATTATTTCTATGATCCTGAGTTGGTTCTCCTACAAATCTAAGCATCCAAGGTGGTAATTCTTTTGCTGTATCTTCAATTTCTTGAATACTATACGGATTAATATCTTTAACTTTTTTAAGACGATTAATCATATCTAATGTAATTTTATCATCTGGAGTATTTTTCTTAAAGTAATCTAGAAAACCTTCGTTATATCTTTTTAAATATTTCATAAAGTATATATTATATTTAAATAATTAAATATAAATCCATTTTTATATACAAATCAATACATGTAAAACATAGTTAGTTTTTTATCTTATGAGTATAATATATAAAGAATGAGAAATCACATACAAAGTTTTTTAGAAAACACCGAAAAATTTAATGTTAAGTTTAATTGCATTGATAAAGACACTTCTATTGGTTTGAATCCAATAACTAACAAAGTTGATCATTTTAAACAATCTTATTTCACGACAATAGTTAATAATAGAGTTGTTAGTTCTTGTTTAATTCATATTCCGATTCATGATAAATATGTTAAATTAATAGATGTTAAAAGTCGTAAAACTTCTATGGGTTATGGAAGTTTATTAATTCAGAAATTGAAAGAGTATTTAAAATCTATTGGTATTAATCAAATTTATTTAGGATGTTCGAAAAATAATTTGGGTGCTCAGAAATTCTACGAGAGAGAGGGTTTCAAAAATATTGGTGATTTTGGTTCTGATACTTATTTAAAATATCTTTTAAAATTCTGATAATATAAATATCGCTTGTATATGTGGTGGAAAATTCGTATCTTTACTATGTGATAATAAATTTATTTTTGTTTATTCAGATAAAATCCGTATCTTTGTATTCAAATAAAAAACTAAAAGACCTTGGGCTCAGTAAAGCCTCTTATCTTACGATAACGTAACTGAAGTGGATAACTTAGAAATAGGTGACGCTCCACTAAATAGTCAGGTGGCGGAATTGGTAAACGCACTGAATAGTTAAACGGAGTGGATAAGCCACATTATAGTTGAAATACACATAAGGCCCACATGCAGGTTCGAATCCTGTCCTGACTACTAAAAATTAAATAATAATATGATTACAGTAAAAGTAAAAAATTGTAAATATAAAAATAGAAACAATCAAAACACGACTTTTTTCTTTTCTGAAAGAAATTATGGGTTTGATAAAGATGAAATAGTTACCGCTGACTGGGTTTTGCAAAATCTAAGTATTATTAAAAAAGATATTGAAAAACAAAATAACACAAAAATAGAAATAGAACAAATATAGTCAGGTGGCGGAATGGTAGACGCTAGTTGGAAAGAATATTATAAGGAGTAATTGAAAGACTGGAATATTCATACAGGTTCAAATCCTGTTCTGACTACAAATAAATAAAAGATATGAAAAACAAAAATTTAAAAGCAATAGTTGGATTAGTATTAGCTATCGCATTAGTAGTTGTAATGGGATATATTCTTAAATTAACAAATAACATATAGTCAGGTGGCTCAATTGGTTAAAGCGACAGCTGAAAAGATGTGGATTACAGGTTCGATCCCTGTCCTGGCTACTAAAAATAAATTATATGAAACATCACATTAGAACAATAATCACCATATTGGTTTTAGCACTCATAGGTATATTGGTAAATAGATATGAGAGAGAATATTTAACCGCATTCGCATTACTTGGTTTAGGAGCTTTTGTATTTGTATATATTTTAATATATCATTTCTATAAAGACTGGGTGAAATAATAAAATAGTCAGGTAGTGCTTAATTGGTAAAGGTTCTGATAGTAGGTGAAAATCGGCTAAGAGGGTTACAGGTTCGAATCCTGTCCTGACTACTAATAAATAAAAGATATGAATATAGAAATGCCGAGCATTGTATTTTGGGGAATACTATTAATTGCTTATTGGATTATAACCAATCTCTTAGGAAGAGATAAAGGAATGGTAGCACTCCCATTCTATAGCTGTATATGCAAAAGGAATAGATTTTATGAGAGAGAACCATCCAGATTCTAAAGGATATAATCTCTTTGATGAAGAAGATAAAGATTCAGTATAGTTATATTAATATATAAATGAAATTAACATATTAAGATGAAAAATAACATAAAGAGATTTAATGAAAGTTATTCTGATGAAAAGGTTACTGAAATAGGTAAAAAATATGAAGAATTTAGAAAGTATATCAAAAATTTAGATTATGATGATTTAATGGAGTATGCTGAATTATCACAAGAATCTAAAACATTAGATATACTGACCTTTCTTAAAAATAAATCTAAATTTTTATAAATAAAATTAAAATACTAAGATGAAAAATAACATAAAGAGATTTAATGAGTCAGAATCTGAAAATTGGAGAGACGACCTAACAAGAAAAATTACAAAAGAAGACATAATAAATATTATAAAATCTAATTCAGCAGAAGATGCTGCTGATGAAATATTAGAAATTATGTCAATTATGACCAGCACTAGCGGTAGATAAACGACTGGGTATATTTTATTACACAAATATAAGGAGTAAATTAATACTCCTTTTTTTATTTCAATTTATTTCTTATATTTGTTTTTAATTATATATACACAACTCAATGAAACATAAAATCTTAGATGAAATAAAAAATTGGAATTGGATCGAATTTAGTATTAAACTCTCATTTGTTTATATACTTTGTCAAGTTCTATCCTAACCACTAATAATTAACCTTTAATACATAAACTGATGGAAATTAATGAGAAAAATTTAGATGAATCAATAAAACTTAGAAAGTATATCAGAGAATGTGCTTCAAAAAATGATAAATTCGCATTTGAATATGATATGAATTTATTCCTTAAAATACTACACGGATACATAACACCACAATCCTATGGTGCAAGAATTCAAAACAGATTGTTAGTAGAATATAATTTAGAAAAAGTTTCATCATCAATAGATAAAGGTGACGCTAAAAACAAAAATGAAAAATATGGTGAAATAAAAATATCATATAAAGACGTAGATAATAAATTTCATTTTGTTCAAATAAGACCACATCAAAAATGTGATTTCTATTTTCTTTACTCTATTGATCCAGATGATAATTATAACAACTATACATTTATTATATTAGGTGATAAAATTAATGAAGTATTAGAAAAATTTGGAGCAACTAATTGCCACGGTGTATCAAAAAATAAAACAGATAAAACTCAAGAAGAATTAAGATTCTCTGTACAAAAAGATACAGATAATTGGAAATACTTAATTGATAATTTTTTAATATCCAATGTTAAAACATTTATAGAAAATATATAAACTAGCAACACGATTTTTATTATAAATAATAAAATATAATTGTTATGCTTGAAAATATATTTAATGAGATTAATAATCATATAAAAATTTCATCACCTGAAATAGTAAAATATGGTGAGGTTTATACCGAACTAAACTTGGTAGATGAAATGATATCTATATTACCAGAAGATTTTTGGAAAAACCCTTACTTGAAAATCCTTGATCCATGTAATGGAATTGGAAATTTTCCTTCCAGAATCATTAACAAATTAATGATCGGTTTATCCCAATTTGAAACTGATGAAATAAAAAGATATAAATGGATTATAGAAAATATAATATATGTTGTGGAAATACAACCAAGAAATATATTATACTATACAAATCTATTTAATCCCAATAATGAATATAAAATGAATATATTTTCAGGAAACTTTTTTGATTTAGATATTCAAAAAAGTTTTAATCTTACCAATTTTGATTTAATTATCGGTAATCCACCATATCAACAAGGTACCGATTCCAGAAGTTCTATAAGCATATATGATAAATTTGTTAATAAATCTTGTGAGATTTCTAAATATGTATTGATGATAACCCCATCAAGATGGTATAGCAATCCAAGTATGTCAAAATTTAGAAACAATATGATTAATAATTATGGATTGAAAGTTTTAGTCGATAAAGGAGATGTTTTTAAATCCGTTGAAATTAAAGGCGGAGTTTCATATTTTCTTTTAGAAAATGGATATAAAGGTGAATGTTTATTCAATAATAAATTGGTTGATTTTAATAACGATCTAATAACTAATGATGATTTCTTAATTAATAAGATTAAAAAATTTGATAAATTCTCAAACTTGCTAAATTCTGATCAGTATTTTAGTATAAGAAATAAAGACGATAGATTTTTACCTCAAGAAGAAATTAATACTATTAAATGTTATGTATCAAAACAAAATGGTAATATAAAGTTTATAAAACAAGATAAATTAAAAATAACAAACAATCATAATAAATATAAAGTTTTTTTACCAACAGCCAGTGGTTCAAAAGATAATATAAGTGAATTAGGTAGAATGGTAATTGGATTACCAACAGAAGTTTCAAGTAGAAGTTTTGTTCATTTTGCTTTTAATAGTTATATAGAATGTGAAAGTTTTATTTCTTATATAAAAACAGATATAGTTAAAAAACTAATAGGAATAAAAAAACAAACACAATTAGTTAAAAAAGATTGCTTTTCATTAGTTCCAGTTGTTCCCTTAGATAGATTATGGGATAATGATATGGTTAAAAACTATCTTAATTTAGAATAAAATACTTTTTAACAAATAACTTATACAACATTGGTATTCATCACATATTTGGATTCTCTTATAACCAATTCTGGAAGAGATTGAGGAATGAAAAAATACCATATAACAGTAATCGGATACTATCAGGAAACTACACATAAAATAATTATTGAGTGTGATGGTATGAGTTACATATTAAAAAATGAGAACTATAAAAATTATTACCTTAGCCTTCCTACTACTAATGGCTTCTTGTCAACAATTGTAATTGCCCAGGTGGATGTTAATATGAAAAATTCACCAATCGGTTATTATTTTGATAAAGACTTATGGGAACCTGGTAGATACTTTGATAGTTTAGTTAAACAAGGTAAAGTTGGTCTTTATGTCTATAAGTAATTAGATAAAACTATTAATAAATCCACTTACCTCACTAGCACCATCAGTACAGATATTATCATGTCCAATTGACTTGTCTTTTACATTTTTAAATTGTAATTTACTTGATACTTTATTACTAATTTCATCTTCAACACCTTTAGATGAAAAAATAACAATTACCTCAGAATTCAAAGCGTCTGTAAATTTATCGTTAGTTTTTAACTTACTTCTATCTATGAATTTTTCAATCATTTTCATATCTTCATCTTTGAAATATTTTCCTTCCGAGTCTTTATAATCATCTGTAGGTGGATTATATCTTTTTTTCCAATCTTCTCCTTTTGGAAATTTATTTTCAACTATCCAATCAGCACTAATAGTAGATAAATCCATTGGTGTATATTCACCATCACCAAGATAAGTTTGACATTTATTTTCACTCAAGAATTTTTTAAGACTTTGATCATCTCTAAAAATAAAGAAATCTTTATCTCTAGCTATATCTTCACCTTTTCTACTTTTCTCAACTGCTTCTTTACTATAAGCAACAGCAACTCTAGGAGGATTTTCTTTTGTCAAACTATCAATTTCTTCTTGTTTAGATGAAAAAACAAAACCATCAATACCAAAAACTTTATTAAGAAAAATATCAGACTTATCAGACTCTAAAACTTTTGCTACTTTATAAGCTATTCTATATCCAAATGAGTATCCACCAACAATCCACTTACCTCCAATTTTTTTAATATCTTCAACGCACTCTTTCGCGAATTCTTCAACATTAAAACTTGCAGGCCAATTACAAGAATATACATTATAATCAGATGATAATTTTTTTGCTAAAATACCATAATCAGATGCAAAACCAGCATCTCCTTCTCCAGTTCCAGGTATGATTAAGATGTTTTTATCTTTTCCTCTATCCTCCATTAGAATCAAATGTTTTTGACTTTTATCATCTGCTTCTAGAATAAGTCTAAATTGTTTGTATAGTTTTAAGTATTTCATAGTGTAAGTAATTTTTAATCTTTTATTTTTCTAATTCATTATAGATGTACCAAATGTGGTTATTTGGCTGATGATAGAGAATTAGATAAGTCAATAACAATAATGAGAATGATGAAACAAGGTGCTACACCAGAAATGATTAAAAAGTTCAAGGATTATATTTAATTTATTCTCTAACTCTAACCCCATTCCTAAAATCATTCGGGAAAATACCCACCATTATTTTCATTATCTCCTTATCCGATTCATCATAATAAACGTGATTACCATGTATTTCTAACTTACCAGGTATGTTAGCAACATAGTCTGTATCATAAGGTCTATCTTCTCTATCAAAATAAGCCTCATAATCTTCATCAGAAAGTTCATCAAGCTCTTCTTCACTTAACCTTGGTTCAATTCCTAAATACTTTCTTATCTCTTCATCTACAAATAATATCTCATCATCATCTGCATTTATATAAGGAAAATCTGATAAATTCAAATTCTCGTTAAATCTTTTTAAGTATTTCATAGTTTCTTCAATTTGAGCATCGGGTTCCTCTTCTTCCATTTGAGCATCAATTTCAGGTTCCTCTTCTTCCATTTGAGCATCAATTTCAGGTTCCTCTTCTTCCATTTGAGCATCAGTTCCAAATTTATTAGAAGATTCAGGCTTAATATCTTTTTTAGTTTCTTCCTCTTTCTTATCTCTTCTTTCTTTTTCCTTATCAGCTATATCCTTAGCATTTTTAAGTGCCGCAAATTGCATAGTTTCAAATGACTTTAAATATTTCATAGTATTGTAAGTAATTTTTTTATATTTCTTCTTCAGGTAATTATGATATCTTTTCCAAAAACTGATCGATCGACGCCAAAACCGATTTCTTTTTGGTGTCGGTTTCTACCTCAGAATCTTCACCGAGAATAATCTCTTTTCCTTTATGATCGAAGAATCTCCTCTCTTTGCCTTTCCTGTCGTATGGCTTCGATTCTTTGACGGAATACGAGCCTTCTTTAACATCAAATCCTAGCTCTTCGAATCTCCTCCAGTCTGATTCTTTCAAAATAGATACAAACAAGATATCTTTATAATTGGTATGCACCAATACGTCATAGGCTACAAGATAACTGACCATTTTGTTGAATCTCGAATTCCATTCATATTTGGAAGGCCTGTTGTTCGACATTGATGAAGGCATAAGGTCTCTACCATCCCAATCCTTATCAAAGATAAATTCGTCGCTGAAAAGAGAATTGGCTAGATCCGTGCCTTTTTTTAAGAATGGATTTCCTTCGCGAACAGAATGGAATTGGAGAAGGCCTTGTGGTTGGTATATTTCATATACGTATATACCATGTAGGCCAAGATCGGAAGATATATCTTCTATTCTATTCTCTTGATTCCAGACAAACTTCCATTCGCCTTCGTCCCCACCGTGGACTCTTGATCCAGGCCTCGGCTCGGTTCCCTTATAATCGGAAGATAATTGAATCCATTTCTCAAATTTTTTAAGATATTTCATATTATTTAATATATTTTAATTATATATTAATTTTTATATCTAATTATTAAATCCAATTTTTATATACAAATCATTACATGTAAAACATAGTCAACTTTTCCCCAGGCATTTTTAACTCCAAATGTAATACATGTATATACAAACCACCAAACCCTTACCAGTATTGATTATTAAAAGTATATTAAAATCCGGTGTATATACAAATCATTACAACGATATACACCGGATTTTAACATGTAATACATTTATATACAAGTTTTATATACATGTATATCTTTGTATATAAAAATCTAAAGCAATTCCATATTTATATATAATCAACTATGGAAATTATAAACCTTTTATTAAAAATAATCCCAATACTCGGAATTATCCCATTCCTTAAAGCAATTTGGGAATATATCAGAGACCTAAAATGGAAGAAATCCGAATTCCTCTCCAAAGAAATTAAAGAATTTCAAATAAATGAAAATTCTAAAATCACATTCCAACTACTTGATTGGAACTCCAGAAAAATTAAACTAAAATGCGGTGAGTATAATATCAGTGATTATGACCTAATCTCAGCCCTACAAACACACAATAAGAAATCAAAGTTCTCAATAAAAGAAGCCGAACTAAGAGATATATTTGATGAATTTTTTGATAAATTATCCACCTTTAATATCTATATCAATAACGGACTTATTTCAGAAAAAGAATTATATGAGTATATAGGATATTATGTAAATATACTCACATCAAAAGATAAAAAACCACAACTATTAATTGATACATTCAATGAATATATTCAATTCTATGAATTTAAAAATGTATTTGAATTAATAGAAAGATTTAAAAAGAGAAACTTAAATTAAATCCCTAACTCCAATAACCTCTCTTCCCTATATAAGAAAGTCATATTAATCGGATACGTTTCACTATTAAATAAAGTATCCACAATATCATCATGAATATGTATATTCAAATCTTTCTCTATATTCATAACCATTTCAATTATATCCAAATCACCTAAACCTTGCTCACCATACGTCTTTGAATAATCTAAATATTCACCAGTAAGATTATTAAAAGCTTTAGAAAGCACAGAAGGAGTTATCTTAATCAGATGGGGGTGTTTAATTATAATTTGTTAATTGTTCCAAATTCATCAAGTAAATATAAGGAAAAATCTGATGCTTTACAATGATTTATAGTTATATACAAATGATATATTTTTATATACAAATCAATACGTGTATATACACTTGTTGTGAGGTATACTGGCATTACCTTTCACA
>Ga0214919_10004590_pt1 | contig 20127 bp, 17 predicted proteins | sample LL1503_MetaG_FD_177994 | JGI IMG/M metagenome (GOLD analysis project Ga0214919, IMG submission 177994) | Freshwater microbial communities from Lake Lanier, Atlanta, Georgia, United States - LL-1503 | ecosystem: Environmental > Aquatic > Freshwater > Lake | place: USA: Georgia | collected... | reverse complement strand
AGAATTGGATGTCGTTATTGCCTGGTAACTTCATTGATGTTAAACTCCTCAGCATCTTTGCGAAAGATCAATTGGTGGTAGAAGATTATGCTGGTAACTTGAGCATGCGCGTTGGCCCAGACGGTCACTTCTACGCCGGTGACGTGTCCACTTACTCGGTTGTCTTGTCTGACAATCAAACGAATCCGGTTATTAATGGCTTGTATGTACCGATCTTTAACTCGGACAACAATCTTAACGTGGGCAATCATTGATCTAATTTGAAATAAAAGAGAAAAACGACTAAAAAAAATAATAAAATAATAAAAGATAATAAAAGATATTAAAATAAAAAATATAATTATAATTATATTTACTTTTCTATTCCAAACATAGGTGATGAACCGTTAGATTACCTTGTCTCCCAATTCTCAACGCCCGTCCAATGACTTGATCTTCAATTGGACGAGGCATTTCATGATAAAGGATAATATCAGTTGCCATCTCCAAATTGATCCCCGCACCGTTAAACCGGCTGTTTAGAAACACGATATCAACTTTATTTTCCTTGAACCGTTTCAATTTAGCATCCCTTGTAGCTTTACTTCCAGAGATTTCCACATAATTCATCTTATGTTCTTCCAGTTCTCGTCGAATCGTTGAAAAACTTTCATCATACATACTAAAAATCAGATATTTCTTATTTCGATCGCCTCCCGAAACGATGTCTAGTACAGTTTGTGGTTTAGTTTTGGGTTTAACAAACAAATCTTCTTTCTTTTCCTCCTTTTCATCCCCTTTGTCAACATTAATATAAACAATTTCCTTGACATTCACTATGGCGCGACACATTGGACAGGTTTTCGTTGTTTCCATCCATTTCATGATACAACCACCGCAAAATACGTTTTGACAACAGGGTAGCAGAATTGGATTGGTGATTTCAGAATAACAAATGGTACAATCATCTTTTAAAATATTCTTGTACTTGTTTTCCAATTCGGATATGGTTTTTTCGATTTCGGAGACTCTCTTTTCCCAATCAGCGAGTTCTTTCACGCCATTCGCACCACGATTTTTCCAAAATTGAACAGAAAAACGCGCGCTATCGAGACGTTCTCGTTGTTTTTTGGCAACAATTTCAAAAAGATTGGTATCTGTCGTCGAACCTCCTCCTAGACGAAGAATCGCCCCTCGAATATCACCGGCACTAATCATCAGTCTCGATTCTTGATCAATATAATTAGAAAGAAGATTAAGCATTCGAGGGTTGACGCAAAGATGTGTTTCATGAATCACTTCAGGCATCCTAAACGAATGTTTGACAAAATCGATTGGATTTTGAATGACAAAGTAAGGAAGAATATCGTAATCGATATGTGAAAAAAATGATTTCATGTAATGTTGACCGGTGCCACTGCACCGCATCAATTGAATATAGGTTGCGCTCACAAACCATACAAAACCTGCGTGTACCGATTTCATTGTAGGGATGTGGGTGGACCCAGCTTCGTCGAAAATAAAGCGTTTCCAAACGACATTACCGACTGCTTGGACGACATCATTGTATCGTACCGAACTACAAATGACGACATCGAAGTCGTTAATATTGGCGATATTTTTCGAAAAATTTTCGACATCTTTTTTCGTAGAAATTTCGCCAATATTTAGCGTTGGTGCAAACGCAAAATATTCTTTCCACTGCTCAATCAGCGTTGGCGAACATAGCAATAGATTTGGACGGATTCTCTTTTTAAGAGTACGATTTACGAATTTTAAGCACGAATTATAGGTATAAATATCGCTTTTTTCGTTGTCTTTGGAAATATCCCACGACATTTGATCACGCAAGATCATCGAAACGATACTAAAACTTTTGCCGTATCCAGGAATATCACCGAGAATACCAAAGTCGGTCATAAAAAAGGTTTGTTCCGTTTTTTTAATTTTTCGGAGGCGTTCCAGCGTTTCCATTTTGTGGACCGTTACCAGTTGATGAGGAAATAGGTTAATACGTAGCCCATCTGGTTGGGGAATACGTGGATAGGTGTCCCATAATTGCATCTTTTCTTTTAACGCCGAGGAAGAAGATGAGGAGGAAGAAAGATGATTATCGCCAAAACCGATACTTACAATTTGAGAGTAACATTCTGATTTATATTCTTCGTCTTCGTCTTCTTCGTCGGCATGTGCTTCTCTTTCAAACCGATCTTCGTCATTTTCATAATCGTCTTCGTCCTGAATATCTTGAATATCCATATCCTCTTCTTCATCTATATCATCTACATCATCTTTCATAGAAGCCATTTTTATGTTAAATGTTTATAACATAACGATATAACTTTATATTCATTTTTCTATTTTTATTAATTTATTCGATTAATTTTAAAATATTTAATAATATTATTATTAGATGTTATAATCTATAGAAACATCAAACACGAATACACACCCGGATTTGTTTTTACAATGAGACGCAATATGGTGTATGGTCAATTTATTTATATTTTTATTATTACTTATATTATTTGAAACATTAATATCTCGACCAACGTAAAACAAGGGTCCACCATCGGGATCCAATGACGTAATATTCTCATTCTTATCATATGAAATAGAATAAGAAGATACATTGTAACATCTCACAGTCAATTTATTTTTATTCAAATTATAATTTCGTAGTGTGTTTCTCCGACTGAAATCAGACCATTCTATCATTTTATATTTATCAAAGAAAATGAAGATAAAGATAAAATAATGCAAAATTTAGAATCAGACCAACTTCTGATATGAAAAAAATATTATTAGTATTGGAAAAGGAAAAATTTATAATTAAAAATACAAGGAAAAGAATCTGGATTGCTAATAATATTTGAAGAATAACTGATTTTGTTTCATAACAATGATGTATCATAAAACCTAGAATGGAAAGGAAAACAATTGTAGCAAAAAGATAATGAAGAGTTTCATTCTTTATTATGATAAATAATAACACCATAAATCCCCACTAATAAACAAAATATAGATATTAACGACCTCTTATCGGACCGATTCAATTCATAATAAATAGTAAAAACGCCCATCGCAATCATCCCTATTAAAATAGCGTGTTGGCAATTTTCTTTACAAATGACGTCTGATACGCTTGGATCGTTATTAGTTGTGTGCGAATAAATATAAAAAATAGGGATAAGATAATAACATCAAGAAAAGTAATATATGTTTTGTGCTGTTCATCCTTTATTTTTAAATATTAAGAATATTTAAAAACGGTTTATTTTCTCGCAGATTTCTTTCCCTTTCTCGCAGATTTCTTTCCCTTTCTCGCAGATTTCTTTCCCTTTTTCGCGGATTTCTTTCTTCCAAAAGACAACCCCCTATACGTCGAGGGGCCCCACTCACGCGGGCGCTTTGTAGGATCTTGATTTAATTCCATAAGTGTTGAAAGCGGTACGGTCTTAAGCTGGGTATGCTCATTAACGCCGCCTTTCGCAACGTTCACAAAAATACAATGCTCACATGATGTATGGTCCACACCAAAGAAGCCCCATCCATCTGTGATCACGGTGGGCACCTTCAGATTACGATTTTTTACTAAATATTGTGCCTCGTCTGGTAATTCCATTTATATATATATATTTTTTTTTTAATATAAAAAATATTATTTCAAAATCTATGCCGCACGCGACGTCCACACACACACACAATCCAAAAAAATTGTGTGTGTGTGTGTCTAAAATTTTTCGCCAAATAAAATATCATTTTTTATCATATTTTTTGAACAATTATTTGTCGTTTTTTTTCCGCCCAATCAATTTATGTAGTCAAAGACGAAACTTTCGTTCGAAATACCGTGTTATTTCGGTTTAACTCAGCATATTCTGTTACTTTTGGTCCAAAAGTTTCCGTACGATCGTTATTCAGCTGTCTATCGTCTGTATTCCAACCTTTTGCGGCGGCATTTAGACCGATTTTGATGGCGTCTCCGTCTAAAAGAGATTGGATCAACTTCTCTGCCCTCATATCACGTATGATTTCTCCGGTCTCGTCGGTAAACTCAAACATCTGTCGGCTTGGATCAACACATTTGTAGGTCAATTTACCGTCTGGACCTTTCAACATCTTATCAACGACAAATTTAGCAAGTCCAGCTTGACCCGCATAAACCACGTTATAGTCGAGATGATCAGTTAGAACCTGCTTTACATGATCTTTCGACAGATTGAGAACGTTGTTATTGGTGTGAGTTACTGTAATATTATTGGTAGTGTTGTTCGTTGTCAACGGGGTATTTTCGATTTTAGCCTCAAGCTTTGTAATATAATCGTTTTTCTCCTTTAGTTTAAGCTGATATTCTTGTTCAAGTCTTGCGATATAATCGTTCTTCTCTTGAAGACATTGTTTCATATACGTATTTTCAATCTCAAATCTTTTCTCAATCTCTTGTTTTTGCTTGTGTTTACAGGAGTGATAATGCGTATACAATCTGTCATTTGTGCATAAATTTTTATTGCAGTATTCGCAGGTAAAAGTTGTATTTACAGAGCCTTGTAATACTAAACAATACTTGGCAGTTTTTTGGTGCTGACTAAGGGTATATTTACCGTTGAATGTTTTTTTACAATATTGGCATTCGTATTCCGAGTCCATTTTATATATAGAAATATAGAAAAAAATTTTTTGCAATAAATGAAAATGAATGCAAATGGGAAATTTTACAACCTACATTTTTTGCAATTAATGTAAAAAATTGCAAATGGAAAAGTCAACATTTGCAATTAATGTAAATAAATGCAAATGGAAAAGTCGTCATTTGCAATAATTGCAAATGGGAAATCTTAGCGCTTTTGGTCTTACCAATTCCGACAAAAAATAAAAAATGATTTCAAACGATAGAGATGCCTTATATATCCAAAAGTAATGTCACAAATTTCAGTATTCTCTAAAAAAGAGTTTGTCGAAGAAATTTACCGAGAGTTTCACGCCCTATCAAATATTAAAAATATCAACCTACAAACAATATATCAATCTCTCTTCCAAGAAGCTCTTCACCGACACCGTCAAAAAAAATTATTTACCAACATTCCCCGCAAAAATATTATCTATGACATTTATAAAGAACTTCTCTTGGAAAATAGAATTGAAAAAAGCCATATCTTTGAAACCGTGCTATGCTCCAAACTTGTTCGAAGTAGTAGTGGAGTACTGCCCATATCGATCGCCTTAGACGGAGATAAGGGAAGTTGTGCCTACAATTGTAGTATGTGCCCCAACGAATGCGTCGAAAACGGTGCCGAAAAAAATATGGCACGGTCGTATCTCAGCAGTGAAGGCACCTTCATCCGTGGCCAAACAGAGAAATTTAACATCATCGAACAGATATGGCGCCGTCTTGCCGAACTCGAAGTAATGGGACATCCTCCCGACAAACTCGAATTTATTCTTCTGGGCGGAACCTTCGATTGTTATCCCCGAGAATATCGAACACAAGTAGGCATCGATATTTTCTATGCATGCAATCTCTATTCCTGTATCTCTCTTAAATACGGAGAACACTCCCATGTTCTCAAGAAATGGCTATCTACCAATCCGTTTTTGACAAACGACTCTCTCTCCGACGAACTCAAGACGTTTCTTTACTCCATTCGCCCACGCCAGTTGGTAGACGGCCGAACCCAAAAAGAGATCGATGAAATCCGTCGCACCGAACAATCCCTCAATTCGAAATCGAAAGGTTGTCGTGCCATCGGAATCGTCGTAGAAACACGTCCCGATCGAGTCAATCGGTACAGTCTCACTGAACTTAGAAAGTTTGGTTGCACCCGAATCCAAATCGGTATTCAAACCGATAACGACAATGTCTTGCTCTATAACAATCGCGGTCATCTCTCGTCATCAAGTATAAAATCAAATAAAATCATCCGGGATAACGGTTTCAAAATTGACGGACATATCATGCCAGATCTTCCAGGAACAACACTCGATATTGACTATAAAATGGTACGTCACGTTTTTCTCGGAGACGACTTGCAAGTTGACTATTGCAAGATCTACCCTTGCCTCGATTTGCCTTATACGCTAACCAGAACGTGGAAAGAGAATGGAAAATGGAAACCAATCGCTGAAAATAACTTCCCGGAATTCCTAGACTTTCTTGCCTATACCATGTCAATTGTCCCTCCTTGGACCCGTATTAACCGGGTTCAGCGAGATTTCCCTGAAGCAAGCGTAAAAAATCACCAACTCGGGTATGTAAGCGACACGATTGCGTCCAATCTACAACAAATTGTTACTCAACATCTCTCCAAAAAAGGAATGAAATGCTACGACATTCGGTCAAGAGAAATTCGTAACATGATCGTAGACGACGAACAACTCAAAAACGTCAAACTCTACATTCGAATGTACCGAGCAAACGAAGGGACCGAATTTTTTATTTCAACGGAATTGGACGAAATACACGAAATACACGAAATACACGAAAAGAATAAGGACGATAAAAATGATTTTGACGATACTCGTCTTCTTGGATTGTGCCGTCTTCGTATTCCGGATCTAGAATGCACCCAAAAAGAATTGATTCCATCTTATTATCTACCCGTATTTCGTACCACTGAAAAAATTGCGCGTATCAGAGAATTGCATGTATACGGTGTCATCGCCACCTCAACAAACGAAAATAAATCTCAGCACCGAGGCATCGGAAAATTTTTGATGAATGTTGCCGAACACATTGCACATCACTATAATTGTACACAAATCGCCGTCATTAGTGGAGTGGGAGTGCGAACCTACTACGAACAACACCTGGGATATACACTCGACACCAAAGAAGATCAATTTATGATTAAAGATGTTTCAAAGTCATCTGAACTCAACCTCTTCGGACACACATATGATTCATCAACGATTCGCCACGTTCTCCATAATAGCATTATTTCTAAAAAATACATGGGAACCGAAACGATCCTTATGAACACTATGAATATTATGAACACCACCACTCACCATACAATCCACACATACGATACTATACAACAGGGAGACGCACAAGGATTTTCTTTCGAAGATAATGATTATGATGATGATTATGATTATAAAATCGTCAGAAAAGGTAATAAATATGTGATCTATATCATCTTGATGCTGACGATGGTTATGATCTTCCTGTTGGTTAAAAAATATAAATTATTATAATAATTTATTGCTTATAAGGATTCTCATTTATTTTATGTAAATTATGTAAAAATGTAAAAAAAATGATTATTTGCGAAATTTTATATTATATTATTATATTATTATGGATCGTATCGATTCTATTAGTCGTATTATGAAAGATTTAGTCCCATATAGCGAAGAACAGGGATGTTTTAAGATGTTCATCATTTTGTACAGGAAAATTGCTTACAACGATCTCGAAGAGGATACAAAAAATACAAAACAGGAGAGAGAGTTGTTATCGTTTTTTACCGACAGGTTTCATCATATCTGCGATCGGTTGACTCCTGAAAATACGGCAGAAATGTTAGACGAATTTAGAGAATTGCGCGACGATTGCCACGAACAATACGAAATTTTGAAAAAAGGGGATGGAGGTGGAGATGTCAATATAAGGCCATTCCGTATCATCGCCAGCGGCGAAGTCATTGGATTTGAGTCATCTCGACGACCTTGCACTAAAAAGTTTGAATACGAAGGCTTTATTTCGTGTGAATTGTAGCGTACTAGACATCCTCATTTAAAATTTAATTATTATTTATAATAATAATTTTATAAATTTTATATTTTTTTACCAAATATCATTTTCTAATTGCATTTCTTGTTCCCAATTTGTCCAATCTGGATAACACTCACTTGGTTCAAAACATAATTCATATTCAGAGAGTGATGTAATGTTTTGGCTTTTACAATGGGCTATAAAATCATATTTTGTTTTTGGAAATTTTGTCGTATCAACTCCTAAGAAATGATACCACGATTTCCACTCGTCGAAATAAGATGATGGATCTTGGATAAAAGGTGGGTGTTCTCTACTTTCGAAATACATACGTTTGGATATGATTTTTAAATCTTGATTACGTTTTTGAATATGTTCGTAACGTTCTTTTTTAGGTTTTTGAAAAAGTTGTCGTTCATACATCGACTGAATACGTTTGATTGTTTCTTCTGTATCATAAACCTTCCCATTACACGAAACATCCCCAAAATATTTTTTTACGATCGTGCGTATTTCATGGGAAGACAGCACATCCGATTTACCCATAAATGTCATAATATCAAGAACAATTGATTCAAATACATTTTCTTCTGTATCATCTGATTCACTTGGTCTCATAATAAGACACCAACCTTCTTTTTGGGGATAGTCAAGTCGTAATGCTCTACCAGCAATTTGAAGAAGAATATATGCTGAAATTGTTTGACCCATCATAACAGCTGTCATTTCAAGACCCTTCACGTCAGACCCTTCCCGGTAGCGTTCACATGCAACTAGTATGTGATGATGAGTGTCTATTTCAGCGTTGACAAATTCTTTATCATTTTTTGTCGACTCGTCGCCGATTGCATTATAGATTATCCATTCCGCCGATAAAAATTCTTTTGCATAACGAATAAATTCTTTTACATCTTTAATTTCGGGCAGATAGGCAATGATTTTACCTTTTACATTCTTACGGATAAATGTGTTACGGATGACTTCTACAAATGCCTCGATTTGTTTTACACGTTCTACCGTATTTGAAACGATACTAACACCAAAACGAGGTGTTGCTATCCATTCCTCACGAATCGATTCATCTACATCACATCGGTGAAGAATCGATAATGGATTCCCAAATAATCGATGTATTTTTTCATGCTGACCAGTATCAGATGTCTTTGGAGTCGCTGATGTTCCGGTAAGAAATGGAACGGATAATACCTTCTTTTCCAATCCATCCAAAAATTGGTGCCCAGTGATTCGATGAACTTCGTCGTAGTGAATATGGCATATATTTCCCAATTTTCCCCACGATTCATCATCTGTTAGCGATTGATGAGTTGATGTAATCAGAACGGGACAATCAACTGGAATTGTCAGGGTTGACAATTTACCATGATCACCGCGAATCACTTTGATACCAAACAATGGCAATAACCGTAGATATTTATCGAGTGTATCAAAAATATCATTCTTATTTGATACAAGAATACCTCTGTACATTTTACCCGTCTGACGGTAATGATAAGAGGTAAGAACAATAATCATCATTACCGCTATTGATTTTCCTGTCCCTGTCGCCCACTGGACAATCCCTTTGTATTCCCCTTTTGTGACCAAAACATTGTAAGTATCCCATAATTCAGACTGAATACGTCTTGGAGTTTTTTCAGGAAGAAACGTTTCAAAAAATAATTCTCGTAATTGTTGACTGGGTATTTTAGATATCATATTTTCATTTTCATGATCGTCGTTCTCTTCTGATAAGGCTTTTTTATGAATTTCACGAATCTCATCAGGCGAAACTGATTTTATGAAAAAAGGAAGAGTTTTTACAAAAGACTGAACATCTTCTAACCGTACTTTAAACCATTCAGTCCAACTGCTACCTCTTTTACAACGGAATTGATCAAAATATAAATGAAGGATAGATTCACACCGTAACATCTGTCTGTAATTTTTTGCATTAATTTCCCAAAGATCTGCGTAATATTTGTCAAGTCCAATCTCAGGAGCATCACCTGTCATGTAAGTTTGTAATCTTGAAATTGGATATTGGGTACACCCCAGCTTCAACAAACCACGTTCGAGACTATATGTATTCGTTACAGCGTAAAGGTAGTAAGGCATATTCTTTTATTGAAGTTGATTATATATTCAAAATATTTAATATATAATTCATTTTTATTTCGCGACAGGAATCAGTCGCTGGATCGCATCTTGCGCCTTCGCCTTGTATTCCGCGATCTTAGCGTGCTTGTGGCGGATCTCATCAAAGTCGGATTGGAGCGTCTGTTGTTCGGCGAGGGAAGGGATAGGGATTTCAATGCTATAGAAACTGTCTTGATTAATACCCTTTTGAGCAGTTCCAGCCGCGAGGTCGTATAGTTTATCTTGATTTGATAGTAACCAATATCCAATATACGAGTAAGTCGCAACGTCTTTTGGTTCAATTGTCCATCCATGGTGATTCAGAAAGAATTTACCGCTTACATAACGCACACACTTTTCAGAAACACCATCTTTAGAGATCATGAACTCATTCTCACGATTATATTCTGAAATACATGCGCCAGCATCTCCACCACCATATGTAGGGTAGATCCCAGATGTTGATGTTGCTTTTGTGATATACTTTCCTGTTTTTACAGAACACACCTCCCCCAGTTTCACCCGCTCTTTCCCACGCCCCATTTCCTTAACCCACCCCATCACGATTTTTTCAAGGATTTTCAGCGACTGCTCCTCGGTGTGCGCCATCTGGGTATAGAAGTCAATCTGTTCCACGATTTCCTGCTGTTTGTCGATGGACGGCAGGGGGATTTCAATTGATTGTAATAATGGTCTTGATAGTGCTTTTTTTGTTGTCCCTTCAAAACACCCCGTTAGAAGATCTGGTTGTGTTTTTAGGTAGTAGTAAAGATATTGAAGTGTGATGGTGTTTTCACATGTTAATACATATGTATTAGATGTTGTATTGAATTTTTCATAATAATGAACCGAACAATTACCATCCGCATTAATCGTATTAAATATTAATGATGGAGTTTCTGAATCAAATGTATCCATAAAATACTCTACACTCAAAGCAGAAGATATCAATGGATACTTTCCATGATTATTTCCATCTGTTGTACTATGATGTTTCATCGAGAAAGGTCTTACAATATCCCCCAGCCTCACCATCTCAAACCCATCCACCTCCACCGCGCTCTGTGGCAGATACTGCTTGAAGTTCAGCGAGTAGTTTTTCTTGCGTAGATCCTCAAGTGTCGCCTCCACCAACACTGCCTCATTCAGCCCCATAAAGGTTACAGTCTGTGTCGCGCCCACGCCCTTCTGAAACACCAGCATGGATGTCTTGGTGCCCGTGTTCAGAAATGATCCAGATGCGATATCAACCACATAATGAATACGATACTCTTCCGCGATTTTCTTTCTGAGTTCCACGCATTTCTTGGACGCGCCAAAGAAGAAGCCCTGGGGGAGCACGATACAGCACACGCCGCCCTCCGAAAGCGTCGCCATCGCCAGCTGAACGCCCGCCGAGACCTTATCGTCATCTTCAATGCCGATTGTTCGAATATCTTGATTAACCGAATACGTCTTATCGTTGCCCTTTCCCTTCGCATATGCAAATTTATAGGCCTTGCCCTTTGTCTTATCACCTCCGTAAGGCGGGTTCATAAAACAATAATCGACGGATAGGGTGGGGTAAGGCGCATTATCTCCACGAGTGATCGGCTCAGAAAACGAATTTCCCATTCGAATGGTGGTTGGTAAAAATGGTTCACCTGTTGCTATCAGAGCGTTTAACAGACTCGTTGTAACACTACTTTCATTTTGGTCTTGTGCATAAATGGATGTCTTATCCGTCTTCCAAACGATATCGGTTAAATTTTGTTTTACACCTTTAATATATTCAGTCATAAACCCACCCGTTCCACAAAACCAATCGGCAAATGTACATAAACTACCATCTGGGCGACGAAGTGTTTTTTTAATATCAAACGCTAGTTTGAACGCCAAACGACAAATTAAACGGTCTGTAAAATATTGACCATCATCGGCCATTGTGCTCATACCACGACCCAACATATGTTCAAAAATACGACCTAGTGTATCGGTTTGTTGCAAAGTCTCAAGCGAAATACGGCTCATAAGCTGAACGATGTCATCAACTACTTCTTCTTTTTTAATTTCATGGGCGAAGAAAAATGGCTTTGTAATCGGATTTTTACGAAATTCTGTGATTCCTTTCTTTATCGATCCATCCACAATAGATGCCGATTTCATCCCAGCAATATACGACCAACGACACTCTTTCGGCAGAGCAAGTGAGTCTGCCTGAAGTTCCAACATCCGATATGCAAAAAATAAATTCATATGTTGCATCGCTTTTTCAGGGCTGAGACCCACCTTATTCCACAATAGATTATGAAAATCCTCGAAAAATGAATCAAGATTATCAAGAGTTACTTCTTTGGGTTTAATGATAGATCGAAAAACTTCTTTCACTTTTTCTTCAACTTTCTCTTCTAGAATACGTTCTAAGTGTGGATTGGTACACTCATTTTTCTTGTTTTGATGTTCGGTAAAATGTCCTTTTTGTTTGAACACTTTCGAGCATTTCTCACATGTATACGTTTTAGGCATCTTCAATTTTGGTATACTTTTATTATACCAAAGATATTTTTAAATCGATTTTAAATTTTTAACGATTTTTAACGGATTCCGTTAAAATATGTAGAATATATTATAGATTATATGACGGATATGACGGATGATTTACAAAACTTTCAAAATAATATATAAGTTATATAAAAAAGATATATAAAAGTTTTGTAAATCATCCGTCATATCCGTCATATTAAATAAGTTTTAAGCCAAAATAGAAAGCGCCATTCATTAATTTTTTCTTCTCAAATTTTGCCTCCAATATCTTAGCTAAAACCTGTTTACTTATCTTCTTCTGTCTTCCTATCTCACACCACTCGACGTACCGATCATAAATTTCTCTCGCGCCCACTTTCATGCCATCTCCTACCTCACAACACTCCTCAATAAACATTTCCATCGTGTCATTCTCCCGAAAATATCCCATCGTGGCATCTTTCATGACCTTAGGTATCGCGCCAAGATTTTTCTCTCCCCATATTTTCGTACTATCTCTGACGATGTAACTAAAGAGTTCGTTGATGTTGTCCTTCAACCGCTCCATATAAACTGGATTGTTTGTAAAAATAGCGTTGAACGGCATGATCTTAATACGATCGGTCATTGCTTTGTCAAATGCGTTGAATTTAGGAAGATTGTTTGTCATCAGCACGATCTTGCTTTGTGTTTCGAAGCTAATTTCTTCTTGATATAATGGACGACATGTGAGTACGTCACTCCCAGTCAAACGTTTAACGCGCTCACAGTTCAAGGTAACGTCGTCTTTTGATTCAGGAAGAACGCCCAACCGAGAGTAGAGAAGAGGTAGGATTTCTGGCGTCGCGGCGCCTTTCCTGTCAAACGAGATCATGACGTCTTCGGACAACGGTGTGTAAAACGATCCCAGTATTTTATTGAGGATGGTCATCAAGGTACTTTTTCCGTTGAGCCCCGATCCGGTGAGAATATAGAAACTACGATCGGCGATGCTTCCGGAGAGACAATAGGCACAGAACCGACGCATATAATCAACGTATTCGATATCACCGCAACATATACCGCTGAAGAATTCTTCGGCGATCGGATAGGTCTCTTTTTCTATGTATTCGACCGGTGATTCGATCGAGAATAAATCGTTCATTGTTAGGGGACGAATAGAAAGATCGCGAAGATCCATTACTTTTCCGTTTTTGATTGGGAAAAGATATTCGATTTTGTTTAGTTTCTCTACGAATTTTTCGGATACAAGCTCTTTGATGGCTTTCTTGGCGATCATATTGGAGCCTGTATAGCTTAGAACGATTTTAAGCGGTTTTTTCAGAAGTTCTTTCCGTTTATTGGTTTCTTCTTCAGTGGAGCATTTGACGTTGGCAATAAATGATTCGATCATCGGTTTTAGTTCGTCGCTTACGAGGTTATTGAGAAAAGCAAAGGGATATTTCTTCCATAGTCGTGTTTTATCGTCAAAAAGGTAGCCGTTGCCTTTGTCGTCGACGACTTTGAATTTATGACGGACGGCATCTACGAAAAGTTTGGTGAGCCCCCAATCTCCTTGTAGTGCCATATCCTCTTTACTTAAATCGGGGAAATGTTTTAGAACAAATGATCGATAGTCGTCTTCGGATAATATGTCTTTTAACCAGTTTCGTATGGTTCCCCAATTCCATTTGACGCGATCGTCAAAGTAATTCCATGTGGAGTCGACCGAGTTAGGGTCATATTTATCGGATTGTTTAGAAAAGATATGGGCGATTGATATATCGTAGCCAAGGCCTCTGATGCACCAAATGGTGTCGCGCCATTCGTTGTAGGAGTCGGAGCGTGTGTGCATTAACCGAATCGCATCATAAATTTTTTCATTCTTATCGTTATTATCGTTATTTTCGTGATTCTTATCGTGATTTTCATCAATCAAAATAATGTTAGGTTTTTCTCGTTTGGTTTTAGTTTTAGTGTTAATATATCGTCGGAGCCATACAGGAACGGGGGAGATTTCTATATCGGAGGGAGATTTGATCCATTCGTATGGGTTTCCTCTGAATAGGCAATCTTGATCCGTCCGACCGCATTTGTGAGGTGAAGAACATCCACCATAAATACTACCAGGATAGACGAGTCCTCCTGATATTTTAACGTCGATTCCTGTGATTTTTTTCCTTTCGTTTGAAAGAAAGGTTGATGCAGACTCAAATATTTGTTCCATTTTAAAGTAGTAGTGACGGCCTCTAGAACCAGTTCGAACGATAGGAGTGGACAAGGAGTCGATATCATCGATACCGTGTTGAAGAAGAATATCAGTCCAGTTGGAGATTCCATTTTGTTGGATATCAACGTCAATGCATATAATTCCTGACGAAGGGCCTGCCAGAATTCCAACGTTTGAAGCGGAACGGCGGGATGCTTCCGTTAGAAGTGAGTCGGGGGATATGGTCGTATATTTTTCGATCCAGCCTTTTTCTATCGGTGTTTTAGCGAGTTCTCCGAGGATGACAGGTTTAAAACCGTAGGAAAGGGCCTCTTTGACTGTTTCATGGGTGTCGCAATAAAATGGTACGGGTTCGGACATATTTTATTATACGTAAGAAAAAAGTTTTGAATAAAAATTTTTATTAAATTATATGATTAAACAATTTTAAATAATTTCTTTAAAGAATAAAGGAATCACTATAAAGATGACAAGTGAAAATATCGATATTAAAAATATAATAAGAGATATTGAGAGCGGGCAAAATTCACCTTCTATAATTATGGAAAAATACAATCTTACCTCATATAAATATTACAAACTTCTAAAAGAAGCCGAAATAAAAAATCCATATTCGAAATTAGGAGCACCAATCGGACCAAGAAACACTGTTTTCAAAAAATTATTAAATCAATCTGACGATCACGGCGAGTCTGAGTTTGATCTAGAGGCTTTCAAGAAGGATTGCGAGTCTGGAATGAAGTTGTCGGAGTTGATGGACAAGCATCATCTATCGCTCTACCAGGTGCGCGAGTTGAGAAAGCGGTATGATTTGAAAACAAAATAAAAATTAAAATATAAAAATAAAAAATAATATTAAATCAATAAAATTTAATAAAATAATAATAAAAGATGAGTAATAAGGTAACGTATATTGAAGATCTTTTTGATTTGGACGATGTGCGTCCTTCTAATGATCAGCAGAGCATGCAAGGGCATCCTCCACGCGGATCTCAGAATTTTGGCAGACAGATGGACAATGAAATATCGGAACGGGAATCGGTGTCGAAGCCACTTCAAGGCAAAATACGAAAACATTACGATCATCGAATGGCTGCCAACGGCGGTGCCGTCTATGAGGTCCAGACTCCACCCTATCATCCGCATCACGCCCCTTACCAGAATCAAAATCCTTACCAAATGCAACCGCATCAAGGCCCCCATATGAATCCTAGACATATGCAAAATGATTATTTATTGATTGAGCCGAACAATGAGAATGAGAATGAGTTTGAGATGGGGCCACGGGTACGAAATAACGGTAACAACGTCGGGAATGCAAATAGAATGAATCAAGACCCTCAAAGTTTTCGATGCATCGATGTTGCCCGTCATATCAAAAATTGTCCGATCTGCATAAAATTTTACGACAATGATCGGTCTCTCTACATCATTATTATCATCATTCTTGCTATTATTTGTATCATTCTTCTTAAAAAATTGTTAGAAACGATGAGTAAAAAGGAATAAAAGAGTAAAAATGAAAAGATTCTATATTTAAAATATTTAGAATAATAATATCAATAAAAATATGAATAAAATTGTCAAAATTAAAATCACCGAATATTTATGTGACCATTGCGATTCGGTGTTTCGTTCTCCTTTGTTGGTTCAGCAACATCAGAAAAAATCATGTATGGGAGTCATTAAAAAAGAAGATGAACGAGATGAACTGAAAAAGTTTGAATACACGGAACGTCATTCATTAAACCCGTCAAAATGTAATGGGTGTGGGATGATTTTTATTGAAAAAGGTATTCAAAACATAGCTGTTAAGGATTTTAATGAATTTAAGGATGTTAAGGAAAAAAAAGATTTTAAATGCTGGGAATGTAATGAACCAAATATCTTAAAAATGATTAAAGATAAAATTAGCCGGGATTTCTATATCAAAAAATTTCAATAATTTTTATTTTTTTACCCTTATTCTTTTTTACTCCTTATTCCTTACTTTTTTTGATGAGCCATGAAGAAGATTGAATCTTGTCGCCTAGCCCGTCGATCAATTCGATGCCTAGTTCTTCGCAGATCGGTGCTTCCGGGATGGATTGATTGTTTTGGTCACCCCCGTTGGCGAAAATATCGGGGCGCGGTGTGATCGTTCGTAGGGTTTGGCAAACCGTACGATCGGTATCAACGGACAAGACGACCTTGTCTACCATTTTCAATGCTTTAACGATTTCTACGCGTTCTTTTTCGAGCATGAAAGATTTTCCTTTTTTGAGGGATGCTTGGTGATCGTTGTTTACGATCACGATGAGATAGTCGCCGAGCGCTTTCGCTTGGGTCATGTACTCGAGATGTCCGACGTGGACGGGGTCAAAGTAGCCAGAGATGCAAACAGTTTTCATTTTTTAATGAAGTTTTATTAAATTTATTTATTTAAATTTATTTAAGATTTAACGTCTGGGGCCGGTGTATCCAGTGTATCCGCCTTGCGATTGGCGTTGAAAGTATGTATCAAACAAGGAGAAGATCATGCCGATGCGCGTATTTTCGTACTTTTGGCGATCTTTTACGTTGCGGTACATATTGACCAACAAATCGGTGTGGCGATCGGGTTTATCGAGTACCTTGTTGAGGAGAATATCGTTGTCGGGGTCGTCAGGTGGCATGCATACTGGCATACATTTGGTGTATCCGCAGTCAGAATAGGAACGAACCATGGGCGAGTAGGGGTCCATTGGGTTATAGGGTTCTTCTGAAATTTTGCAAGAGGAGAGGTCGCAGAAACGGCGAACGGCAGAATTTTCTACGAGAAAATCGCCGATTGTCATGCCGTCGACTGGCGGGCTTTGAAATAAAGGTGACGAAATTTTGCCGGCGTTACATTTGGTACCGTCTTGATTTCGGGAGAGAAATTCGCATGCTCCGTCCCATTCTTTGGAGCATTTCTCTGCCATATAGAGTTGGGCATTGGGCATATCTGGGCCGAAGAGACGAGAGGTCGGGCCGGTGTCAAATGTGGTGTCAATATCTTTGGATATGGAGAGACCAACGGCATTCGTCAATAAAACCGGTTGAACCTGACCAAAATTTGCGATTTTAGCATAAGGATAGGATCGGCGTTGAGACATTCTTATTCTATTTATATTAAATTATATTAAATTAAATAAGAATTTTGAAAATTTTATTCTTTTTTAAACTTAATTATTTTCTAAGAATAAATATATGGCATCTGCATCAGCCACACGGGCGTCAAGGCTATTTGCGAGATCTCCCCCTGGATTATTAATGAGAAAGTCGTTACCATCATTATCTTCTTCTTATTCTAGAGCATCTCCCGTTAGAAAAATTCCAAAAATGAATCCGATAAATCAGGGTGGAATGAATGTTATGAATCCGAGAGGAATGATTCAAAAATTGACAGACTTAACGGGTATTTATTCTTTAGATGAGGATTCTGCTGATATTCCATGTACATTGCGTCAACAGCAAGAAATACAAAAAGAAGCCGTAACGGATTTTGTAACCAATAAAAAATGGGTGGATATAGATCTGATTTTATGGTGGTTGGAATATATTCGTGATTTTGTAAAGGATTCAGGAGTTGAGCACGAATTCGATAATCTTTTGGATAAGATTAAGGCAAAATATGTACCAATTAATACTGAAACGTTAGAACAAATAATATTAGGAAAGACTTTTCATGAGATGTCTTTTAGCGAAAAAGTAGAATTTTTGAAAACTCATACCTTTGTCATTAATGCTGTTCGTGATCCGATTAAATTTGTAAAGGATAAAATTAATGAAAAAAGACAAGAATTCGAGAAAATTGTAAAAAAAGAAATTATGAAGACTCCCGCAAGGAATAGTTTTCCTTCTTTTCCTTCTTTTCCTTCTTCTCAGTCTTCTTCTCAGTCTTCTTCTGTATCAAACCTCAATACCTCTAACATTATGCTATTTCGACCAAAACGATCTGCGAAGAAACCGAAACGATCTGCGAAGAAACCGAAACGATCGGTGAAGAAACCGAATAAAACAAAAATGATTAAAAGATAAAAAGATTGAATTATTAAAAAGAATTTTAAGGATGTTAAGGTTGAAAAGATGTTTTAGTTTTTATACAAAATTGGGAAGATGGAAAATTGATCATGATTTGAAAATTATTAACATCAAAATTGATCAGGCTAATAAAGATAATAGCGATACGTACAATTTTGAAAAAGATTTTGTGGGGAAAAATCCACCTGTAAAAGATGAATTTAAAGATAAAAATAAAGACGATTTTCTTCTACCATATTGTATGTAAAAACACACTTATACTCACTTATTAAGATTTTATAAGATTATCTTATAAAATTATAGTCATTCTAATCATTCTAATGGATTCTAACGTCTTTTTTGAAGTCTTCTCGTTTTTTTCATTTTTTTCGATTTTTTTGAAAATCCGAACATTTTAGTTCCGATCGATCCGGTCAAATCGACATCATTTCCACGAAAATCAAAGTCGGAAATATTGATTCCTTCAAAACTAATCCCCGTCAGAACTGCATCACGAAAATCGTAGAAATCGTTTGGATTTATGATCCTTATAATCTCATCAACATTTTTAGATGGGTTGTTAATGAGGAGTTGTAATATGATAATAATTTCTTCAATATTTTTAGATGGGTTGTTTAGGATGAGTTGTAGTAGGATAACAATTTTTTCATACGTCCAGTTTCTCATCGTACGCAGTATTTTTTTCAAACTATTATTGTTGTCAATATCACTTCTTTTATCGTCATGGGCCATGTTCCATATTTTAAGGAGTTCGCTATTCTCCTTAATAAAATCTTGATATTCTAGTTCTGGAAACAAGCGTGAAAGTAATTTGATACGAACAGAATCTATATATCTATAAGTAATTTTATTAAAATCGTGAAGCGCTCCGTTAATCAGAAATTCTGGTGAATTGTCTTCTATATAATTCGTATAAAACTCCCCTATTGAACCCACGTTATTTTCAAACCGTTTATTTTTATACGTGAATGATGAAAGTCCCCAATCAATAATCCATACCTTTCCATTCCATTTCTTTTCGGCATCTACCCCTAACAAAATATTACCCGAATGTAAATCCATATGATTGACTTTAAAACTAGATTTTTGAAGGATGGATAATGTCCGAAAAATTTTTATTAGTATTTTTATAAAATTTTGGGTGTCACTGCAAGTAGATAAATATGTTGCCATAGTGATAGATGATGGAATGTATTGTTGGATTAAATATAAATAAGAATTTATTATACTACTATTTTTAATATCTTTTTTTTCATTGCATGGCTTATCGGGGTTAGACTGATTACATGTAAAAAACCCATAAGAAGATACTAGTTGTGCGTAATCGTCTCCTAAATCATGAATCGTTTTAACAAAACGGTTGATGATATAAAAATTGATAAATGCTTCGTAAATCGTTTCGGATGTCCATTTTTTTGGTATTTTCACGACAACGGCTTCTTCTTTACCGTTACCCAGGTCAACGGAAGACTGGACCATCACACCATATACACCTTCACTAATCTTACTTTTGTCTCGTAAAAATAATTCTTGAATTTTT
>Ga0214919_10004589_pt1 | contig 20128 bp, 16 predicted proteins | sample LL1503_MetaG_FD_177994 | JGI IMG/M metagenome (GOLD analysis project Ga0214919, IMG submission 177994) | Freshwater microbial communities from Lake Lanier, Atlanta, Georgia, United States - LL-1503 | ecosystem: Environmental > Aquatic > Freshwater > Lake | place: USA: Georgia | collected... | reverse complement strand
TTGTATTTGATTTAATTGAGGTAAAAGATATAGATGGGCCATGTGGCATAAAAATATATAATGGAATAACGCCTAACGGTGATAAAATAAATGACACTTGGAAAATTGAAAATATTGCCGGATATCCTAATAACAAAGTCATGATTTTTAGTCGTTGGGGTAAACAACTAGCAGAAATAAATGGTTATAATAATGATGATAAAGCTTGGCCTGTTGGAGATCAAATTGACAAACTAATTTCGAGCACATACTTTTATCTGATAGATTTGCAGGGTGATGGCAAAAAAATTGAAAAAGGTTGGATTGAAGTAATTAAATAGGGATATATTAATATGATTTAGTTTAAATGATAATTATAAACTCCAATTGATTGGAGGTATTCCATTAATAATCAGGTAATTATTTGTTTTACTAAAGTGTTGAGAACCAAAAAATGCACCACGTGCCAATGGGGATGGATGAGCCGCTGTTAAAACCAAATGCTTAGATTGATCTATTAATTTAGATTTAGAAATGGCAAAGTTGCCCCATAACAAAAACACTAAATTTGATTTTTGTTGACTTAGGCCTTGAATGACGCTATCGGTAAAGGGTTGCCAGCCAAAATTTTTATGACTGCCAGGCAAATTGTGTTGAACAGTTAATATAGAATTTAATAATAAAACACCTTGTTGCGCCCAATATTCTAGATTACCAGACATGGGAATATCAAAATTAGGTATATCGTTTTTTAACTCTTTAAAAATGTTTCTCAAGCTAGGGGGTAATTTTATACCTTCATTAACGGAGAAGCTTAAGCCATGAGCTTGACCATAATTATGGTAAGGATCTTGACCAATTAGTATTACCTTAACGTGATTAATAGAACATAAATTAAATGCATTAAAAATTAAATGTTTAGGGGGATAAACTGTGGTTGTTTGGTAAGCATTATTTATATGCTCATTAAGTTTAAAAAAATAAGGTTTTTCAAACTGAGTTTTAAATAAATCTTGCCAATCTGTAGATAAATTTTCAAAATGCATGTTAGAGTAAATATATAAAATTAATGCTGATTTTTTTTGTAGTCGAATATTTTTATTAAATTTGATGATATATTTATTTTTATGAAAAAAATTATACCTCTAGTGATTATTTTTATTGTAGTTTTTACTTCTTGTAAAACGCATAAAAACTGCCCAGCTTATTCTAAAATAGAGAATACTAATAAATCTATTATAAAATAATCCAAAAAAATAGTCTTTAGTTTCTATTATTTTTAATTATACTATTTAACATAATGTTTATTATATATAATTAAATAATAGTTATTCTTAATGCTAAATATCATAACTTTACTGCATCATGGCAGGAAATTCATTTGGAAAATTATTTAAATTAAGTAGCTTCGGCGAAAGCCATGGAACAGCAATTGGTGGAACGATTGACGGCTGTCCGGCTGGATTAAAAATTGATTTAAATTATATTCAACAAGAATTAAATCGTCGAAAACCAGGACAATCTAATATTACAACTTCTCGAAACGAAAGTGATACTGTTGAATTTTTATCTGGCATTTTTAAGGGATTAACTACCGGAACGCCAATAGGATTTATTATTAAAAATAAAGATCATCAATCGAACGATTATGAAAATTTAAAAAATTCATATCGACCTTCACATGCCGATTATACTTATGAAAAAAAATATGGTCTAAGAGATTATCGTGGCGGTGGCAGAAGCAGTGCTCGCGAAACTGCCTGCAGAATAGTTGCTGGAGCGATTGCAAAATTAATTTTAAAAGAAAAAAATATAGTTATACATGCTTTTGTTAAGCAAGTTGGAGATATTCAAGTACCTGTAAATTATGACAAACTAGATTTATCAAAAACAGAAACAAGCGTTATTCGCTGTCCCGACGAAATTATTGCAAAAAAAATGATTGATTACATTGAAAAAATAAAAACAGAAGGCGACAGTGTTGGAGGGATTATACAATGTGTTGTTAATAATGTTCCTCTTGGTTTAGGCGAACCCGTATTTGATAAATTAAATGCCGTTTTAGCTCATGCAATGCTTAGTATTAATGCAGTTAAAGGATTTGAATTGGGTAGTGGTTTTGATAGCGTTAAATATAAAGGGTCAGAATTAAATGATATTTTTGCTATCGATAAAATATCTAATCAAATTATAACTACTAACAACAACAGTGGCGGTATTCAAGGTGGCATTAGTAATGGAATGCCTATATATTTTAATGTCGCCTTTAAACCAGTAGCCACGATTATGAAAGATCAACAAAGTATTAATAATCTTGGTGAGGAAGAACTTTTAAAGGCAAAAGGTCGTCACGATCCCTGTGTATTACCAAGAGCGGTTCCTATTATTGAAAGCATGGCCGCATTAGTACTAGTTGATTTTTTAATGCGATCTCAAAGTGATAAATTGTGATAAAAATTAAAAAACAAATACTAAATTTTTATCAGGATAAGTAAGTTTACTATTTTGAGATTTTTCATTAACATCAATTTTAACAATGTTTGTTTGATGCTTACTGAAATCATAAAGAATGGTGTTTTCAATTTCGATTCGCTTAGGTTTATCACATTTATTAGATTCCAGATAAATCCAAATTACATCTTTATCAATTTCAAAACCGATATATTGAAATGTTTTAGCAGTTCCATTTAATTTTACTTTTAAATGATTGCTCAAATAATCAAATAATAGTTGAGCAGTTTTAGTAGAATCTTTACTATTTATTAAATCTATCGTTGAATGGTTCTTTTTCTTAAGGGTTGCTTCTAAATCGTTTACAAATAATTTAACCGAAGCTTGAACTGTTTCACTTTTCATATTATATTTTAGTTCGCAAACACCTAAATAATATGGATGAGCAAAAGAAAAGACAATAAAAAATAAAAGTAAATATAGAGTCCTTTTAATAACTAAACTTTTAAAAATAAACTTCATTTTACAAATATAAAAAATATGTTTGTTGTTTTTTTATTAGTAATTTAATTACTTTTAGACTTACTATTTTAATCGTAAATTTATACTTTATTAATTTAATTTATTATGCGCTTTCAAACTCAACTATTAATTCTGTTTATTTTAAATTTTGTAATTTTTAATATAAATTCTCAAAACATCCAAAACAATCCTCAATCAAATCATGGCAATAAGTTTGAACAACTTGGAGGTATTTTGCCTTCACCAAATGAATACAGAACTGCCTCAGGTGCTCCTGGCGCTAAATATTGGCAACAAAGAGCCGATTATGATATTGATGTGACTTTAGACGAAAAAAATTTAACCATCATTGGAACAGAAACTGTTACTTATCACAATAACGCTCCCGAAACATTAAATTATTTATGGCTTCAGTTAGATGAAAACGAACACAATCCCACTAGCGAAAGCAATTACTTTGATGAAAATAAACTAAATGACCCATTAACCGAAAAAGGTATTGCCTCTCTTACCAAAAATCATTTACAAGAATTGGGTGATAAGATTGACGGTGTTACGGATGAGTTTGGAAAAAAATTAAATTATATTATTAATCAAACGATGATGAGAATTGATCTAGCCAAACCTTTAGCATCAAAAACAAAATTAAAATTTGTGATTAAATGGCATTACAAAATGATAAACCGAAGCGAGTTTGGTGGACGTGGAGGCTATGAGTATTTTCCTGAAGATGGAAATCACTTATTTACAATGACTCAGTGGTATCCAAGAATGTGTGTTTATAGTGATTTTCAAGGGTGGCAAAATAAACAATTTACTGGCCGCGGCGAATTTGCATTGGCTTTTGGGAATTTTAAAGTAAAAATGACCGTTCCTTCAGATCACATTATTTGCTCAACTGGCGAATGTCAAAATTACAAACAAGTATTAAATGCTGCTCAATTTGCACGTTGGCAAGCGTCACAAACTGCTAAAGAACCATTAGAAATAGCATTATTAGAAGATGCAAAAACTGCCGAAAAAACAAAAGCATCAGGTACTAAAACGTGGTTTTTTAAAGCCGATAGCGTTCGTGATTTTGCATGGGGAAGTTCACGAAAATTTATTTGGGATGCAATGCCAGTTATTTGTGAAGGCAAACGAGTCATGTGTATGAGTTTTTATGCTAAAGAAGCCTATGCTTTGTACCGAAAATATTCAACAAAAGTAGTTGCACATACAATAAAAACATACTCAAAATACACCATTCCATACCCCTACCCTGTTGCACAAAGTATAGAAGCATCCAATGGCATGGAGTATCCCATGATTTGTTTTAATTTTGGACGAACCGAAAAAGACGGGACCTATACTGAAGGAACTAAAAACGGGATGATTTTAGTAATTATTCATGAAGTGGGACATAATTTTTTTCCTATGATTATTAATAGTGATGAGCGCCAATGGAGTTGGATGGATGAAGGATTAAATACATTTGTACAATATCTTACCGAACGAGAATTTGACGAAAGATATCCATCTCAAAGAGGACCTGCATATAAAATGACCGATTATATGCGATTACCAAAAAATCAACTTGAGCCTATTATGACCAATAGCGAAAACATTTACAATTTTGGCGCAAATGCTTATGGTAAACCTGCCACGGCATTAAATATATTACGAGAAACAGTTATGGGAAGAGAATTATTTGATTTTGCTTTTAAAAATTATTGTACCCGATGGGCTTTTAAACACCCCGAGCCTGCAGACTTTTTTAGAAGCATGGAAGATGCTAGTGCAGTTGATTTAGATTGGTTTTGGAGAGGATGGTTTTTCGACATTGAACCTGTTGATGTTTCGATTGACACTGTAAAAGCATTTATTATTAATAAAGGAATTAAAGTTCCCATTAAAATTGATAGTATATCTAATTTTCCTAAACCTAAAGAAGGTGAATATATCACAACTAAAAGAAATAGAGAGAGTGGCCTTCGATCATTAGTTGATATAGATACCACACTTAGAGATTTTTATTATCATTATAAACCAAGTAATGAAATAACAAAAGAAGTAAAAAATCGTTATGAAAATTTAGAAGAACAATCCGATTCGAGTTTTGCTAAATATAACAACCAATATATTTATGAAATAAAATTCAAAAATAAAGGGGGCTTGGTTACACCACTAATTATTCAATTTAATTATGCTGATGGATCAAGCGACATAGAACGGATTAATGCTTATATCTGGCGAAAAAATGAAAAAGAAGTAACCAAAACTTTTTTAAAAACTAATAAAGTTATATCTATTTTAATAGATCCGTATCGTGAAACAGCCGATATTAATGAAAAAAATAATTTATGGAATATAAAATTAGAACCGAGTAAATTTGATGTATTTAAATCTAAATCAAATAATGTAAGAGGTCAAAGTTCTGGAAAAAACCCTATGCAGAAGTAGGTTATGAAAAAAATTAAAGCAAATTATCAACTTTGTAATAATATTTATTGATGAGAAATAAAAAATTAATAGGAACTGGAGTTGCCATAGTTACTCCATTTAACAAAAACGGAAAAGTTGATGTTAATTCATTAACTAAAATAGTAAAACATTTACATGAAGGTCAAGTTGATTACATTGTGGTGTTAGGAACAACAGGCGAAAGTGTAACTTTAAGTGTAGAAGAAAAACAACTAGTTATATCTACTGTAATCAAAGTAAATAATAATAAATTGCCATTGGTATTAGGGATTGGAGGAAACAACACCTCTGAAGTAATCGATCAAATAAAAAAAACAAATCTAAGCCCTTTTGAAGCCATATTATCTGTGGCTCCCTATTATAATAAACCAAACCAAGAAGGTTATTATCTGCATTATAAAGCCATTTCAAAAGCTACTAAAAAAGATATTATTTTATATAATGTACCAGGAAGAACAGGAAGTAATGTAACTTGGGAAACACAAGTTAGAATTGCTAAAGACTTTAAAAATATAGTTGCAACAAAAGAAGCCAGTGGAAACATAGAACAAATTATGAAGGTAATTAAACACAAGCCTGATGATTTTATGGTGATTAGTGGTGATGATAATCTTACCTTGCCAATTATTGCTGCAGGAGGAATAGGTGTTATCTCTGTTGTTGCACAAGCATTTCCAAAAGAATATAGTCAAATGGTACGCTTTTGTTTAAAAGGAGATTTTATAAAAGCTAAAAACATTCATTATAAAATAATGGATATTACAGATCAGTTATTTTTAGATGGTAATCCTGGAGGGATTAAATTTGCCCTTAGTTTATTAAAAAAGTGTGACCATTATGTAAGATTACCATTAAGCGAACCAAACAAAAAAGTAAAAGATGAACTTAAGCGTTTAGTTAAAAATTATAAATAATATTATGAGCGATAAAGTTAAAATACTTGATACAAAACAAATTCAGCAAAAAATAAATCGATTAGCTTACCAAGTATACGAAAATAACTTTTTTGAAAAAGAATTATTAATTGTAGGTATTGATGGAAATGGTTACAAAGTGGCTAAATTATTAAAAGAAAAACTACTAAAAATATCAGAATTTAAAATAAACCTTGGGAAAATAATACTTAATAAAGATAAACCTTGGGAGGGTAATCCTAAAATCGATTTTTCAGAAAAAAAATTTATTAATAAAACAATTATTTTAGTTGATGATGTATTAAATAGCGGTAAAACATTAATGTATGCCGTTAAATTATTTTTAGATTCACCCGTAAAAAAAATAAATACAGTCATTTTAGTTGACCGAAGCCATTCACGCTTCCCAGTAAAAGCAGATTTCGTAGGGCTAACACTAAGTACAACGTTACAAGAACATATTGAAGTAGATTTTTCAGTTAAATCAAAAGAATCGGTTTACATTCTATAATTTTGAGCATTTCAGACAAATCAATTAAGCAAAAAAAAGTTCAAGATTTAAAGTTAAAAGCTTTACTTGAGGTTACAAAAGCTATTAATAATAACTTTTCTACATCACAACTTTTAGATCTATACAAAGAGATTTTAGAAAACAGATTAGGCATTGGCAAACTTGTATTATTTAGTTTTGATGAGGAGTGGAAATGTATTTTAAAATATGGTATATCAGCTGATCATAATCCAATCGAATTTGAAAATGAATTATTATTAATTGAAGAAATAAAAACCATTGGCTTTAGTCAGGGAGAATTAAGTAAAAGCTTTGAAATTGTAATTCCTGTTTTTCATAAAAAAAAACCATTGGCATTTGTTTTATTAAGCGATGTAAATGAATCGAAATTAGAATTAAGTGCTGCAATAAAACATCTTCCATATATTCAAACACTTACCAATATTATTATAGTTGCAATCGAAAATAAAAAATTATACAAAGAGAATATTCATCAAGCTAAAATAAAAAGAGAACTTGATTTAGCACAGGATATGCAGAAAATGCTTTTCCCAAAAAACTTACCTAATACCGATGCCATTCAAGTTGCAGCTTTATATTTGCCTCACCAAGAAGTTGGTGGCGACTATTATGATTTTATAAAATTAAATAATCACGAGTTTATTTTTTGTATTGCAGATGTGAGTGGAAAAGGTGTTGCAGCTGCATTACTCATGAGTAACATACAAGCCACATTTCATAGCTTAATCAATTACACACATAATTTAAAAGACATTATAATTGAATTAAATAAACGTGTAATAAATAATACTAAAAACGAAAAGTTTGTTTCTTTATTTTTAGCAAAATTAAACATCAAAAGTCAACAACTTACATATATAAATGCTGGCCACAACTCCCCTATTCTATTTTATGAATCAAAATTTTTTGAGCTAACAAAAGGTTGTACAATTTTAGGCGTAAGAGAAACATTACTAGACATTGAATTAGAGATATTAAATTACACCTCTGAATTTAGTTTATTATGTTATACTGATGGCTTAACAGATGCAAATAATAATAAAAATGAAAATATTTCTATTTTAACTCTTCAAGACTTAATTTTCAAAAATAAAGAACTTAGTCCAGACGATTTTAATAAAAATTTAATTGAATTTGCTAAAGAATTTAAAGAAGAAAATGAATTTCCTGATGATATTGCTTTATTAACAATAAAAGTAACTGACTTACATTTTTAATTTAATTATACTACTTTATACTTAAAGTTAAATAAGAAACATCATTTATAAACCCCTCTAATTTATCGCCTATTTTAACTGGACCCACTCCTGATGGTGTTCCGGTATAAATTAAATCACCTACTTTTAATGAAACATATTTTGAAACGAAAGAAATAATTTGATCAAAAGAAAAAATTAAATCACTTGAATTACCTAATTGTTTTTGCTCACCATTAATAGTTAAAGAAAAATTTATGTTATTTAATATAAATTTTGTTTTATTTTCAAATTTGCCTATTGGTGCACTATTATCAAAAGATTTTGCTTTTTCCCAAGGCAGCCCTTTTAGTTTACACTCAGTTTGTATGTCGCGAGCAGTAAAATCAATGCCTAATCCAATTTGGTCGTAATATTTATGTGCAAATTGTTCTTCAATATGTTTACCAGCTTTACAAATTTTTAAAACTAATTCAATTTCGTGATGTAAATCATTCGTAAAATCAGGTAAATAAAAATCTGTTTCTTTTAACAAAGCTGTTTCAGGTTTCATAAAAAAAACTGGTTCGCCTGGTAATTCAGCTTTCATTTCTTTAGCATGTTCGGCATAATTTCGGCCAATACAAATTATTTTCATTTTTTTATTTATTTATTTATTTATTCAACTACATAGATACGTAGAAAATTTAAGTGTTGAAATAAAAAATAGTTACAGTCTAAATGTTATAATAAATTAAAATCCCCCTTCGCATTTAGCAAAGAGGGATTTAATAAATCTAAAAAACAAACTTATTCTTTAATCATACTACTTCTATAAACAGATTGATTATTTTCCATTACATTAATAAAATATATTCCTTTATCAAATAAATTCAGATCAATTTGATTCATCAATTCTGCTTTTTGTGTTTTTATGATTTGCCCTAATACATTTGTAATGGTTATGTTACTATTGTTTATGTTAGTCAGTTCAATAGTAAACTCTCCGTTATTTGGATTAGGATAAACCTTGATAGCAGCTTTAGAAGCTATTGTTTTGATGTTTGTACACTCTGTTACATTTAATTGTAAGGTGTTACTTCCTACACAACCATCGGTGCTTGTTCCACTGGCTGAATACGTTGTGCTTACACTTGGCGAAACAGCAATACTATTGGTATTGATTCCACCCGACCAAGTATATGTATTAGCCCCATTCGCTGTTAAGGTTATGTTTTCGCCTATGCATATTGTGCCCGTTGTTCCACTTATTGTTAATACAGGAAGTGCATTTACTTTTACGCTGTCTGTTTTTGTTGAAGTACATCCAAACCCATTTGTTCCTACTACCGAGTATGTAGTTGTAATAGTTGGTGTTACTACTATTAACGAATCATTGTCGCCAATATTCCAAGCATAACTATTTGCTCCTGCTGCAGTAAATTTAACGGTGTCTCCTACACATATTGCTGTGGCTGTTGAAATTATACTCAAAATTGGTACCGGATTAACCGTTACACTTTTAGATGCTGATAATCCTATACAACCATTGGTATCTGTTCCTACTGCTGAATAAGTGCTTGTTGTTGTTGGTGTTATAACAATAGTTGTTGTTGTTGCATTGTTATTCCACACATAAGTATTTGCTCCGTTGGCCACTAAAGAAATTGAGTCTCCTAAACAAACCACGCTTGGACCACTAATGCTTACCACTGGTAAAGCATAAACAGTTACTGTTTGTGTTGTTGCATTTGAACAACCTGTGCTATAACTTCCTACTACTGAATAAACACTTGTAGCACTTGGACTAAATACCACCGAAGCACTTGTTGATCCTGAACTCCAAGTATAAGTTGTTGCACCGTTTACTGTTAAACTAGTTGAACTGCCTGCGCATATTGCATTGGTTCCGGTAATGGTTACCGTTGGGTTAGGTGTTACGCTAATAGTTTTACTTGCTGTATTTGAACATGTTCCACTTGCGCCAATTAAACTAAAGGTTGTTGTGGTCGTTAAAGTTGGTGCCACTGTTGCAGTGGTTGCACCTGTATTCCAAGTATAAGTTACTCCTCCTAAACCAGATAAATTAGCCGCTTGACCATAACATATTGTTGTTGGTCCTGCGATACTTACCGATAAGGATAATTGAACGGTTACTAACTGCGTTGTGAATGATGAACAGCCCTGAGGTGTTGAACCTGTTAAAGTATAAGTGGTGTTCGCAGTTGGTGTTGTTATTATTGAAGCGCTGTTTGATCCTGTACTCCAAGTATAATTTGGTGCGCCATTTGCTGTTAAACTTGCGTTTTGACCAGTACATATTCCTGATGCTCCTGAAATACTTACCGTTGGGTTTGGATTAACCGTTAAGTTACTCGTTGCAAAGGCTTGTGATACACAACCTGTTATGGTATTTGTTCCTATTACTGAATACGTTGTATTAATAGATGGACTTACCACCGCATTAGCACCTTGTATGGTATAGGTATTTGCTCCGTTTGGATTGATGGTGAAGTTTTGTCCTGCACAAATTGCTCCATTGTTAACTGTAATGGTTGGGTTTTGATTAACGATTAAGCTACTGGTTGCAACCGCTTGTGATACGCATCCTGCCGTACTTGTTCCTGCTACGGTAAAAATAGCATTGCTCGGTGGACTTACCACTGCGTTTCCTCCTTGTATGGTATAGGTATTTGCTCCGTTTGGATTAATCGTGAAGTTTTGTCCTGCACATATTGCGCCGCTATTTACAGTGATTATTGGGTTGGCATTTACTAATAAGCTACTGGTTGCAAATGCTTGTGATCTACATCCTGTAACCGAGTTTGTTCCTATTACTGTATAAGAGCTGTTGCTCGGTGGACTTACCACTGCATTACCGCCTTGTATGGTATAAGTATTTGCGCCGTTTGGATTAATTGTAAAGTTTTGTCCTACACAAATCGTTCCGTTGTTTACCGTAATGGTTGGGTTCGGATTAACTGTTAAGTTACTCGTTGCAAAGGCTTGTGATAAACAGCCTGCAGCACTTGTTCCTGATACTGTGAAACTTGCGTTGCTTGTTGGACTTACCACAGCGCTTCCACCTTGTATGGTATAAGTGTTTGCTCCGTTTGGATTGATTGTGAAGTTTTGTCCTGCACAAATTGCTCCGTTGTTTACCGTGATTATTGGGTTAGGATTAACCGTTAAATTACTGGTTGCAAAAGCTTGTGATACGCATCCTGCCGTGCTTGTTCCTGCTACGGTATAAGAGGTGTTTCCTGCAGGGCTTACCACTGCATTACCTCCTTGTATGGTATAAGTATTTGCTCCGTTTGGATTAATAGTGAAGTTTTGTCCTGCACATATTGCGCCTGAGTTTACAGTGATTATTGGATTTTGATTCACGACTAAACTACTTGTTGCAGCCGCTTGTGATATGCATCCTGCTGCACTTGTTCCTGTTACTGTAAAAATTGCATTGCTCGGTGGACTTACCACTGCATTACCGCCTTGTATAGTATAAGTATTTGCGCCGCTTGGATTAATGGTAAAGTTTTGTCCTACACAAATTGTTCCGTTGTTTACCGAAATGGTTGGGTTAGGATTAACTGTTAAGTTACTGGTTGCAAAAGCTTGTGATACACATCCTGCACCACTTGTTCCTGATACTGTGAAACTTGCGTTAGTTGTTGGACTTACCACTGCACTTCCTCCTTGTATGGTATAAGTATTTGCTCCGTTTGGATTAATTGTGAAGTTTTGTCCTGCACAAATTGCTCCATTGTTTACCGTGATTATTGGATTAGCATTTACAATTAAGTTACTGGTTGCAAAAGCTTGTGATACGCATCCTGCTGTGCTTGTTCCTGCTACTGTATAAGAAGTGTTAACCGCTGGGCTTACCACTGCATTACCGCCTTGTATAGTATAAGTATTTGCTCCGTTTGGATTAATAGTGAAGTTTTGTCCTGCACAAATAGCTCCTGAGTTTACTGTGATTATTGGGTTTGCATTAACGACTAAACTACTTGTTGCTGCCCCTTGTGATATGCATCCTGCTGCACTTGTTCCTGTTACTGTAAAAATTGCATTGCTCGGTGGACTTACCACTGCATTACCGCCTTGTATAGTATAAGTATTTGCGCCGCTTGGATTAATAGTGAAGTTTTGTCCTACACAAATTGTTCCGTTGTTTACCGAAATGGTTGGGTTAGGATTAACTGTTAAGTTACTCGTTGCAGGGGCTTGTGATACACATCCTGCAACACTTGTTCCTGATACTGTGAAACTTGCGTTGCTTGGTGGACTTACCACTGCGCTTCCACCTTGTATAGTATAAGTATTTGCTCCGTTTGGATTAATGGTGAAATTTTGTCCTGCACAAATAACCCCATTGTTAACTGTGATTGTTGGACTAGGGTTAACTGTTATGCCACCAGAAACACTACTTTTTGCCGAAGAGCCGTTTGAACCATTGACAGTACAATAGTAATATAATGTACCTGCGTTGGATGTTGAAGGCGTATAGGTGTTTACAGTTGAAGATGAAGTATTAGTGGCAACCAGGGTGCCACCTGTATTACTATTTAACGAATTACTATACCACTGATAACTAGAAATTGTACCTGAATTAACACCAGCACTAACAGTTAAGGCAGATAAAGTCGCATTAAGACAGGTGCTAATAGCTGAGTTTGAAATTGGAGGGCTTGATATATAAACTCCGTTATTTACTAATATCCATAATTTTTTTACGCTGTATGTGGAGGCATTATACATAAATGTCCAATCAGGGTTTCCATTGCCAGTATTATTTCCAATACCCAGGTCATCATTATTTCCATTAAGAAAGGAATTATAGGCAAAAATTGTTTCTTGCGAATTATAATTATGAAATTGAAAAGAACCATAGCAATTAGAACCAGCGTTTCTACTATCATTAAAGTCATAGGTGCCAGAATTACCTCCAATTCCTGCAAGACCGAGGCCTTGACCATAGCAATCTGGCCATATTTCTATATTGCCATTAATACCCGTAGTATTTGTAACACCAGCATTAGCACTAGAATAAACATTCATGGCGGAAACTGTTTGCTGAAAAACAATTCCAGAATTATTGAAGGGAAGCCCTAATTCAGCATTAGTTGTGTTAAATTTATTCATAGAAACCCAAACCCATTTGTTGTCTAATTGTAATAAATAGGCAACTCTAGTATAATTTAAACTTTGAGAAGAATTATCTATGCTATAGGTAATTGCTGCTAAGTTGCTAAAACTGCCATTAGTAGGTAAATCCAGTTGATACAATACCCCATACTGTGATGCCTCAGGAACATTTGAAGTTGCTAAAGTTGGGGTTACTCCTAATTGCGAAAACAGTTTAAATGTAATTATTGTGATAAATAAACTGGTAAATAAAATTCTGTTTTTCATGTCTTGTTTAATTTTTGCAGTGCGAAATTAATCTTTAAAATTGATTTTATAATAACAATTATTGTTAAGGTTTTGTCATTTATTTAAAAAAAACGAATAAAAAATATCTGCATAAATTTCCCTTAAAAATTATTTAAATAACAGATTTATTGGTAAAATGTTTTCAAAACAAAAAAATCTCTGGTAATTATCTCAATTTATAATCAAATTTTTTAATGGGCTTTTATTTTTAGCTCAGTATAGAATACAATTTATTTTAATTTTTAAATGTTATATTTAAATTTCTAATTAAGTATTTCAATTTATATCTCCATATTTCAAAAATCGATAGTTAAAAAACATATAAGTTCTGAAAACCCAGAAGTTCTTAAAACAAAATGGAATTTATTTACTTCCTATTTTCATAATGCTACTATTCAAGAAAATATTTATAATTCAAAAGAAGAGCAGTTTCAAGAAGGTTTTTTAAGAGAATTATTTGTTAAGGTTTTAGGCTATACTCTTAATCCTGAACCCAATTTTAATTTAACTACCGAATACAAGAATGTTAAGGATAGTAAAAAGGCAGACGGCGCAATTATTATTAATAATACAGTAAGGGCTGTAATCGAATTAAAAGGCACAGCTAAAAAGAAAATTAAATTGTCTTTATCTGATGAAGCAGAATGGGAGGAGTATTTTAATACAGAATCTAAAAAAGCATTAGAATTAAAATCCAAAATTGATGCTACGGATAAGGAAATAGACCAAATGGTTTACAAGCTTTATGATTTAACGGAGGAAGAAATTAAAATTGTAGAAAAAGTTTAAATTAAAATTGTTGAGGGGAATTATTTTTAAAACAAAAAAGTAGAGATGGAAAACTCAAGCATAATAATATACCAAACCGAAAACGGTAATACAAAAATAGAAATCCGTTTAGAAGATGAAACAATGAGCTCTCTATTAAAAAAATCGGAAATTCAGATTTTTCTACCAAGCATACTAATTACTACAATGTTGATGTAATAATTTCGGTACAAGTTAGCGGCAACCTTAAAAAAAATATACCTTACAAGCAATATGGAACTTAAAACCGAACGACTAAAACTTAGAAAGCTATCATTGACCGATTTGGAAAAAGTACATGAGCTTCATTCTTTACCCGAGACAGACAAATATAATACTTTAGGTATTCCTGAGACAATTGAAGTAACAAAACAAATTGTTTCGGAATGGTTGACTTCTCAGAACGAACTGCCAAGAAAAAAATTTGTTTTTTGTGTTGAGAATAATGAAAAAGAGTTTATTGGTTTAATTGGTGTAAATATAGGAAGACCTGCATATAAAAATGCTGAAATTTGGTTTAAGCTTCATTCAAAATATTGGAATAAAGGTTTTGCGACAGAAGCAGTAAATAGAGTTTTGCATTTTAGTTTTATAGACTTGAAATTGCATAGAATTGAGGCGGGATGTGCTTTTGAGAATATAGCCTCAAGGAGGGTTCTTGAAAAAGTCGGAATGATAAAAGAAGGGCATTGCAGAAAACTATTACCTATACGTGGACAATGGGTAGACAATTTTGAATTCGCAATTTTAGACAGTGACTTTGACAAAGCATAGCATACTCAATTATATTAAACACGACCGAAAGGCAACCGCCAACAGCACATTTGCAATAAGCGGAGTTTCGAGTTCTGCAATAATTTTAACTTTAACAGTAAATAAAAAATTCCGAAATTTGCAACTGATGAGAATCGACGATACGTTATAGTGTGTTCTTCCCTTTTTTTAGTGCCAATCAATACCTTCGCTATCAATCATGGTTACCCATTTACCCATTTTTTTTTGAATTATTTTAAAATGATGTTGATCGTCGGGGCTAATAAACGAAATAGCCTCGCCTGGCGACTCGGCTCGGCCTGTTCTTCCGATTCTGTGAATATAATCTTTTGGTGACCTTGGTAATTCGTAATTAATTACATGGGGTAAATTTTTTATGTCAATACCTCTTGCCATTAAATCGGTTGCAACTAAAACACGCAACTTACCTGATTTAAATTTACTCAAGGCCTCAGTTCGTGCACCTTGACTTTTTTTGCTGTGGATAGCCATGGCATCAATTCCATTTTTACGCAATTTATCAGAAACATTATCTGCTTTATAAACCGAGGAAGCAAAAACCAATACCTGTTTAATATTATTTTGCCTGATTAGGTAGCGCAAAAGTGGTCCTTTATTTTCTTCAGAAACAAAATAACCTATTTGAGAAATTAGATTGATGTTAAGAATTTCATCTTCAATTTTTATAATTAAAGGTTTTCGTAATAAAACTTGATTGATGTTATTTACATCATCACTTAAGGTAGCCGAAAACAAAAGGTTTTGACGCTTGATAGGAAGTAAAGCAAAAATCTTATTCATCTCTTCGGCAAAACCTAAATTAAGCATCTTATCTGCTTCATCAAGAACCAAAGTATCTATTTGAGATAAATGAACAGCATTAGAATCTATAAGTTCTAATAATCTTCCGGGCGTTGCTACTAAAACATTTACACCTTGCATCCCCATTAGTTGAGGATTGATAGAAACGCCACCATATACAGCCATCGTTTTTATTTTTTGAGGCAAATATTTTGAAAAAATATTAAAAACTTCGCCAACCTGAACTGATAATTCGCGTGTAGGAACTAAAACTAAAACATTTACATGTCTATTTTTAGTAGACGTATTACCTTGAAGATTCATTAAAATAGGTAAGACATATCCTGCGGTTTTACCAGATCCAGTAGGAGCAATTCCCAAAACATCTTTTCTATTTAAAATAGCTGGTATGGCTTGAATTTGAATTGGAAACGGAGCGTTATACTTTTGATCGGATAATGCAATTAATAAAGAAGGTGATAATCCAAGAGAAGTAAAAGGCATGATTTAAAATAAAAAATTATTACGTTTATTACAATTAACAAACTTAATTTAATTTATTTTTAAAATTAGATTTATTTTTTTTATTTTCAGTAATTGCTTTCTGAAGTAAGTATTCTATTTGTCCATTTATACTTCTAAATTCATCATCGGCCCATTTTTGAAGAATAGAAAGTATTTCAGGATTTACCCTTAAAACAAATGGTTTTTTTTTAATCATAAATTAATGATGCAAAGTACCGGTATTAACAACAGGATTAACTTCTTTATCACCACACAACACAACTAATAAATTACTAACCATTGCAGCTTTACGTTCTTCATCTAAATGAACAATTTCGCGTTCAGATAATTTAGCTAAAGCCATTTCAACCATTCCTACAGCACCCTCAACAATTAATCTTCTTGCGGCAACAACAGCAGTAGCTTGTTGGCGACGCAACATAGCCCCAGCAATTTCTTGAGCATATGCTAAATGGCTTATTCGAGCTTCGATAACTTTTATTCCAGCAGGCGCTAGACGTTCATTTAATTCATTTTCTAATAAAGTATTTACTTTTTCGGCCCCACCTCTTAAAGTTACATCAGCATTTTCTTCTTCAAAATTATCATAAGGACAAATGCCTGCTAAATGTCTAACTGCTGCTTCGCTCTGAATATTAACATACTTATTATAATCGTCTACTTCAAAAATTGCTTTTGCAGTATCTTCAACTTGCCAAACAATAACAGCAGCAATTTCAACCGGATTTCCAATTTTATCGTTTACTTTAAGCGACTGTCCGTTTAAATTTCTTGCCTTTAGCGAAATAAATGTTCTTAAATAAAAAGGATTGATCCAATGAAAACCACTATCTTTTATTGTTCCAGAATAATTACCAAACAAAACTAAAACAATGGCTTCGTTTGGATTTATAATAACAAAGCCCTTTATAATAAATAAAGAAATTAATATTAAAGTAATTGGTAAAAATTGCCAATTAATTACAAATAAATAAGAACTTAAGGCGATTAAACCTAGTGTTATTGCCAAAATACTAAAACCAGAAATTGGCTTAAGACTGCTTTCTTTTATCATATTTTATTTTTTTTGATATTAAATTGATATCACAAATGTAAGGTATTAACTCATTAAAACAAAAAATATAATTTATTATTTAATAGCCAACATATTAAATATATTTACACAATGAAGATAGATAAATATATTGCCTATTCGGGATATAGTTCAAGAAGAAAAGCTTGTGATTTGATTGATGAAAAAAGAGTTGTTGTAAATGGAAAAATAGCGACTTTTAGTACTAAAATTAAAGAGGATGATGTTGTTTTAATTGATGGTGAATTATTAAAAATAAAACCGTTTTTACCAACATTTATTGTTTACAATAAACCAAAAGGAATTATTTGTACAACCGAAAAAATTTCGGGCAATATAATAGACACAATTAATCATCCACAAAAAATATATCCTATAGGCAGATTAGATAAGGATTCAGAAGGCTTAATTTTATTAACTAATCAAGGTGAATTGATTGATAAAATTGCTAATGCAGCTCATGGTCACGAAAAAGAATATCTTGTTACCTTAAACTTTCCGGTGAGGCAGCAATTTATTAATGACATTACGGATGGAATTAAAATACATGGAGAAATTACAAAGCCTTGTAAAGCATTTATTGAACCAAACACTAAACGAATTTTTAGAATTATACTCACGCAAGGATTAAATCGGCAAATTAGGCGGATGTGCAATGCATTTGATTATCAAGTATTAAAACTTCAACGCATTAGAGTAATGAATATTTCTTTAGATAAATTAAAGATTGGCGAATGGCGCGATTTAACTGAAAATGAAGTTAAACAAATAATGTCGCAACTAAATTAATTTTATTTTTATTAAAACTAATAAATTACATAAAATGGTTTTTTTTATTTATAAAAAACATTCGATAAAATGTTTTGGACTTTTTTTTATGTTGTTTCAATTTATTGGTCAATCGCAAAATGAATTTGTTGATTACCGTTCGGTTACTAACCCACTTTATTGGAAAAACAGAAAACCAATAGAAGGATATTGGCAGCAAGATGTTCATTACTTGATAAAAGCCGAATTAAACGATAGTACTGATGTTGTAAGTGGAACCGAAGAACTAATTTATTGGAATAATTCGCCCAACACCATATCGTTTGTATATTTTAATTTATATAACAATGCGCAAACAAAAGATTCGTATGCATCCAATCTTTATAAAAACAATGGTTATAATTTAAAATACGGAAAATATCGAACGAAGAATTTGGGAACAGTAGTTGAGACGATTAAAATAAATGGTCAGGATTTAAAAACAGAATTAGACAATACAATTTTAAAAGTTTATTTGAATAAACCATTAAATTCAGGCGAATCAATAACCTTTGATCTTAATTTCAAAACCTATTTTGATCAAGAAGCCATTAGAAATAGGATGAAATTATTTAATTCATTCGGTAAAAAACATTTTGATATTGTGCATTGGTACCCGAGAATATCAGTAATTGACCAAAAATTTGGATGGACAACAGATCAACACATGGATCACGAATTTTATGGTGATTTTGGTTCTTATCACGTAGAAATGACTTTACCAAACGATTATATTGCAGATGCAACAGGTGTTTTAATTAATGAAAAGGAAGTGTTACCCGATACACTAAGAAAAAAATTAGACATTCGTAATTTTGCTCAAAAACAATATAATTCTCCACCATCAACTATTATAAAAAAAGACGGCACCAAAAAAACTTGGAAATTTTCAGCTATTAATGTTCATGATTTTGCCTTAACAACTGATCCTAACTACCGAATAGGAGAAACAAATTGGAATGGCGTGAGATGTATTGCATTAGTTCAAGAACCTCATGCAGCGGCCTGGCAAAACACCTCAAATTTTATTGGAAAAGTATTAGAAACCAATTCATACAATATTGGGCCTTACCATCATCCAAAAATGATTGTAGCCGATGCGCAAGATGGCATGGAATATCCAATGCTTACCTTATGTGGAGGCGTTGATCCAGATTACCGATCATTATTAATTCATGAAATGACTCATAATTGGTTTCAAGGCATGCTGGGCACAAACGAAACATATAGAGCATTTATGGATGAAGGATTTACACAATTTTATACTGCAGATACTTATCAATTTATAGATGGCCCCATACATAATATGCCTGAATTGAAAAATAATTATTTTAATCGATTTACAAAACATAATCGAATAATTGATGAGGAAATATATAGCTCATTTTATAATAATGTGGTTACCAAAAACGAGGAAGTTGCATTAAACACTCATGCCGATGATTTTAACGGTGCAATTCGTCACGGTGGTGGTTATGGTCAATCATACACTAAAATGGCAGCAATGTTAAAAAATATGGAATATGTGTTAGGTCGTTTTTTATTTGATAAAGCCATGCAGCATTATTTTAATCAATGGAAATTTGCACACCCCTACCCTGAAGATTTTAGAAATTCGATTATTCAATTTACTGGGGTTGATTTAAATTGGTTTTTTGATCAATGGTTGGAAACTACAAAAACAATAGATTATAAAATTGGAAAAGTAAAACACTTAAAAAATGGAGTTTATGAACTAAATTTTAAACGAAAAGGAGGCATGCAAATGCCAATTGATTTTTCGGTGGTTGATAAAAACGATTCGGCATACCATTTTTATATTCCAAATACCTGGTTTGAAAAAAAAAGTATAGCAACATCATTGCCC
>Ga0214919_10004588_pt1 | contig 20136 bp, 22 predicted proteins | sample LL1503_MetaG_FD_177994 | JGI IMG/M metagenome (GOLD analysis project Ga0214919, IMG submission 177994) | Freshwater microbial communities from Lake Lanier, Atlanta, Georgia, United States - LL-1503 | ecosystem: Environmental > Aquatic > Freshwater > Lake | place: USA: Georgia | collected... | reverse complement strand
GGGGTCAAATATGCTATGAACCAAAGCCAGCAGATCAAGTGGGGTTTCGGCAGAAAGCATGGCTTTTATATGTCGCTCCGCCTTGAAAATAAATAAAGATTTAAAAAAAAGACGCACAAAGAAAAACTAAAATAAAAAAAAATGTATTCGGTTGCCGCGGATCAACCGCTTTATTGCATAGACAATGGACAGTGCGTAAGTTGCCAGGCGTGCACCGACTTTAAGAACGATCCGGGCAATGTGCGCGGCTACATGACGATGGGTGACTGCCAGGTATCGCTGATGCAGAGCCTAGCCATGGCAAACAGCGGCGGAGAGTGGAGCAAAGAACCAACCAAAGACCAGTTGACGGCGACCCCAAAGTGCGCCTGCGACTAGCAAAAGTACTTGGTTTCTGGAAAAAAAGATGCCGGCTGCTCAAAGACCACTTGGTTCTCGACCAGACAACAGTACTGGGTAATCAGATCGGGGGTGTCCGGAACGTTGCGCAAAAAGCTTGCCACATCCAGGGAAGCAGGCTCCTCAACATTGCCGACGCGCAAAAACCGCTCCAGTGCCTCGGGAGCCGACTCGCAGTAGTCGGTGCAAAAATCAAAACAGGGCACGCAAACGGGGCCCGGTCGGTGTTCTGCAGTCGATGGCCAAACGCCTAAAAGAAATGGACTGGACGCCAGCTCCGCGGCGGACGGCCGACAATCCGGGTTGTAGTCGAGCAGGGGCAGAATAAAATTGGCCAGCTCGGTGGAAACGTCGTCGGAAATGCGGCGCAAATACTTGGCGATGCGGGCACGGCCACGGTCGTACGAAGCTTTGGTTGTGGTACCAAACAGTTCCCCGGCGGAGGGAAGCGCGACCCTGAGCATAGTAACGCCCAGCGCAAAAATGTCCGCCGACGGGTAGAGCATCAGGCTGTCCTTGCCGGAAAAGGCGAGCTCCGGTGGGATGTGGCCAATGGTGAACAGGGAGCCACGCCGTGAATTAGACCCAATCTGCATAGCCAGCCCGAAATCGATAATCCGAGACTCGCTGTTGTTGAAGAGGATATTGTCCATCTTGAGGTCACAGTGCATGAACCCGGCTTCGTGCAACAGCTTTAGGGCCCGGCAGACCGGCAGGAAAATGGCGCGAAACAGTTCGACCGGGCACGGGTTTTTGGATTCAGCCATCTGGTTGTTCAGACTAAACAGACTGTTTGAGCAGCGCTCCAGCACCAGGGCCAATCGGTTCTGGAGGCCGGGTTTTCTGCAGTCAACCGGGGCCGTCTCAACTGCAATAAATTTTATAAAGGTGCTGGAAAGCCCCGAGGCCAGCCGCGTCAATTTAATCTCTTCGATGGCCGAATGGCCCGGCCGCAGAACCTTGATCGCCACCTGAGATTTTGTAAAGACATCAACTGCCTCGTAAACCGGCGTGTCCTTGTCCAGTATCTCGGTAACAATGTACCTGTCCCCGCAAATGTGCTCGGGCGAGGCAAAGAGCACGACGCGCGCCATATGCAGCACAAAGGAGGGCTTCATCCGGGTTGCCGCAGTTCCGCCAAGGGATAGCATATTCATCTTTTCCAGGATATTTATGTAGTCGGTTGAGGTTTCAAGGGCGTGATCCTTGGGCTTTGTCTCGGCGTAGTCACGGCTCTCCTCCAGGCGCTCCACGCAGGACAGTTTGACGCGGGCCTCGGTTGCCTCGATCACTAGCGGTATGAGCCGACGGATAAGCTCGGCCCGCAGCTGAACGATTTTCCGGGTCTTTTTGGAAATCATGTGAGAACAGTGGTGGTCAATAAAGACGAGCCTCGCGCGGCGCTCTTTTAGCAAAAATTGTAGCATAAAGGATTAAAAATCAAATTAATTTTATAATTAATTTTACTTGACTTTATTTTTTCGGGTTAATTAATTTATTAATGGTTGGTTACCAGTAGTGCCGGGAAGCGCACATAGCTCGGAACAACACATGCGCTCGTCGGCAAACACGTGGGCAAGAACCCCAAGGCTATCGAAAAAGTACGCGATTGTAATGGCCGAGGTAGTTGCGGTCCCGCACACGTACTCGTCCCAAAGCCCTTCGTACCCGGTTTGTGGATGATCGGCTGTTATACATTTGATGAGTTGGTCATTGCAGAGACTCCGGTCGCCGTGGCCGCAACACATGTCGTGGTCCCGGCAACACGAGTCTGTTTTAAAGACGTCCGGATCCGGCGGAATGCTGCCATCACAGGAAGCCTCGGGAAGTACCTTGCCGTTGCACCAGTCCGGTCCGCAGAAGTTTCCGCAAATTTGCAACCCATTGACGCACAGAAATCCCAATAACAAGATGGTTCTCCACATTTTTATATTTTATGTTTACTTTTAAATTTTTTTTTAAAATTGTGGCATATTTACATATTCTTGCGGTGGCGGTTTTGATTTTTTACTTTGCGGTGGCGGTGCCGATTTTTTATTTGGCGCTGGCGGTGGCGGTGCCGATTTTTTACTTTGCGTTGGCGGTACCGGGGGTTCCTGAGGAACCCGTGGCGGTGGCGGTTCCGATTTTTTTATTGGCGCTGGCGGTGGCGGTGCCGATTTTTTTTCTTTGATTGCAGCTCTAATTGATTTTTTTTCTTCTTCTTGTTTTATTTTTTTTTTATTAAACTTTTCTTTCTCTTGCATCATTGTGCGTCGATTTTCCTGAGCAGTTTTGATTTCATTATAGATAATATCATAAGCTTCCTGTTGTGCTTGCGTTACTCTTGCGTCTTTTTGGGGAATCGGCCTCTCCGGTTTTCTTAATACATCGCCTTTTTTTATATCTGTTGTCGTTTCTAAATAATTATCATCAGTATATTTTAAATTTGACTTTTCCAATGATACTTGTATTAAACTGCCTATCTCCAAATGCTTATCCCGGCATATTATTTCGCCTTTGGCAAAATCTTTTCCAGCAGTTGCGGTAAAAGTTTTTTGGTCTTTGTTCTTAATAAAATGAATCCCAAATATTTTTTTGATATGCTTATTACACAGCGTAAATTCTTCGTTAATTTTATCTTTGTCAATAGTTTTTCCGAATGTTTCAGTAAAAAAATATTCATAGTCATTTAACTTCATTTTTATAAAAACATTTTTTAGCTCACACCTTTTTTCTTTTTCGCGGTGTTCTCCCTTTTTTTGCTGTGGGTTCCAAATGGCAATGCACCTGTTTATATCAGAGTCTTTGTTTTTATTTACAAATGTCTCCATATTCCTATTATTAATTGGAATATTCATTTTATTCATTTTTTCTATTATTTGCAGACGTTCCTCTTTGGTTTGCGGATAATTTAGTAGTGTTTCTGACAAAACACAGTTATCGTTTGGGTCATAGATAGGTAATTTTGGAAGAATGGGCGGTGGCGGTAGTTTTCCTTTTAGTCCAAGAACCTGTTGTATAAAATCTTTACTGTTGTTTTTAAAAGCATTTGCTAATTCGATAGATTTTGATTTCCATTCGGGAATAAATCTTTTCAATAAAGTTAAAATTAATTGAAAAGCGATTTCTCTATTATTTTCAATTTTTTTAGAAAACATAATATAAGAGTGTTCTTGCACGTCATTAATTTCGTAATTTTGTATTTTTAAAGTTACATTGGGAAATTCAAAATCACGGTAAATTACCTTGATTTGTAAAAAAAGTAAAAAAATTGTCAATATTTTTTTTAAATTATCATTGGCATATTCAAAATTTTGATTAATTTTAGCAGTTAACAACGGTTTATTATTAATAAAATATTCTTTTATTTGAATGTTGTATGTAGCTATTCGTTTAAAAACTTTTGTATAAGCGTGCTCTAGCCTTTTAAAATTAATTACGGAACAATCTTTGCAATTATCTAATTGTGTTAATAATTTATCGCCCAAAATAGCTGAAAGAAAATAATTCGTATAGTTCCAGAAATCAATGTCTTCCCCGTTTTCATAAAGATCATTTGCTTGTAATAAAACGCCTTTTAAATTTTTAATTATTGCATCGCAATCGCTCAGACTTTTTTTTGCTTTTTTAATCTTAACTACATCTCTTTCCGGAATATTATAGAGTTTGAGTCGGATTGCCTCTTGTCTGGCTTCTTTAAAAAGTTTTTCTTGCTGTGATATATTTGGATCGTCTGGGGAGGCCACAATGGGCCCTGGTGCCGTGGCCCCCGAGGGCCTGGCTGGCGAAGCCCCCGGAGGTCCCAGTGGGTCTTGCATTTCATTAATAAAACTATTATAAAATTCTGGATCCGCAGTCAACTGTGTGTCATCAGCGGGATTGAAATTAAAAAGATTATCAAAAAAATTTTCATCAATATCGGGTTCACTCATTTATTTAAATTTTAAATTTATCTGTTTAAACACAAAATAGGCAATATATTTTTAAAAGCCGTTTTGACATCTATAGATGTTTTTGCACCCATTAATATTATTTTTCCAGTTCTAAAAATAATAATTGTAACTTTGGGCTTATAGCAATTAAATATGAGTCCAGAAAATTTTTCTAGCTCATATGTAAGATACTGTTTGTTTCTATCGCTATTTGACATTTTTTTTAAATCTACATTAAACATAACATCGGCAGCTCCCACTACATTAACTATTTCAAAGTCCTTAAATTTTAATTTTATTTCTTCTACTATATTATCTTGTGTGTCTTTAAATACAGAATTTTTGTTAATTAACGAAGCAAATTTTATAGCTTCTTTTCTTAATTCTGTGGAGTTATTTAATTTTGTTTTAATTATCATTTTTCCATTTCGAAAAATAGTTGCAGTTGTCGTTTCTGAATAAAGTAGTAATGATCTAAATCTAGGATTATATTTTAATCCTTTTAAAAAAAATATTTTTTTATTTTTAATGTTTTTTAAATCTAATTTTTCGGTAATTGTTTTTAAATCTAAAAAAATACTTTTTCCCAAAAAATCTGAATTTTCAATTTTTAACGCTGCCGTGGCAACAGTGTTTATTATATTTATTTTATTAGTTAAAAAATCTTCAAAATCAGTGTAATTGTTAAAATCTATATTTTGTGTTATTTCCATTTTTTTTTCATTTTTGGCCGCCGCGGCCCCTGAGTGACTAATCGGCGGGGCCTTCAGTGGCCCTGGTGTCGCTGGTTTTTTTGATCCTGCAACTGGCGGTAATGGTGCCGGCACTTGAGGAGCACTTAAGGACTTAAATGCTTCAGTTGGCGGCGACGGGGCCGGCGTTTGCGAGGCACTTGAAGACGTTTGTGGTTCGGCAACTGTTTTCACAATTTTTAATCTTTTTTGTAACTTGACATTTTTTATTAAATCTGATAACCTTTTTTTATTTGTAATTTTTTTATATTCTTCTGCTAAAAATACTTGGTTTTGGTTTGTAAAGGTAAGACCACCCAGTTGTTTTATAAATTTATCTATTTGGTTAAGTTCTTCAATAGTACTCATTTATTTAATTTGGTAAAAATAAAATTAATTCTTCGCCTTCTTTTATTTTTCTTTTTGCTATAATTTTCATTTTATTATTGTCATCTACTATTACATTAGCAAGCTCATTGTCAAAATTATAATAAGGCAAAAACTGAGAAATATCCAAAAAATCATTTCCGCAAACAAAATTATCTTTTTCAAATTCTTTTGCCGCTTTCATTATAATTTTGTTTATTGATTTTGAATATTTCATTTTTATGCCAAGAAATTCCTTAAAATGTTTTGTGCAAATTGTAAAAGTTTTTGGAATATTTTCTAATTTATTTTTTTTATTTTCATTGATTTTAAGTACATCATTGTAATTTTCCTCTTTAAGTTTAATGTGGGTGTTTTTGAAACCACATTTGGTAAATTTCTTGTTTTTTTTATTTTTACAATAAACAATACACTCTACAGTGTCTGGATTAATATTTGAAGTGGAATACTTTTTAAAACTTTTGTAGTTTATAGTAAAATTTTTTTCTTTCATTTCTTTAACTATTTCATTTCTATAACCTTTAGTATCTAAGTCTTTGGGAAGTTCTAACTTTTTATAATATTTAATTGGGGCTTCTGCTTCTGGTTGTGGCGCTGAAGCTGCTGATGGCGATAGCGATGGCGGTGGTGGTGACGGTGACGCCGATTGCGATGATAATGGCGGTGATTTAGCCGAAGACGTTGACGCCGATTGCGACGATGATGGCGATGGAGCTGCCGATTGCGATGTTGGCGATGGCGGTGCAGTTTGTTGTGATGGCGGTGCCGGTGGCGGTAACGATGGTGATTTAGCCGTTGACGGTGGCGGTAACGATGGTGATTTAGCCGGTGGCGGTTGTGGTGCAGCGACAGGTAGTGGCGGTGGCGGTTGTGGTGCAGCGACAGGTGCTGACGGTGGCGGTTGTGGTGCAGCGACAGGTGCTGACGGTGGCGGTTGTGTAGCAGCAGCTAGTTGCGGTGGCAATGACGTAGCGCTAGCTGGCGTAGCGCTAGCGGCAGCTGGTGACAATGGCAATTCTGTAACAGCAGCTGACTGCGGTGGCGTAGCGCTAGCTGGCGTAGCGCTAGCGGCAGTTGTTGCAGCGGCGGCTTTTGAGTTAACCTTAGCTGCCGCTGCTATTTCTTGTTTTCTTTTTTCTGCTGCTTTTAACTTTAATTGTTCTGTTAATTTTGCATTTTCTGCAGCTCTTGCAACAGCTCTTGCTGCTGCTTCTTCTGCTTTTTTATTTTTTTCTTCTGTTGTTTCTATTCTTGTGGGTTGTCTATATGGTTTTGTTAGTTTATTTACTATTTTTTTTTGTTCACGTTGTCTAAGTTGCGCAAAATCTTCTTTAGTATATTTGGGAGTGTCCTTATTGTTATGGCTGCTACTGCTGCTACTGCTGCTGCCCGCGTTGCTGACGATATTATTAAAATCTTTTTCTTTAATTAAATTATCTCTCTCTTTTTCATTTTTTTTTTGATCTATCTTATAGAAATTTTTAAAAAAAGAATTTATATAATTTTTTTCATCACTTGAACCATTTTTCTGTATATTTTTTAAATTATTTATTAGGGTTTTTTTTAAATTTAAATTTAATTTATTATAATTAGGTGAACTCCCTTTAGTTTTAATTTCATTAGCAACTTGACCAACATTTATTCTTGGGGCACCCTGCTGAATATTTGGTGGTAATTTTTTAGGTTTGCCAAAAGGATCGGCCATTTTTTTATTAGTATTTATATATACATAAATTTTAAAATTATTTTTCAAAAGCCTTCATAGCCGGCAAGGCTTCCGCAACTTTTTTTGCAAATTTTAGCGGATTTTTTGCCATTTTTTTGACGCCCGTCTCTTGGATCATCTGCTTGATCACCGACTCGTCCATCTTGGTATACTGGGACAGCTGCGACACCAGTGATGAAATGGTCGGCGAGTCATTTTTGCTACCGTTAGCAACTGGACGGCGTCTTGTTTTTTCCCGGAGGCGTTTCAAAAGTTCTTCGCGACTTGGAGGCGGCGACGGGGCCGGGGCTCCGGAGGAGCCCAAAGCTTCCGGAGCCGGCGGGAATTGAAGGTCTGACGACATCTTGCTCTCTTTTTTTTTAAAAAAAAAGAATAGTGTTTAAAAAATTAAAAAAAATAATAAATGGCGCAACGCACCTTCAAAATCCCCCCGTCGAGACTGGCGGCTAAGCAAAATGCTCCCGAAATAAATCCGGCGTCGCTTGCCCGATTGGCTCGAGCAGCCCCTATCTCTCAGCTCCCAAAAACCTTTGACTGGCGAAACCCCAGCGATGTCGCAAGCCGACTCGGCAACTCGGCTTCTGCGTTTAAATTAACAAGTCCGGTGAACCAGGGCAATTGTGGCAATTGCTGGGCCTGTGCCACAGCTACATCGCTTACCGACCGGGCCAATGTGGCCGAATTGGCGGTGCCGCTGCTATCCATTAGTTTTTTGACAGCGTGCGCTGACCTCTGCATGGATCCAGTTTCCCGATCCGAGTGTACCGAAGGTTGCGACGGGGCCGATTTGGGAACGAGTTACCAATTTCTGACGAAAGAGTCCAGCGGCGGGGCAATCCCGGACTCGTGTTTTCCCTGGGCGAAAGAAGACATGAATGCCGTAGAGGAACAATTCAAAAAGTACAAAAGGGTTGAAAGCAACTGCCAAAACAACAAAGACCCCTTGCTTACTTGTGGAAAAGACTTTGTGCAATGCTCATTGTGCACCGACGGCCCAGATGCCGGAAGGCCATTTAGCGGCCAAAGGATTTTTGTCAAAGAAGGCTCAGTCAATATGATGAAGGACGTCGATACAATCAAGCAAGACATCTATCTGAACGGACCGGCCGGTGCGGCGTTCAACGTGTTTGCCGATTTTGGGTCCGGGAGCACCCGGGCCGATTTGGCGGGAAACATAGTAGATTATGTGGTGCCTCCGTTCCGGGCAACCGGCGGTGTCTATGTGCACAACCAGGAATTGAAGAGCGATGGCTTCCATGCGGTCGTCATAGTTGGCTGGGGAACAAAGTCGCTTATTATTCCCGGTAAAAACAAAGACTCGCCCATCGACGTCGACTATTGGATTGTGCGAAACTCCTGGGGAACCGAGTGGGGCGAGGGCGGCTACTGGCGGCATGCGATGGCCAATGGGACGTTCGACATTAACATGTATGCGTGCCTGGAGGGCGTCAAAGTGGGCGAATTCAAGGACCTGGGTGGGGTTGTGGCCTGTTTACCAGAGACAAGGAATTCCGGACCGGCAGGTCCGCCAGGGCCAGGGCCTGGGCCAGTGGGGCCGCCGGGGCCAGGGCCAGTAGGGCCAGTGGGGTTTACTAAAAAAAAAGACGCGTCGTCGTCGTCGTCGACCATGTCATTGGCGAACATTACAATATCGATTATAATTATTATTTTTATTTTTTGCATTTTTATTGGACTATTCTACATTTACACCAGAATGAATAGAAAGCTAGGAACAAGCTAAAACGGGCGAGTCGCCCAGAACCACAAACTGTAGTGTTCCGGACCAGTTGCGACTGTGGAACTGGTACAGCTCGTGGGTTGGCGTAAGCCAGCGGAAGTGGAGCTGGGTGATGATTTCCGAGCCGTTGAAGCTGAGCGACATCGGGTAGAGCCGCTGCATTTGGTAAGTCGGAAAAAAGATGACTTTAGCCAAAATATTGGTGATGTTATCGCCAAGGTAGTTGTGCTGGATGTAGGCCGAGCTCTTGACATCGAGCACCTGAAGAAGCAGATACGGCGGCGGCTCCAGTTGCACCGTAGTTACCGACACAAAGGGCGCCGGTGCCATCAGGTCATTATTGTCAAATCCAAGGATAATTGGGTAGATGCTGCTAAAGAGTTTAGTGCTGGGAAAGTAAATGTTGAAAGTAGCCGGGTCGTAGGCAAACTGGGCCGAAAACAAATTTGCAACCGCAAGCGGTATAGCGAGTGCCATTGGCAAGGACATAGTCAGAGTAAATGCGTCTGTCACTCCAGTGACGACCACAAAAATGTTGTAGAGTGGAGGCACTATCGCGGGAAATGAAAGAGTAATCACGTCGCCAACCTGAAATCCGTGGGCAACTGCAGCATTTGTTGCGGTAAATGTAGCCGGGCCAATTACGGTAATCGAGAGGCCGGGGACGACCCGGGTTAGCGAGGGCTCGATGCGGTAGCCCTTGCGGCCATTGTTTGCGAGCAGCTGCACATAGTAGGAATGCAGGTAGCTATTGGTGAGTCCGCAGCCCAGATAAGAAACAGTAATATTGCGGCCGCTAAATTCTGGGCCGGAGCGGTACGCAACGTTTGAAAATCCAAGACGGGAAGGCATGGACGAGACGCCAGCGCTGTCGCCAAATTCCAAGCCGAACGGTCCCGTGCAGGCAATTGAAAAAAAGCCCGTGTTATTTGCGGACGGCGACACCAGGATCCAGGAGACTGTGTAGGCATTAGCTCCAACAATGGCAGTGTTTGAAAAGCTATTTGGATCCGTTTGGTTCATCCGAAGCTGTAGGAAAGCGGCGAGCGTGACGGGCGTGTAGCCTCCTGGGGGCACGACAAACCGGATGCATGCCCCTACTGCATTACTGAAGTAAAAATATTCGATTGAGGGAGTTGCAGAGCAGGTTAAACCGTCGATGTAAAACCGATTGAACTGGGTTGTAATTTCGCTGCCAAGCTGCGTCAAATCCTGGGGTCCGTAAAATCCAGGGGTAATTGCGATGTTGCTGCGCCACAATTGACTGGTCTCCGCTGGGATATACCACTGGCCTGACGGTAGCTGGGTATTCGCGCAAACCTGGTATCCTGCAAAGCCCATGCATTGCGGCAGAGACCGTTCGCCCGGACCCAACACTTGTTCGGCAAAGCACACGCCCGGCGGCACCGGACTTGCGGCAAAGCCATTAGGGCAGCGGATGTTACTGTTAAAGGCGGGCGTCTGAGGCAATGGTCCGTAAAAAACGGTGCGAAACTGGAAGCAAGACGCCTTGGTATCGTAGCTAAACGATCCCTCGGAAAAGCCTACTGAAAAGAGGGCCGCGTTGATGACTGCAACAAGCGCAACCGGGGAGTCAATTGCTGGAGCGTAGAGGTATGCTTGATTTAACGAAGGGGCGCCAAATGCCGCGGTCGTTGCTACCGCAAGGGTAAAGACAGTGTTACTGATGATAGTAATATTTGGATTTGCAGCAGTAAGTTCGACTTCCGCTGGGTCGACAAGCCCGGTGCCAATAAGACGAATGGGAAGCCTGGAGGCCACCGGCGCAACCGGATCCCAAAGGCCACGGAGATTAAGCGAATGATCGTAAACCGTAGTAATTGTGAGAAGGGTAGGTGACGTTACCGCAATGCTGGCAATTGGATTCAAAAAGAGGGGAATGGTTGCAACGTATAGGGTACTGTTGCTGCTTATTACCTGGATAGTAGCGCCCGTATTGGTAATGCGGATGCCCTCGTCAAACCAGAGGTTTTGCCATGCTTCTTCAATAGTCAATTGGGGAACCGGCAGTTCAAAAGAACCAACGTAAATTTGGACGGCGCCGCGTCGCAAATGCGCAGTGTCTACATTTAGTACTAAATCGTTTGTGTCTGGATATAATATTGAGTCCCGGTTAACCGTGTCCAAACAAATGGTGTATTCTGAAGTAGTGCCACCACTTCCTCGCTGAGACATAGTAAAAAGTTTTTTTATAGAAAAATATTTAAATTTTATTATTTATTCAACCACAGAAGAAGACTCTGGAATGGACGGCATCGACTCCGAACCCGGAGTGTCGCCGTCCGGACACACAAACGACAAAAAGTACTGGAACTGGGAATTGGAATTAAAGTCCGAGCGGATGCAGACCGGTTGTTCCTTCTCAAAAGAAAACCGCACAGTGTGGTCGCGCATCGGCTTAATGACGTTGTTGATGTTGGTGAGCAAAAAGGTTTGGCACAGAACAAGCCGCATGTCGCCAATGTCCATCGGTTCCGGACAGTTGGGGCCGCCGGGCTCGCTCGAGGCCATAGACTCGCCGGAAAAACACATTTCCGACTCTGGTGGCCCGTAGGAAAAGAAATTGTGTTCGCACTCGTTCCGCAGACTTTTGGCAAAAATGCGCAGCGCCGAATGTTGGCCCGATACGGAGTTGTAAATGGAAAATTCTATTTCGCTGAATTTCATCTGAAAAAGCTGATTCAAAATAGCCTTGAGATCCGACACGGGAAACTTGACGGTGTAGATGTAGACAAGCGCGTCAATGGCCACGCAGACCGGCGACGAATCCAGCAGCATGATGCGGTGGCGGCCCGAGTACGGTATGCGCTGGTCAGAGAACCCCGCCATCGACAGCGAGATACGCTCATTTGGCCTGATTCGGAGCAGCAGAAAAGCGTCTTGGTTGAATGAGTGGTTGAGTTTTTCGTAAAGCTTGATGTTGAGACCGGGCTCGACCAACGTTAAATCGACAAAAAACGGTCCGTGAAATCCCGAAGCCGTTGGGGGAAAGTCTGGGGTCTCGACTGCAATTTTGGCAATGTAGCAAGACAGCTGAGACGGGTCCATGCCCTTAAAAGTAATTTCGCCATTGAAAACGGTTAGCTCGCTGATGTGGTTTACGCTGGAGCCGATCTGGACGACTTGGTGGAGCAGGCCGATGTCATTGATGCGCACCTGGATAGTGGGTTGCCTAAACGAATCGGCGGGATGCGGCAGGCCGTCCTTCTCGGCAGCCAGGCGTTTGGAAAGGAGGGGAGTGGTAAAAGATGAACCTCGCTTGCCAGACATTAGTAGGAAAATGAAAGTTTTTTTAAAAAAAAATTATTTTTATTTAGGAAAAAAATAAAAACTCAAAAAGTAAAGCAATGAACCAAACGGAAAATGTCATCGGCCTTTCCACAATTCCCCAAAATGACCGCGTCGCAACCCTCAACGCCAGCGGCACCTGCATTGTCAACGTCGATGGCCAGTGCATCGCCGGCGGCAAACTAATTGCCGGCCGCAGCGGCTACGATGTGGCATCCATGGGCCCCCCGGGCGCTTCGTGCGCCGCATTCCCACTCTTTTGCTCCATCAAGGTACCCTACACTGCATCGGAGCCCGGGTACCAGTGCTCCACCAACGCAAACTCCCTAAACGCCGAGATCCACCGGTGGTAGCTCACGAGCTCATGATCGCTCACGAGCTCATGATGTGCTTGGTCAGGTAATTGTTGAAGCAGGAGCCAAATCCGTCCAGCTCGCTCTGCACCGTGCTCTTGTAGATCATAAACTCCTCGAGCATCCCGGCCCGGGAGCGCTCAATCGTGTACAGCTTATCCAGAAGCAGTCGGGCCTCGGACAGTTTCGTGCAGGTGCGCTGCACAATTAACTTGAGCTCCGGGTTGCTTTCGGGACCGTCGGCGCCGTCATTATCAGCCGAGACGAGTGAAGCCGCCACGGCAATTTGGCGGCAAATGTCAATAATGGCCGAGACAATGGTTTTCCCGGCCGTTGACGAAAGCGAATAAATTTTATTTAAATTGCTGCTAAGGTCCCTGGGTATGGCCTGGCAAATGGCAATGTCGTCGTCGTCCGGAAGTTCTGTGGAAACTGCGGGCCCTACGGGCCTTGACCCTACGGGCCTTGGCCCTATAGGCTCTGCGGGCGCTACGGATTCTGCAATCCTTGTCTCGGCTGCTGGTCTTGAAATAAAATGCCCGACAATGCCGCCCATGAGACCACCGACCAAACAACTACCCAAAACGGTTGAGTTCATTTTTTAGAATAGCCTATAAAAGGCAAAAAATAAAGCAGAAAAATAAATAAAAAAAAAACGCATCTTTATTTTATTTTAGTGAAAATCACAATGTCATAGAGGTCAATTAGCTGCCGCTCGGCTTGCGTTAGACTCATTGCAGTTCCTTTGTTATTCACAATGCACCGGAACAGCGATGAGCAGAGTGCGGAATGCTGCTTCTCCGAGGCCTGAATAAATTCAAGGACACTGCAGTGCACCATCGGAACAAAGGTTTCCCGGGCCGCCGCGAACAGGTCAGTCGTGCACAGGGTGTACTCGCGGTAGGCCTGCTGGCCCTCGATTTGAAATGTGTACGCAATGCCGGACCGGGGCGCAACTTCTTTTTCCAAGCCCGTGATGGAAAAAAGTTTTTGGGCACAGTGCTGCGCTGCAAAAAGACGCTGAGCATTCGGAAAAATACCCAGCACAGAAGCCCGGGAAACTGTTAGCGCAGCACAATTTTGAAAAAAATTTTTTGCAATTTCCGGAGCAGCCGCAATATACTGGAGCGAATAGAAGGCCAGAACGGTGTCAAAATTTCTTTCGGTAATCTGTTCGGTAATTGTGGGACCGTTGCGGCACAGGAAATCAATGCACTGGAAGGAACACGATTGAAGTCTTGGTGTGGTGTCGACGTTACTCGACGTTACGTTACGCCGATGATACCGGTCCGATGCTTGTCTGATGCACTCCGGATCTTTGTCCACAAAAAGCACGTGGGCTGGCGTCGACGCCTCCAATTTCAATATGTTTGTGCCGGGTCCACACCCAAACTCTAAAATTCTTGAATTTTGGTTCAGGGCAATGCGCATTAAAATGGATTTGGCATAGTTTCCGTAACACAGGGCGCGATTGGCCGGCCTGTTGTTTCGATAAGCCCGTTCCTCGTAGGAAAGATTAGCACGGGGCTTAAATGGTTGCTGCTGTATCTGCTGCATGATAATGGCACCTTTTAAGAAACAACTTCATAAAATTCACAATAAATACAAATTTAAAAAAAAACACACTTTTATTCAAACAGAGTTGTAGATGATGGAAACTTTAGGCAAATAGGAGTCGTCCTGGTTGCGCGCCGCCAGCAAAAAATATCGACCCGTCAGAACAAGACCTTTGTCCGACAGCTCAACAACCTGCTTTGCCGCCCACAGGCCCTCGTCGTTCTCCTCAAACGGATAGGAAACCTTGATGACGGAGCCGGCAGTTAGTGTCTCGACGGACACCGACTGCTGGGACCGTTCCTCAAAGACGTCCAGCGAGTCAATCACCCGGATCTTCAGGGTACCAATGCTACTGATTTCCAGTTCGTCACGCAGCTTCGATATTTCACTGGACTGGTTGCCAACAATAGCCTCAAAGAGCACCAGCTTCTCTTCCAGCAGCGACAGATCTTGCCGCAGCTCCTTTGTTTTTTCATCCGTCGCCGCAATAGGCGCCACACTACCGAGGCCCATACGGGCCTCGACCGGGACTTTAAATTGAGTGACGGAGCCATTGTTGCTCCGACGGATTCCGCCAATTGACCGTGCAGCGGTTTGCTGCTGCTGCTGCTGCGGTTGCTGCTGCTGCTGCAAGATTTGCTGAATGAAGGGATGTTGCGCTTGCGCTTGGGAGGGCTGTTGTTGCGGCTTTTCTGCGGCTTTGTACAGCTGATTGATGGCGCCGCGTGCGGGATTTCTGTTTTGCAAAGGCATCATCCTAATATTCTTTTTTTTTGAAAGTAAAGTAAAGTACAAAAAAAATTCCGGTTTGATTTGTACGCACTCACAAATTTAATAGATTTTTTTTAATAAAACAAAAATGTCGTACCCGATGAGTGTCTACCCGCTACCGAATTACCGGCCCCAGGTGGCAATGCCCGGCGAAGTGGACAAAATCATAACGTCCAGCCAGTGCCGGACAATCGCCAACGGAGCCAAGGAAGCTGCCATGATCCGGGCTGCGACCTTCAACGACCCCAGGTACTACCAGTTCGCCGAGTCGTTCAATGTCTTTGCCAACGCGGACCAGGCCGTCATCAAGCACTATTCAAACAACCGAACCACCCTGGAGTACATGGGCGGCTGCGATCTGCTGGACGGCGAGGACACTCGCACCGAGCTCTGGGGCTACGCCAAAGAAAAACTGAGAGAAGAGCTGGTCTCCTGGCACAATGACACCGGGTCCCAGATGGGTGGCCAGAAATCGCCGACCATCTCATGTTTCTCGCAAAACTCCGGCGGCAATATCGAATGGAGATGTTGAGTAAATAAAAAGAAAATCCATGAGCATCTGCGTTAATCTTCCGTACTACGACGACAAAATCAAACGCTACATCATTCCAAAAGACTTTTTGCTTAAATCAGATATCAGTGACTTGTCAAAACTGGCGCACTCGGGCAAACGGGCCTCGGTTTTTTCTTGTAATTCGGCGTGTGGGCGATGCGCGGTGCGGATGCGAATCCTAGACAGTTACGATGAAAATTTCATTTGCCAGATCAAGCAAAATTGGACCGAGCTCGTCGCTCTTAACCGGAGGTTCCCCGACATCGTGGCCCTTCCCGTCAAGTCCTGCATATTACCATACGGCAGCGAGGCAATCTGCCTGGATGTGAGCGAGTGGTGCTCCGAGACGTTTGAGGCCTGGGCAAGTCGATCGTCCCGAACTGTTGGCCAAATCATAAAGGCCGTTGAAAGCATCTTGGGTAAATTTGACTTGCTCAACGCCAGCGGGGTTTTTCACCGGGACTCGCATGGGAACAATGTTATGCGCCAGGCGTCGGGCGAGTGGCGCATCATTGATTGGGACGAAGTAATATTGAAAAACATGCGCGGCCACAATTTTGACTCCATTATATTTCTGGCGTTCGCGGTCCTGGTCCTGGAAAAAGCCATGCGGCGACACAGGACGCTGTTTGAGGCGATGGACAACCTTCGCTGCAAAAAAAAGTACCGGTTTGACTACAATGCTTACCGCAAATGCATGGGCGACAACGGATACCAGGCGCCGTTTTACAAAAATAAAATCCGGCTAGCCGATGCGGCTATGAAGCATTTAGCAGACGAGTAGCTATGGCTTTGTTTTTCAATAAAATATTGTTGCGATATTGGCTTTCGTAGACAGTGCCCTTGTACGATATAGTCAGCGTGTCAACGGATTCGCCTTTAGGGATTTTGACTACTATTATTATTTTCGAATAAAGAGCATTAGCCATCCAGATTTGTAGGTTTTTTAAAGAAATTTTATCGGCGCCCGCTCCACGTAAATACATTGTCCACTCTGGCCGGTCGCAAACTATATTCTCTATGAGGTCACAGTCTCCCGGTAGCTCAAACTCCAAATACCCCCTTGCAATACTATACTCGGTAATCGGAACCGTGTGGGTAATACTAGTGATGATGGCCGCATCCATTTATACAAAATAAATAAAAAATTATTAAAAAAAAATTTTATTCAGGTGTACACAGAAACATTTCGGCGTGACCAATCACGGGCCTGATGGCGTACCGGAGACCGCGAATAAATTCAAATAGTTCAATCTGTAGCCGTACCGCGGGGATACCGTCTTTTTCGCGCCATGCCTCCCAGCTCTCGACCACAATGGCCGGACGGTGGGCAGCGATAGTTTCAACGGCGCCGCGGAGCACATCAATCTCGTGGCCCTCGACGTCTATTTTAATAAAAGCTATTTTTTTATCGGCTCCAAAGTTCTTTGCTTTTCGTATCCAGTGATCCAACGAGGTCGTTTGCAAGCTCATCGTCGCACAGCCGCTATCAATCGTATCATTCAAGGGTTCTATGCCATTGCCACCGCCGTCTGTAGATCGGTGATAGTAATTAACTATTTTTTTTGATACAGACAGACACTGGCGCACTGGCGTTACATTCGATAGGTCCTTGAGGGCGAGGTTGGCGCACAGGTTATTGAAGACCCGAGGGTTTGGCTCAAATGAGATAACGGACCCAAACTGCTTTGCCAGGCAAACGCTCCAGGTGCCGCAGTGAGCTCCGATGTCTAGTGCGACGGCTCCCAGATTTCCAAAGGTACTACACATCCAATCAATCTGAATATTTTCAGGGAATCGATACACCCAATCCCTATGGGACTCATGGACCGTAAAAAAAAATTCGGAGTCTATTTTTGTGAAATTGAGCAGGCGCTGATCAACAATATACATTGAATTTTATTGTAATGAAAAGTAAAACGATAGTAGGCGATGGGTATCGCCCTGGACGCAAGTCGTATTGATTTCCTCAAGGATTTCGCAAAACAATTGCCCGGACTCCGGATTACGGATCACCGCTTTGCGGCAGTCGAACAGAATCGGTACCACAAATAGGTCCAGTTCCGGGTCGTATAAATTAGGGTTTTCGTTTACTTTATTAAGCATTTGGTGAGCCCCGGGTCCGAGTTTGTCGTCAAACGCCTGCCTAATGTCCTCCAGGAGACTGGCGGCCGACTCGCCAGAGAACGGGCGTCGCCAAAACTCTGAAAATTCCTTGGAACGCTGCCGGAGTGACGATGTGTACGAATGAACGTCCAAACCGTAGTATGTTTTTGACCGCCGATGCATCTCTATATAATTTTTTTAAATTTGGAAATTAAAAAAAAACAGAAATATGCTAACAAAGAGTCAGTGGGGACCCAAGCTTTGGCAATTCCTCCACGCATGTAGCTTTGCTTTTCCAGAAAACCCCACCCCGGACCAAACCGAAGCCTTTCGTAAATTGCTCGAGGCCCTGCGGGTGCTACTTCCCTGTCCGTTGTGCCGGGACCACTACAACACCTTTCTGGAGGAAAATCCAGCGCCGGCCACCTGTGGCTCCGAGCTCCAGAAATGGCTTGTCGATTTCCACAACGACGTCAATACCCGCATCGGTAAGCCCCCACTGAGTCTTGACCAAGCCAAGGACATGCACTGCTCGGAAGAAACGCCCGGCTCCGGCTCCGGGGCTAATACCTGTGGCCCATGGAAAATCATTTGCTTTGTTCTCATAGGGTTGCTGGCGCTGCTGCTGCTGACATTGCTTGTCAGGTGGCTCCGAGCCCGAGCTTCGGCAAATAAAATAGATTTTCCTCGCCTTGGATGATTTTCCCCATATAATAGTAAATTGGCTGCGGGGCGGCTAAGGCCGCATTCGATGCGCGCAGCTGCGAGTCTCCCGGAAACAACAGGTTGGCGGGCCCGGACTGAAACATTTCGCCAGGACGGAAAGAGCCCAGGGTGTACCACACATTGTCGTTCCCCGGGTACTGGATCTCGAGACGCACCGGACTATCGGAGAGGTTGGCAAACAAGGCCAATTTTCCACATCTTGACCCGCCATCGGCCGTGCAGTCTATAAGAGCCATTGCTTTTTCTTTTCTTTGTTTATAATTTTTTATCAATTCAAAGGACTAAAAAAAGGGTCTTCCTCATCTTCCCCGGGCTCATTTTCGTCCTGGACATCGTTTCCCATATCCGTTTCCTGTACTGGCCGCCGCTGCTGCTGCTGCTGCTGTGACGGCGGCGGCTGCCTCTGCTGCGATCTAATTTGCGTCTGGGTTCCCGGGTTCGGCCTCTGCTGCAATTGGTGCCGGACGGGAGGCATTTGCCGCATCGCAGCGTTACCCGATTTATCTAAAATCGGAAGGGGAATTGGAGAACCGGTGGTAGTACCCGTGCCCGGGAATATGCTGGAGTATCGTAGAGCCAAAAAAATGATTAGGGCTATCCCCAGTAAAAGAAAGAGGGCTATTTTCCAGGAAATAGTAAAACTCATGGATGGAAAAAGGTATTGCAAAAATTGCGAAATTTTTTATTACTTTGTATTAAAAATATTTTTTTTTAAAAACAAGTGTTTAGCGCACGCGCCAAACCCGACAACGACGACGACGACAAATGACATTGTTCGGACCGAATCGACCGAGGAAATACAATGGAAGCATCGCGTAATTTATCCGGGGAAATCGCCGAGTCGCGCACACAAATTCTGGTGGCAAGCGACACCAGGCTTCCGATAGAGCGCACCGACTCGCAGGACTGTTGGTCGCCGTAGGTGAGTTGCCCAAAAAGACAGTCCCATTGTGACACAAATTCGGCGTAAAAATTAACTGTTCGTGCGCTTTTCAGGAGCTGCGGCGTATTTTCCGCCAGCCAATGTACTGTGCTCGGTTCCACGGACTCGGCAGAGACATTCGGGGTCGACTCCCAGCATTTGCGCACCGTCTCAAACGGCGAGTGAGCGGTGTCGGTGGTGCCAAAAAAATTTTTACGGTATCCAGTAACCAAATCCTCCAGGGCACCGACGAAATGATGGGCATTGCAACTCAGCTTTGAAAGCCGCAGTAGACTGTCGTGCTGGTTAATCAGCGAGTGTCCGGTGCGCCGGAGCAGCGAGTACCCGAGGGCCATCAGCATCTTGGACGACAGACGGTTCAGGCAAATCCGGGTGGAGCAGTGCTTCAGGGAGCGAGAAAAAGACGGTGTAATGTCAGTCATAACAAAGATAATTGGCATCGGAAACCCCAGACCGATGGCGGATACCGGGCAAAAGTAGTGGACGAGGTCAAGGATAAACTTCTGAGAGGCTAACGGAAGACAGGGAAAGTCGTGTATCACAAGCCCGGACGACGGCTTTGTTGTTTTATTGAAAAAAGAGGTTCCGCCGCGGAGGCAAAACCGCAGTGCCGAATGCTGGTAAGTGTCAAAATCCAAGTGCATCGCGGACGGCAACAGGTACTTGGCAAGAGACGTCTTTCCGGTGCCGCTTGGCCCAGAAATAATTAGCACGGTGGTTTTGTACTCGCCCGAGGAAAGCCATTGTGCGCAGCGACGAATCGGCCTCTCCTGGCCAAAGAACTCGTCGGGATTACGCGGAACAAACAACTGCGCCCAGTTTTTGGTGGAGGAGAACGTCCGCGGAAAGACAGTGCCAGTGGGTACTACGGGTATTACCACCGGGGCCAGGTTGGGTACTACGGGTACTACGGGTTCCGGGAC
>Ga0214919_10004585_pt1 | contig 20144 bp, 18 predicted proteins | sample LL1503_MetaG_FD_177994 | JGI IMG/M metagenome (GOLD analysis project Ga0214919, IMG submission 177994) | Freshwater microbial communities from Lake Lanier, Atlanta, Georgia, United States - LL-1503 | ecosystem: Environmental > Aquatic > Freshwater > Lake | place: USA: Georgia | collected... | reverse complement strand
ATTTTTACAATTACAATATCTGAATTCCTTGGACTTAATCCAAGTCTTGTATAATCCGATTCTAAATGATAAGGTTTTCTTTTTTGTGTAACTATCACATGAATGGAACCTACTTTCACTACCACTTCTACTTCTGCATTAATATCTCCTTTATAAATAGACTCAACTATTCCTGTTAATAAAACTGGCGGTGCGTATCTATTATCAATAGCAGCACCCACAAGTGAACTTACTTTTCCACCTACACCTACTTTAATAGCTTCTTTTACGAGTACTGGCCCAGGAATAGATGCATAAATTACCGATGGCCCAGTTTCCTTTTTAAATTCTTTTCTTTCTAGAATATTTTTCAATGTCCAAGTTACATCGCCTGCTCCTCCTGCTGTGGGATTATCTCCCATATCACTTATTAAATAAGGATGTACTTTGCTTGCAATGGCTAACCGCAAACTTTCTTCCAAACTTGCAGTAGGTGCTACAAAAACGAAATTATTTCGAACTGCCCAAAAACTTTTTGCAATAGTTTCAGCAGTAGCAGTTACTTTTTGTTGATCATCTCCTGTTACCACTACTGCTGCATGGTTACGAGGTGCATCGGCCCAAGCATAGCCAATCCAAATAGCTGCATCAATAATACCTTCTTGACTAGTGGCAGCAGGTAATTGTGCATATAAAGTTTTACCGGGTTCAATTCTTGTACTTGTTTTTTCCCCAGGTAATAAAATTGGAATACCCACCCAAGCTTTATAAGCAGGTTTACCTTTCCCATTTGAAAGTCTTGTTAATAAGTTAGAGGCCGCTCTTCTTTTTGTTTCTATTTCATCTTCATGAGGTGCCATTCTATAACAAGTAATAAAATCGGTATGCTGAGCTAAATCTAATGATACATTACCATGTAAATCCATGGAAGTTGAAATTAATACTTTAGTTCCCACGACTGCTCTTATTTGTTTAATGAAATCGGCTTCAGGATCGTCCATTCCTTGCACGCTCATCGCACCATGTATATCGAAAAATATACCATCATAAGGCAAATTTTGTTTTAATAATTGTATTGATTTCGATACAAGTGAAGCATAGGCTTCTTTAGTCACTACCCCGCCTGGTAAGGCATGACCATATAATAATGGAATCCAAGTTGCTTGTTTTCTTAATGCAGAATCGGATTGTAAAAAAGGATAGAACTTAAAAATAGAATCACCTTGACTAGCATGAAAATCTTCTTCATGGGTGAGAGCTGGTGAAAAAGTACTTGACTCAATGGCTAAACCCAGCATTGCAATTCGAGGCAGTTTTGCTTCTTTTTTAGGTGACTTACAACTGAAAGTAAGCATTACAATAAAAGACCCTAAAATAATTTTAATGAACTGGATTATATTTTTTTTCATACTATTTATTTTAATTTTTATACAAAAACTTAATTGGTTCTTAATATTTGAATAGCCTTTACAATATTCTGCATGCCCTTTTCTAATTTTTCTGTCTTGTCCCAACTATAACCAATACGCATATACCTGTCGTCTTGCTCGAACCAATGACCCGGCCCAACATAGGTGCTATACTTATTTAATAATACTTCGTGAAATTTAGTAGTGTCTATTTCAATATTCAATTTAATTCTAGGAAAACAAGCGCAACCTCCTTGAGGCTCTATCCATTCAAGCACGTCCTGCCCTTGCATAAAGTTTTTTAATACTTGAAAGTTTTTTTGAATGTTTGCTTTAACAGGCGCAAATAATTTTTCTTTATTGCATAAGTATTGATAAGCTATTTCTTCATCCACCACCGAATTAGTAATAAATATTTGTTCTTTAGCAGCTAAAAATGTTCCCATTAATTTTTTATCTTGACAAATAAGCCAACCCATTCTAATACCAGGAAGGCCATAGGATTTTGACATAGAGCTTACACTTATTACTCTATCCGATAAAGTAGCCGCCAAAGGTAGCATGGGAATAAAACTCATTTCTCTATAAGTTTCGTCCATGAGTAAATAGCTTCCATTAGCTTCTATAATTTTTATAACTTTTCTTAAATTTTCTTCACTTATACTTACCCCTGTTGGATTATGCGGATAAGTAATACTAACAAATTTTGTTTTAGGAGTAATTAATTTTTCAAGCAATTCAATATCTATTTGATAGCCTTTATCAAATTCCATTTCTAAAAATGAAACCTGAGCCCCAATAGCACGAGGCGTTTCAATATTGGTTGCATAGTTTGATCTTGCTACAATTACATGGTCGCCTTTTTCTAATAAAGAACTTGCTACCATAAATAAAGCAGGGGCAGCTCCTGGTGTTAGTAAAATTTGATCGGCTTTTAATTCATACTGAGTGGCAATGAGTTCTCTTAAAGCTGGCTTACCAAGATGATCGCCATAAAATAAAATAAGGTCATTTAAAGCAATTCCTAAATCGCCCAAGCGTTGATCGGCATAGGAGCTTTCAGATAAATTACAATCAATATTTTCATACCCATAAGTTTCAGGCGCTTCTATTTCAATGGGCATTCTTCGATATTGCATAAGTATTTAATTAGTGAATCTGATAGTTTAATAGACTATGAATTTACTTAAAACGACTTATAATTTTGAAATAGTTATTCCTATATTTCAAACATTCCCTATTTTTAACAAAACAAACAACTATGGAAGATCAAAATTTTAAAAACCATGCTAGAATGGTTCCAGGATTTCACTATGTAACACTACCTGCTATTCTAATTTTGCTGATAGCTTCTATTAATTATTTTATTAAAAGCACAGCAGAAAACAAATATTTAGGTGCTATTTTATGCCTGCTTTCTGTTATTTTAGTTTTGTTAGCTTGGTATACACGTGGCTTTGCTTTAAAAGCGCAAGATAGAGCCATTCGTGCTGAAGAAAATTTTAGATATTATTTAGCCACTGGAAAAGTATTTCCAAAAGAATTACGCATGGGCCAAATAATAGCTTTACGTTTCGCTAGTGATGATGAATTTGTAGCTTTGACTGCAAAAGCAATTGCAGAAAACTTATCCAATAAACAAATCAAAGAATTGATTAAAAATTGGAAAGCCGATCACAATAGAGCTTAAATTTATAATCAGCGACTACCTTCCTACTGACGGTATCACAGGTAAACTTTCATTACCCGTATCATTCACAGCTTGTACTGCAAAGAAATAATTATCCTTGCTATAGGGAAGTCTCATCTCTAAACTTTCAGTGAATACTTTCTTTTGCCATACAGGACTAGTGGTTTCTCTAATTAATATATAGTACCCTTTTACTGATCCGGTTTTAGGGGCTTTCCAATATATATAACTTGAATTCGTCAATTTCTTAACATCAATTTTAACTTCCTCTGGCACTGCTGGCGCCTTGGCTAAATTAGCAAGGTTGGCAACATTCATACTAGTATTTTTTCTGAGGTATTCAAAATCGATATGCTCTATCACGTCTCCATATTGTATTCCATTTTCCACTCTTATATCTTGGTGTTGACGCGTATAGTTTTCATTCATCTCCGTAATTCTAACAGCTGCAAAACCATTCTCCACAAAAGCAGTATGATCACCTCCTCTTAAAAAACGGTCGTTTCTGTAAATCATCATTACTTCTAAATTCTCTATATAACGCTCGCCTACTTCTTTCACATAGCGTGCCAATTGTCTTGATCTACCATCGTTCTCTAATCCAAGATTACGAATTTGCATAGCTACTCTTCCTGTATCTGTTACCGATAAGCCTTCACTAAAAACACGAATACGCGTATTGTCAACAATATTGGTTTCGTTACTATTATTAGAGCCCATGATATCATTATTCAAAACTGCTTCAATTTTCCAATTTTCTTTCTTCGCTTTACTAGCCATAAAATAAGCTCCTAATAAACCTTGTTCTTCTCCACTCACTGTTACAAAAATAATGGTAGCAGGAAAACTATGTTTACTCATTACTCTTGCGCATTCCATTACAGCAACGGTTCCACTTCCATCATCATTGGCACCGGGAGAATCGCCCACGCTGTCCATTTCATTGGAACGTCTACTATCTAAATGTCCACTAATTATAAAAATTCTTTTATCATTAGGGTCTGTGCCTTTTAAAGTAGCTACTACATTACCTAAAATTATAGGTCTGTCAACTCTTCTTTTATCAGCATTATATGTTATGGTGTCTATAAAAGAAGACAACCTTCCATTACTTGACTTTGCGTACTCATTGAACCTACTTAATATCCATGCTCTTGCAGCTCCAATTCCTTTATTCGTATTTGTTTGATTACTTAGAGTTGCTCTTGTACCAAAGCCAACTAACTTATTCAAATTATGGGCTAAGCTATCTACACTTATTTCTTTTACCATCGCTTCTATCTCAGCATCTTTTTTAATGATTTGTTGAGAAAATGAATTGGCTTTAATGCCTACTAAGAAAACTACTAAAAAAATAATTTTATTTTTCATACATAACTGTTTTATATAACAAATTAATTCACTTTTAATTAAAAATATACTACTTCTTTTTATACCTTATTTTAACTTTTGCCACGCCAGCACCCAACATATCAATTTCTTTAGCAGCTGCCTTGGTTAAATCTATTATTCTACCTCTAATATAAGGACCTCTGTCATTAATACGCACTACTACCGATTTATTATTAGAAAGATTTGTTACTTCTACCTTAGTGCCGAAGGGAAGTGTTTTATGTGCAGCTGTTATTTTACCTTGTCTATAAATTTCACCATTTGCAGTGGTTTTACCTTCATAACTATCTGCATAGAAAGAAGCTAGACCTTTGCGTGTAGCATAGCCACAGCTGGAAAGCAGTAAAATAAAGAGTAAATAAAAAAGTGTTTGTTTAATCATATTTATTACATGCAAAAAAAATTCCACTAGAAATTATTAATTAATTATTCTTTGTATCTAAAATAACAGGGGTTTTTCCACCACCCATAATAATTACCTTGGCATTTGGAGAAGTAATTAAACCCTTCATTACTTGTATTTGCTCGTATTGCAACTGCTTTTCGCCTAAGCCAGAACTGATAATTTTTTGATAATCGGCAATACCTTGCGCCTCCACTCTTTTCCGCTCTGCTTCTTGTTTTTCTTTTTGTAAGACAAACTGCATTTTTTGCGCTTCTTGCTCGGCTTTAATTTTATCTTCTATAGAGGCCTTAACACTAGCAGGTAAAACTATATTGCGTACTAATAACTGCTCAAGCACTAAACCACGAATTTTTAAATTTTCTTCAATGGTCTTAAAAATTCTACTTTGAAACTCATCTCTTTTTACAGAATATAAATCGACGGCAGTATAATAAACAGCATTGTCTCTAATTTTTGTTCTAGTAATAGGACGAACAATTACATTTTTAAAATCATAGCCTATCTCTCTTACAATTTTTGGTGCTTGAGTAGCTTGTACTCTGTATAAAACAGTTAAGTCAATTACTACCTCTAATCCATCTGCGGTTAAAACACGAATGGCATCATCCCCCGCCATTTCCCCTTCTGAGTGTATACCACTCATAGTATAATTTTGTGTTCTAACGTCAATGGTATTAATAGACATTAAAGGGTTCACAAAATTCAAGCCACTTGTAATAACTTCATCTTGCACTTTTCCAAATAAGGATTGTACTCCAATTTGACCTGCATCAATTTGTTTAATGCAAGAAGTGAATACACCAATAGTAACAACTACTAACCCAATAGTACGAATAGAACCTTTATTAATATTAGCGGGTAAATTTAAATTTTCAATAGCACCGGCTGCAAAAAATAGTGCAACTCCAATTAAAATAAATAACATACAATTAAATTTGATTAGGCACTTAAATAGCGTCTTAGGATTGACAATTTTGTCTACCTAAAATTACAATATTTAATATTGCCGCTATTAAAAAGATTTCTATAATATGGTCTAATTTGAATAAATTAGCATTCTATTCAATTTTCAAACCATTCATTGTATAAAAAATATGAAAAAAATTAGCCTATTTTTTGCCTTTCTAGTATTAACTACTAGCCATTCTGTAATGGCTCAAACCAAAACTGCATGGAATGATATTTTTGCAAGTATTAATAAAGAAGTATTAGCAAATTCAAATGCTTATACCACACTTAAAATAGCTTCTGAAACCATTGGCCACCGTTTAACAGGTTCTGAAAATGGTAAGAAAGCTGAACAATATGCTTATGACTTACTAAAGTCTTATGGCTTTACGAATTTACGTTTCCAACCTTTTGAAGTAGAAAGTTGGAGTCGTGGAACTTTAGAAGTAAATATTGGCGGTGATATGAATAATTTAAAACCCATTAAATCGGTTTCATTAGCCCATTCTCCTGTTAAAGTAGACCTTTCCCTTGAAGTAGTAGACATGGGCAATGGTGTAGAAGAAGATTATGCAGCCAACCCAAATAAAGTAAAAGATAAAATTGCTTTAGTGTATTTAGGTATTTTACCAGGTTCAAAACCAGGCACTCCCAGTTTACACCGTTCTGAAAAAACAGCCATTGCAACAAAGTATGGTGCGAAAGGAATTATAGTTATAAATACACCTCCTAATGGAGTACTTCTTACAGGAACAGCTTCTGTAACGGGTAAATTAATTCCTATACCTGCTGTTTGTGTAGGTAAAGAAGATGGGCTTTTATTAAAAGAAAAATTAGCTACAGGAAAATTATATAGTCATATTAAAATGACTAACTTTTCTGGAGTGATTAAAGCGCGTAATGTAGTAGCCACTTTAAAAGGAAAAACATTACCGAATGAAAAAATTGTCATTGGCGGTCATTTAGACAGTTGGGATTTAGCAACAGGTGCTATTGACAATGGCATTGGTTCTTTCTCAGTTTTAGATATGGCTAGAACATTTAAAAAATTAAACCTAAATCCTGCACGTACTATTGACTTTGTTATGTTTATGGGAGAAGAAGAAGGTTTATTAGGATCAAGAGCCTATGTAGAGGATGCGATTAAAAATAAAACTATTGATCAAATTAGATACATGATGAATTATGATATGAGTAATGATATCAAAGGTTATTCCACTAGTGCAGAAGATAGCAAAGATTTATTTACTGGCATTGGTGCCATTGCACATTCAATTGATACTTCATTCAATAATTTATTTAGAGCAGGTGCAGGACTTCATAGCGATCACCAACCATTCATGTTACAAGGTGTTCCTACTGGCGGTGGCGCTGGTGGTGGACTACCCAAAAATGCAGGACCTTGTTACCATGCCGATTGTGATGTGTTTAGTTTAGTGGAAGAACAAGGCATGAAAAACACAGTGCGTTTTGGATCGATGTTATTATATGGTGTGGCTGATGCCGATGAAATTAAATCAAAACATTTTACAGATGCTGAAACTAAAGCATTCTTAATTAAAAATAATTTAAAAGAGCCTTTGCAAATTGCGGGCGAATGGCGTTGGAAAGATTAACAAAAAAAGGTCTCGAAAAATTCGAGACCTTTTTTTTATTTCATAAAAATAGTCTTACCTGTTTTAGCCGATTGAATAGCTGCTTCTAATATTCGATTTACCATCACATTATTTTCAGTAGAATACAAACCAAAAGGTTCAATTTTCTCCTTACCTCTAAGTACTGCATGTAAATATGAGAAGGGATCGGTAAATACATGAATATCTTTTTCAGTAACTGTTTTTTCTGTTTCAGGCGCTGCTTCTTTATTTCTCAATCTCATTTTTTGAGCATTCACTGCTATAATATATGCAGAGTCGCCATAAACTTCCATATCCTTTCTTGCAAAAGTCCAGGCCCATGAAGGTTGCAATACAGCCTGTGTTTTAGCATAGTTCACTATTATAGTTGCATTATCATCTACCTTAGGATAGATTAAGGGTTTGAACTGATTTGTCACAGCTGTTACTGAAATAGGCATTTCCCCATGCATTAAATAGGTAATTAAGTTAGCCCCATAACATCCAAAGTCTACAATAGAACCTCCCCCATTTTCAATAGGATCGGTTAACCAGTTAAAAAATTCAGGACTTACACCAATTTCTTTAGGCCCTTGATGGCCATGATGAAAAACTACTTTTCTAATTTGTCCAACATAGTTTTCTTCTTTAATAAGTCGGAAGGTTTCAAAAGTGGAAGGGTACCATGAAGTCTCGTAATTGGTAAGAAGCATTACATTATTTTTTTTAGCTACTGACTCCATAGCTAATGCTTCTTTTAAATTAGAAGCCAGTGGTTTTTCTACCATGATATGTATTCCTCTTGGGGCTGCTGCTTGCGCTACTTTTAAATGTTCGTGTATAGAACCAAATGCTAAAACGGCTTCTGGTTTTGTTTTATCAAGGGCTGTTTCTAAATTGCTGTAAAATAAATCTTTACTTAAATTAAATTTAATCGCGTTTTTTTCAGCGGTGGCTTTATTGGGTTCGTAAATGCCAACAATTTCAATGACATCTGTTTTAGCTTTATTTAATATCCAAGCAACATGACCATGTGAAATACCTGCTACCACCACTCTCACTGCACCTGTTTTAGGTATTTGCGCCTCTAAATTATGGCTGATACTAAATAATATAAGGAAGTTTAGAAAAAACAAAGACTTCATTTTCATAATTTTAAATTTAAGTAGGGTTAGAATGATTAATTCATTAATGAATTTAATACTTTTCAAATTAATAAGCCCCGCTTTTATTTAAACGAACCCAGCACCAGATATCAAAAAAGAAGGCCCCATAGAAATGGGGCCCGATTAACGATTGCTTGCTTAAACCAATAAACCTGAACTATTAAAATTTATATACAGCAGCTATTAAGAAATTACCTGCATACTGATTTAGATTGTTGTTATTATTAAAGAAAATTTTATCTTTTGCATTATCGAATCTTATTTCTGGAATAAGGGTTAGTTTAGAAAAGTGAATATTCGCAGATAAGGTATTTTGAAAAATAGAAGTACCCACACCCACTGCATTTTTAGTATCATTAAAATATTCCGATCTTAATGTAAGACCAAATTTTGCGTTAGGATCATAGTTTAAATACACTGCATTACTAGTCCAATTGTTTCCTCCAATATTCGCAATGGTAACATCATAATTAATACCAACTTGATTACTTACTACACCATTCAATACTAAATCAAATTGAGATTTATCATGTCCCCCTTGATAATTCAAAAATGCTTTTAACTTATCATCCTTTGAGCTAGTACTGAACTGAGCAATAAGCATTTTATCAGGCGATGAAGTACTTACAAAATCGGTAGGTTGTGCAAAACCAATCATCATAGCCGATTTTCCTCCTAAAGCAATATCTGCTCTAAAACCAGTATGAAAAAAGGGACCATAAGAAAAGCCATAACTCATACTATAGTTTCTATTAGAATAAGCATCTAATAATTCATAGCCAATATGTGTAGCCCATTTACCAGCTGTAATTTTCAATCCATTCAAAGGAGCATAACTTATAAAGGCCTGCTTAATGGACTGCGCTAGTCCATTATCATTATAAGAAAACTCTTTGGCTCTCTTTCCTAAACCTAAATCAAGAGTAGCTGCAAAATTTCCATAGGTATGATCTAATTTAATAGAAGCCATTCCTAATTGTAAAGATTGATTTGAATTGGTAAAACTGGTTTTGTTATTGGTTGACTGTTTTGAAAAATCACTCTTATAATACCCATCAAAATAAATGGTATAGCTAGTGCTTGCCGCAGCTAACTTGGCACTGCTATCTGTTTGAGCCTTAGAAATAAGGTTAATGAATAAAAAAACTGGTAGGATTAATTTTGATTTCATGATTTTAGGGTTATTTAAGGTAAATTTTTATTTATATTATAATTATATATATATGTTTAATTTTTATTATTTTTTGTTATTTATTAATGTAAATAGAAAAATATCAAGATTAAGAAAAAAGGAATTTTTATATTTTATATTGATTTTCAATATTTTATATAATTTTTAACCTTTATTTTTCATATTATATTTATTTCTATATATATTTATTTTGCTAAAATACTTATTTTTTAATAATAAATGGTAATTATGAATATATATTTATATTTATAATGTTACTTAGTAAATAAACTATACATGAATTCAGAATAAAATCAACTAAATGAACTTCATTTTGTTTAAACTTTACTAGTATTATTTATTTATATATTTAAACAAAAGGGTATTAAAAGGGTTAACTTTGGGGTATATAATTTAGTCTCTTCATTGCATGCAAAACAAAGCCCCTATTATATCTAAGGTCGATAACCGTTTTGAAGCTTTATTCAATTCTGCTTCCATGGCCATAATCGTTGTAGATAGCAAAGGAGTCATTGCTATGGCTAACCAGTATGCCAATACTTTATTTGCCTATACTGATGACTCCATGGTGGGTCAAGTACTAGAGAAGTTAATTCCACAAAGACATCATGCAAAGCATGTTGGCCATAGAGAGGGTTATATAGAAAAGCCAAATGCTAGAACAATGGGCTTAGGTATGACATTGTCTGCACAAAAAAAAGACGGCAGCGAATTTCCTGTTGAGATTAGTCTTGGGCATTTTAAAACAGAGGAAGGTCAATTTGCTATTGCTTTTATTGCAGATATAACCAAGCGTAAATTAAATGAAGAAAAAATTTTAGCGCAGCAGCTGGAAATGGAAAAAGGAAAAGAGGTCAATGATTTAAAATCAAGATTCGTTTCCATGGCTTCTCATGAATTTAGAACACCTTTAAGTACTATACTATCTTCTGTATCCTTACTTTCCAAGTATACTAACACCGAGGATCAATCTAAAAGAGATAAACACATTGATCGTATCAAGTCCTCTGTTAAAACTTTAACTGATATTTTAAATGAGTTTTTATCATTAGGCAAAATTGAAGAAGGAAAGGTAGAGATGAACCCTGAAATTTTTGACCTGGTTGAATTTATTCATGCTGTCAATAATGAAATGTCGGTATTATTAAAACTAGGGCAAAGCTTTATCTTCCAACATAAAGGCATAACGCAAACTTACACCGATAGCAATTTATTAAAGCATATCATGATTAATTTGCTTTCTAATGCCATTAAATTTTCACCAGAACAAGCAAGTATAATTATAAATACAGATGTCACGGAAACCCATACAAAAATTACCATTACAGATGAAGGTATTGGCATTCCAGCGGCAGATCAAGTTCATTTATTTGAACGCTTTTTCAGAGCCACCAATGTAACCAATATACAAGGCACAGGATTGGGGCTTCATATAGTAGGTAGATATGTGGAACTTTTAAATGGAACCATTCATTACCATAGTGAATTTGAAAAAGGAAGCAGCTTCATACTCAATTTACCTAGTTTGATAAAAAAAGAATTTGAATAAAAATATAGTTATGGAAAAAATATTACTTATTGAAGACAACGAAGCATTAAGAGATAATACAGCTGAAATTTTAACCTTAGCTGGTTACGAAGTCATCATTGCTGAAAATGGTAAAATAGGTGTTGAAAAAGCCATGGCCAACCCTCCGGACTTAATTGTATGCGATATTATGATGCCCGTTTTAGACGGCTATGGTGTTTATCAAATTATAAGTAAAAACGAAACCTTACAACATATTCCTTTTATATTCCTAAGTGCGAAAAGTGAAAGAGTTGATTTAAGAAAAGGAATGGAAATGGGCGCAGATGATTATATCACGAAACCATTTTCCGATTCTGAATTAATTAATGCTATTAGAGCCAGAATTGAAAAAATTAAAATTCAACAAAACGCAGGCGGAAGAGGTATTGAAGCATGGTATCAAATTATTACAGAACTAGGGAATAAAGATGAAATGCATAAAGCCCTTGAAAATCATGATATAATAGAATTTAAGAAAAAACAAGTTATTTATTCAGAAGGTCAACATCCTAACAAATTATATTATATAGAATCGGGTAAAGTAAAAGTATATAAAACAAGCGATGGGGGTAAAGAATTAATTGTTGGATTATTATCTGCAGGTGATTTCTTTGGCCATATACCCTTAATTGAAAATACTGTATACGAAGAATTTGCTGAAACCTTAGAGGAGTCATCCATAAGAGTCATTCCTAAAAAAGAATTTGAACATTTACTTACCCATAACCAAGAAGTAGCTTTAAAAGTAATAAAACTACTCGCTAATAATATTGCAGAGAAAGAACAACAACTAGTAGCTCTAGCTTATCATAGTTTACGCAAAAGAGTAGCAGACGCCCTTTTAACTTTAAAAAAGAAATACGCAGCACAAGGCGATACAGGCAATTTCTCTATTTCTATTTCAAGAGAAGATTTAGCCAATATTGCAGGTACTGCTACCGAAAGTTTAATTAGAACTTTAAGCGATTTTAAAACAGAAAAATTAATTGAAATTAAAGAGGGTAAGATTAGCATTTTAGAAGAAAAGAAACTAGCCAACCTTTTTAACTAGTCGTCGCTTCAAATTTTTCGTTCACATCGCTTTTCCAAGCAATAAACTCGTTTTCTAAATAGACAACTTGCGATTTGTATTTTTTATATTCAGTCACTAATTTAGGTTCTACTAAATTATTAACCGATTTTGAAACTTTCACCCCTTTTTTTAGTAATAAAATGTCATTTTTCAAAAGCCTTACGGCCACTTCTCTATTTAATATTTGAAGTTGAAGGTCTTCAGACCAAATAATAAAATCATTTAGTACTAGGTTTTCTAACAAACCAATTAGCTTTCTTTTTACAAATGCTTGTTCCTCTTGGATAAAATCCAATGATCTAATTAAAGACTCCACTTCCTGTGTTATAAATTCTTTATTCATTACACGTTATTTATGGCAAGAAACGGCTACTGTTCCAATGCCTGTTTGTGGGCTCAGATAAGGAATACCAAGGCTTAAGCCCCTTAATATTAACATAATGCCCATACTAAATATAAATACCGGAAGTAACGCTTGCAATTTGCTTCTTAGCGGTCTTCCCAAATACTGTCCACCCATGGTCACCATTAATAATGCGGGCATAGTGCCTAGTCCGAAGAATACCATGATCGCTGCTCCTTGTAAAACACTTTGTGTAGCCAATGCAGAAGTCAATGCCACATATACCATACCACAAGGAAGTAAACCATTTAAAAAACCAATCAAGTAAAATGCAGTACTCTTTTTACTTTTAAATAAGCTTCCCATTTTTTTTATAATTACAGTATATATACTATTAGACTTAAAAAAAGAAGATGCCCAATTCCATTTAAGTATAAATACATACAATACATATAATAACATAATAGTACCCAATACAATAGATAAATGCTCTTGTGCCCCATAAAAAGGTAATGAACTACCAAAGTATCCTAATACAACCCCCAATAAAGTATAAGTACTTATTTTACCAAGATGATATAAGAAAATTGATCCCCATTTTTGAAAATAAGACTGATCTGAGATAGGAAGCGCCATAACCAGGGGCCCGCACATACCCATACAATGAACACTTCCAATAAGTCCCATCAAAAACCCTATCTCAAAAACATGATTCAACCACATAAGTCTCGTTTTAGTAATTTCACTTTCAAATTTAAAATATCAATGACCATTATTATAAAATCAACTTCTTTTCAAAATAGTACGCTAGTCCATTTTGTTCTACCGATAATTTTAAAGTATAATTTCCTTTCATCGTCGAAAGTAACTCAATATCAAATACACCATTTTGAACTAATTTTTCCTTTTTCATATCTCCTTTTTCATCTGCTATACAATACATTTCAATAGACACTTTAGAAGCATTCGTTTGCAAATTTTTAGGAAGCGTTATATGTAATAAAGAGCCCTTTGACTCTACTTGCAATGCCTCTGTTAAATTACTAGCTCTCTGTGTTGCGTCTATTACTTCTTGATATTTTAATTCAGCTCCGTAATAGTCGTTTTGAACTAAATCAAATTTTTGCTGAGAAGAATTATAAGCAAGTAGTAATATACCTCCTACAAAAATAACATACACTATAATGATACTATGTCCCCAATTGAGTTTCATATTTTTTATTTTAAATAGAAGTAATTTTATATTGAAGGTCCTAGGAAAACAGCTGTTAAGTTGTCCATTTTATGACCGTTTTCATAAAGACCAATTTTTATTTTTGTTTTTCTTGATTTCAACTGTTCATTTTTCAAAGTGATAAAAAAGCTTGTTTGAAAATAAGACTCCTTGGGTATGTCTACTGGTCCTATTTGTTTAATCTCCCCTTCTATATTTTCTAATTTTAAATCTAGATGAATATTTTTTCTGGTTTTGTTCACCAGTTTAATATTGTATAAATTACTAATCTTATTGCCTTCAAGTAACTGATAAGTCTGGCCAGGTGTTCTTAAAATTCTCGCTGCTATATCTGACCTCGTAATTAATAAAATTGCCAAGAATGATAAAAGCAAGGTTAAAACAATGCTATACATTTTTAGCCTCCAGGAAAAAGTCATTTTTTGTTTAGATGCTATGCCATTCTCAGAAGCATAGCGTATTAATCCTTTAGGTTTATTTACATGATCCATAATTTCATCACAAGCATCAATACAGGCTGTACAATTCACACATTCTAACTGTGTTCCATTTCTAATATCAATGCCCGTTGGACAAACACGCACACAGGCATGGCAGTTCACACAATCTCCTTTATCCGAATTGGTATCCGATAACTTTCCTCTAGGCTCGCCCCTTACATAATCATAGGCAACTAGTATTGAATTTCTGTCTAATAACACCCCTTGCAACCTTCCATAAGGACAAACAATAATACAAGCTTGCTCTCTAAACCAATAATACACAAAGAAAAAAACTAATGTAAAAATAACCAGTGCACTGAAAGTTCCAAAATGAACAAATATGCCTTCTTTCACTAGCACCCCCACTTCATCAATACCAATAATATAACCAAGAAAAAAATTGGCTATTAAAAACGAGAGTGAAAAAAACACAATTATCTTGATTGTTCTTTTTAATAGCTTCTCAGTATTCCAAGGCATAGCCTTAAGTTGTTTCTGCTTTTGCGCATCTCCGTCTATAAAAAACTCAATTTTTCTAAAAACCATTTCCATAAATATGGTCTGAGGACAAGCCCAACCACACCAAATTCTACCAAAACCCACTGTAAACAAAATAACAAAAACTATAAAGGTCAATAAGCCAATAGCAAAAATAAAAAAATCTTGCGGCCAGAATATTTTACTAAAAAATATAAATTTTCTCTCTAGTACATTGAACAAGAATATAGGCTCCCCTTCTACTTTTATAAAAGGAAGGGTAAAAAATAAAATCAAATAAAAGTAACTAAAATAAGATCTTACATTATATAATTTGCCATGTGGTTTTTGCGGATTGACATAGTTTCTATTACCCTCTTTACTTATGGTCGATACCGAATCTCTAAATGTCTGATCCAACAAATCCTTTTTATAATTTGATATACTCTCCGATTCTTTTTTATTAATTTGTTCCATTTATTTTTGTTGTTGCAGTACTATCCGCTTTTGCAGTACTGTCCATTTTAACAGCTACTTCTATATATAAATCTCCTTGTGGCGCTTTTGGATTGGGCGGATTCGTACCTTTTAATGTTCTAATAAAAGTGGCTAATTGCTGCAGCTGTACCGGAGAATAAGTAGTTTGCCAAGACTGCATCCCCTTATCTGGATAACCATATTTAATCGTCTTAAATATATCTTTAATAGCTCCTCCATGTATCCAATAGTCGTCGGTTAAATTAGGCCCCACTGAACCTTGTCCTTCTGCCAAATGACAAGGAGTACATGTTTTAGCAAATAAAATTTTCCCTTGGGCAGCTCCAGCTGCATCTAATTGTACAACTGAATTTTCATCTACATTTTCTTTAGCAGAAGCTAAATAAGCATCGGTTTGGATTTTTGCAGCGGTCATCTCTTCAGCATACTCCTGCGTAGGATTCATACCTGTATGCCATACTTCAAATTTTAAAATATAAAATACTGCTACCACAATAGTAATATAAAATCCATACTTCCACCAAGGGGGTAAAGCATTGTCTAATTCTTTAATGCCATCGTAGTCGTGGTCTAGAAGCATATCTGCTTCCTTTTCTAAAGGAATGGCTTTTGTAAAAAACTGTTTATCTAATGTATGCCAGGTTCTAATGATCCAAGAATCACTTTGTAGTTTTCCTTCTACAATTATTTTTTCTAAAGGATGAATAGATCTAAAAATATTTTTAATAAATAAAACCAATAAAAAAATAACTAGTAACTCTAATACAATCACAGTGCTCATAGTCCAAAAGGTATTATAAGATACTCCCCCATAAAAATCGGTGGATACAGCCTTTGCAGTGGTATCAGCAACTAGCGTTGTAGATTGAGCAAAAACATTTTTAGAAAACATAGAACCCATTACCATTACAAAAATCATCATTAGTTTTTTGCCAGCTTTGGATATCTCTAGCGCTTGTTTAGAAACCATTAATAAGACACTAGTTAATATCCATATAACTACTACCAATAAACAAGCCACTGTAATCATAAGTAGCTGCATATAATTGGTCACTTCTGGTTTGGCGGGAAGTAAAGTCGGCTGTGCATAAGCACTAGAAGTTAAGACAGTTGCCAATAGTAAAAGAAAAATATTTTTATTTTTTAACATAAGAAATGTTTTTAGATGATGTATTATTGTTCTAATGGTAAATTTTTAATTTCTTCTACTTCTTTTTTGTCTAGCACTTTAACATACCATAATACTGCCACAAAAAAGACCAGAAAAACTAACAATGAAAAAAGCGGATAAATATTTTGATTCTGCATGGTTTCGGTATACTTTTTTATAAAACTGTACATGTTATTTTATTTTATCTTTATTTTTTACTAATATCAGTTCCTAGTCGTTGTATATAGGCAATCAAAGCAATTATTTCTTTATTAGCTGGCACTTTGATTCCGTTTTTATTTAAATCATCCGCAATGCCTTTTGCTTGTGCCATTAAATCTTGATTGGCTTTATTTGCATAATCTGCAGCATAGGGCACTCCCAAAGTTCGCATCGCGTTTATTTTTAAACGAGTAGTAGCGGTATCTAAATTATGGTCAATTAAAAATGAATAAGAAGGCATTACTGAACCTGTTGAGATAGAATTAGGTTCTTCAAAATGATTATAATGCCAGGTATTTGATTTTTTCAAATTACCCGAACCTTCTCTTGCTAAGTCTGGTCCTGTTCTTTTACTACCCCATTGGAATGGATGGTCATAGACAAACTCCCCTGCTTTACTGTATTCTCCATAACGTTCTGTTTCACTTCTAAAAGGACGAATCATTTGAGAGTGACAGGTATAACAACCCTCTCTTGTATAAATATCTCTTCCTTGTAATTCTAATGGTGTATAAGGTTTTACACTTGAAATAGTAGGAATATTAGACTTCACTAAAAAAGTAGGCACTAATTCTACTAAGCCGCCAATTAATATAACTATTAAGGATAATAATAAAAAAGGAGTAGGTCTTCTTTCTATCCAACGGTGCCAATGCTCCCCAGTATGTTGGGTATAGGCTTTTTCTAAAGCAGGTGCCTCAGCATCTTCATTGGCATGCAATGTACCTTTACCAATAGTTTTAAAATAATTCACCATTCCTATAATAGCTCCAGTCAAATAAAGCGTTCCACCAAGCGCCCTCATTGCATAAAAAGGAGCCATATAGGTAACGGTTTCTAGAAATTGATACTTTAATTGGCCACTAGGTGTGAATTGTTTCCACATGGCAACTTGTTGGAATCCTGCCCAATACATGGGTATAGCATAAAATAAAATACCTAAAGTAGCTAACCAAAAATGTATGTTCGCTAATTTTTTGGAGTACAATTCTGTTTTATAAATTCTTGGTATTAACCAATATAAAATACCAAAAGTGAGCATACCATTCCAACCCAATCCTCCAATATGCACATGTGCAATAATCCAATCAGAGAAATGCGCCACAGCATTAATACTTTTTAAAGAAAGCATTGGCCCTTCGAAAGTAGACATACCATAAGCTGTAACGGCCACTACCATAAATTTTAAAATCACATCCTCTCTTACTTTATCCCATGCACCGCGAAGGGTTAACAAACCATTGATCATACCTCCCCAACTTGGGAATATTAACATGAAACTAAATACAATGCCTAGACTTTGTGCCCAGTTAGGAAGTGCAGTATATAATAAATGATGCGGGCCTGCCCAGATATATAAAAAAATCAAGGCCCAAAAATGTATAATAGATAATTTATAAGAAAATACCGGACGGTTAGCTGCCTTTGGTAAGAAATAATACATTAATCCTAAAAAAGGAGTGGTTAAGAAAAAGGCCACCGCATTATGACCATACCACCACTGTACCAAGGCATCCTGTACCCCTGCATACCAACTATAACTTTTAAATAAAGTCACCGGTAGTTCAAATGAATTAACTAAATGTAAAACGGCCACTGTAACAAATGTGGCTATATAAAACCAAACGGCTACATATAAATGACGCTCTCTTCTTTTAATTATGGTGGCAAACATATTAAAACCAAAAACCACCCAAATTAAAGTAATAGCAATATCAATAGGCCACTCTAATTCTGCATATTCTTTAGCGGTAGAAAATCCTAAAGGCAAAGTAATCGCGGCGGCTACTATAATAAGTTGCCAGCCCCAAAAATGTATTTTACTAAGCACATCGCTAAACATTCTTGCCTTTAACAAACGCTGTAAGGAATAGTAAATTCCCATAAACATAGCATTACCCACAAATGCAAAAATGACTGCATTGGTATGCAGTGGTCTAATACGACCAAAATTAAAATAAGGCTGTAAGTTTAATACAGTGGGAAAAACCAACTGCAAGGCAATCCATAAGCCTACCGTCATTCCAACAATCCCCCAAATAATAGTAGCAATAGCAAAATTCCTTACCGTTTTATTGTCATACTGAAAACTTTCTACTTGCATAAGTTTAATTTAAATGATGAAAGAGGTTTAATATTTAATGTTATCTATTTTTATTTTGTATCGATCTTGATTCTATTTCGACGCGGGTAAGATTTCTACCACTTCTTTTTTATCAAGGCACTTATTGTCCTCAAATAATATTCTAACGGAGGGTGTGTAATCATCATCCATTTGTCCTGTTTTCACCGACCATAAAAAAGCCAATAAAAAACCACCAGCTACCAATACACTTACAATGATTAAAATAACAATCACACTCATAGGGATATATTTGAAACAAATCTACCCGGAAAGCCCAAATTGGCTAATGACCTAGGTCAAATTCGGAACTGATATATATCAGTTATGCGCTCTAAGCTTGCTTGAAAACGAATAAGATAGAAGTGCAGATAGCGCTACAATGCTAATAGAGCTAATAGGCATTAGAATTGCGGCCACCATGGGTGATAACCTTGCGCTAGTGGCAAAATACATGCCAATAATATTATATAGGATAGATAAAATGAAAATCAATACAATAATTAGCTTAGCCTTTTTAGCATATTCCATTAAATCATTCAAGATATAAATTTGACTACCTTCCAAAATAGCATCACTTGCTGGCGTAAATAAATGCGTTTGATCGGTAACAGCAATACCCACATTAGATTTTTTAATTGCCCCTGCATCATTCAAACCATCTCCTATCATCATCACACGATGTCCTTGTTTTTGAAGTGCCTCTATATAAGATAATTTATCAGCAGGACTTTGTTGAAATAGCATAGGAATATTCTTTCCTAATAATTGCTGTAAATATTTTTTTTCTATGGGATGATCTCCACTTAATAAATGTAGCTGATACCCTCTAGCTTGTAAATCCTTCATCATGGGCTCTATCCCATTTCTATAAGTATGATTAATTTTAAAACCTCCTCTATACATACCATCAATTGCCAAACAAACCAACGACCCTTCAATATTTTCTTCTATACTATCTTTTATTATTATTCCATTCGACTTTAAAAATGAAACCGATCCTATTATAATTTCCAAGTCATCACATTGAGCCTTAGTACCCTTGCCTATAAAATTTTCAATTTTTTGAAAATCAATAATATCGGCAACTTGTAAAAGTAAAAGTTGAGTAACCATTTTACTAAGTGGATGCAGGGATTCTCTGGTAACCGATTTGACTGCTACCATTTCTTTTAC
>Ga0214919_10004584_pt1 | contig 20148 bp, 7 predicted proteins | sample LL1503_MetaG_FD_177994 | JGI IMG/M metagenome (GOLD analysis project Ga0214919, IMG submission 177994) | Freshwater microbial communities from Lake Lanier, Atlanta, Georgia, United States - LL-1503 | ecosystem: Environmental > Aquatic > Freshwater > Lake | place: USA: Georgia | collected 2015-03-15 | reverse complement strand
ACTTATCGGCCATCTGCCCCCTGTCTGAAGCCATTCGCAAGGGGCAAGGTGCTGAAGTCAATTTGAAAGAGGCGCATGACTTGATGGCCTACGGCGCCGACATGGGCAGATCTGAATGCCAGTGTCACTTGGGAATTTCCTATATGTACGGCGATGAAGTCGACATTGACAAAGAGCGCGCTCATGATTTGTTCCAAATTGCGTCGCTGCAAGGTGACTTGTGGGCGACGCATCTATTGGGTATTACTTATGAAGCCGGCGATGGCGTACAACAAGACCTTGCCAAAGCGTTTAAATGCTTCATGAAGGCCAGCACGGCCGAGTTTCCAGGCGCGCATTTCCGCGTGGGCAGAGCATTGATGCGCGGTCATGGTGTGCCTAAAAACAAACCAGCGGGCGTGAAGTGGCTGCTAAAAGCCGCCAACGCCAACTATTCCGATGCCATGATTGTTCTGGGCGCCACCTTGATGTCGGGCGATGGGGTGGAAGTGAATTACCCTCTCGGCGCTTCTTGGTTTCAAAAGGCCGCAGAGCTGGGCAACGCCGAAGCCATGCATGAGTTGGCCACTTTTCACATGGAGGGCGATGGTGTCGAGGCAGATCCCGAAAAGGTGAAGCATTGGATGTTCAAGGCCGCGGGGCTGGGGCAAGCGCAGGCCATTGAATGGGTGAAAGAGAACTACCCAGATCAACCCGATTGGCTGATCAACATGAAAAATAGCGCGAAAGAATTGCCATCAGTTGATTCAGAAGATTCGAAAACAAGCGATGATCAAAACATCAAGCCCGACAATGAAAAGGCCAAGGATGATTCTGAATGAACTTTAAACAAATAGCTTTGGGTTTGTTGTTGTGCACCAGCGCAGTGGCGTTTGCGCAATACAAACCTTCGTACACCGTGGTCAAAAGCTATTCTCGCTTTGAAGTTAACAAGGACGCTTCGTACACCCAATATTTAGAAGAGCAAGACCGGGTTGACACGCCGCAGGGCATTCGCATGTTGGGTGAACGCAAAATCACGTACAACTCAACACTTGAAACTGTTGAAGTCTTAGAGGCCTACACCATTCAACCCGATGGCACGCGCATCAATGTGCCACTCGACAAAATTCGCACCCAAGATGAGACCGCCGACGATGGCGCCATTTACAGCGACAGCAAATCCAAGGTCATCATTTACCCCAAGCTAGAAGTGGGCAGCCAGGTGTATTACCGCGCCAAGTCTGTGCAACACACGCCTGAGTTTCCGGGACACTTTTTCACTTGGGAACATTACAGTCCGCATGTGCGCTACCAAAACGTGACCGTGGAGCTGGTGCACGATGTGGGCATGCAGGTGGGTGTGAACACCAAGGGCATGCAGGGCGGTAAGTTGGAAGCGTCGCCACAGCCCAATACAATTGCCTACAAATTCACCTACAGCCAAGAAAAGGCTTACCCCAATGAAGAGTCAAGGGCCGACCTGCCAGACTTTGCGCCCAACTTTTCTGCAAGCACCTTCAAAACGTATGCAGATGTAGGCCAAGCCTATCAAGTCAGGGCCAAAGAGAAGGCCGCCGTCACGCCTGCCATACAAACACTTGCAAATGAGTTGATTGCAAAAGCCAATGCCAAAATCACATTAGAAAAAGTGAAAGTATTGCACCACTGGGTGGCACAAAATATCCGTTACCTGGGCATCTATGTTGGGGCAGGGGGCTTCGTGCCCCACGACGCACAAAGCATTTTGGACAACCTCTACGGCGACTGCAAAGACCATGTGGTCATTTTGGAATCCTTGTTGGCAGCCGCTGGCATTGACAGCACCCCTGCACTGATCAACTCAAGCACCGCATACCTGCTGCCCAAGTTGCCCACGCCCGGTATCTTCGATCATGTGATCACTTATGTGCCCAGCCTCAATGTGTTTCTAGATTCCACCAGCCGCTTTGCACCCTTGGGCACCTTGCCCAGTGGTGACATGGACAAACCTGTGGTCTTAACCCAAACGGGGACCACAAGCCGCACACCCCAAACAGACCCCAGCAAAGACCGCACAGAAGCCCGCATTCAAATGCGCCTAACGCGTGACGGCAGCATCGAAGGCAAAAGCCAAGCCAAGATGATGGGCATCTTTGAAGTGGCGTCTCGCAATTCGCAGTTCAATTACCAAAACAAAAATCAAGCCGATATCGTCAACCGATTGCTGTCGCGCTTTCAAGAAACGGGTTGGGGCGAGATTGGCAAAACAGAACCTACCAACTATGACAAAGCTTGGCGTGTCGACTCTAGCTTTGAATTAGACCCCGTGGTGAATGTGCCAGGCCCCAGCGCCATGGCCATTCCAGTGGGCTTGGCGCCTGGGCGAATTAAAAACTTTGCTGATGTGGTGTTGCCCAAAGAGAGAAGGTTTCCAACATCTTGCAACTCCACCAAGCATGAAGAATGGATTGACTTGGCGTTTCCTAAAGACATGAAAATTACGCGCGTGCCGCACAGCGTGAGCTTTGTAAAAGGCAATCTCAAATACCAATCGGCCTACGAACTCAAGGGCCAAGTGCTGAAGATCAAGCGCACTTATGCGGCATCTTACAAAAACAATATTTGTGGGGAAGAGGCGGACAAGTTGTTTTCAGCCTTCACGCAAGTGCTGCGCAGAGACCTAAGGCAGCAAGTTTTCTTTGAATAATTGAGGCTAACTCAACTGATGGCTTGAATTTACTGGGTCAGAAAAGTACTGTCTGACCTCTCGTGTTGGGTGCAAAGTTGTAATCGACGTCTTCAGAATAAATCCATTCGTATTCGACAATCAAACTAGGCACAAACCCGTTACCTAGGGATTTTAAAAAAATCTAACAATATAATCAGCGATGCCAACAAAGTCCCTACAAGAGTGTATCGATGCCAGAACTTAAAGGTCAATTTTCTGTTGATGTTGATCATTTGCACAAGCTGGGTGTAAAAGACCTCAAAACGCTAAATGCCATTGACATTTTAAAATCCAAGCAATTAAGCGCCGATGAGCGGCTTTACTTAAGCTTGTCGCGTTCCCATTTGTTGCATTCCACCATCCTTGAGCCGAGAAAAAAACTGATCTCCAAGGGCGAGCAGGTTAACAGCGCTTTTTTCATAGTTGAGGGAACACTTCTGGGTGTCAATGGCGAATCGGTTTATAGGTTTGGGCCTGGTAGTGTTATCGGACTTGCGGAGGGCATCATGCGAGTGCCGATTGGTTTTGACTTAGTGACAGTCACTTCTGTTCATATTAATTTAATTTCTTTGCAAAAAGCCGATATCATTTTGACCAATCTGGCGCCAACGCTGCAAACTATTTTCAAAACCATCATCAATAGAACGCTAGCTTAACGCGGTCACCCTAAGATGTTACCTCAATTTCAAACTGTTCAATTCAAGGCAGGCGAAAGCATTTTCAATGCGGGTGATCTGGCTGAACATCTTTATCTTATTGAATCGGGGAATGTCGAGTTACTGAACAAAGACGGCGTGGTAATTGCCACAATTTCGGCTGGCGAGTCATTTGGCGAGCAAGCTTTTTTAGCGGGTGGAATTAGAGGCGCCTCCGGCAGGGCCAAAGATGCCGTTAAATGCATTCAAGTTCATGAAGCAGAGGCGCGACTGTCACTGGAAATGCATTCTGACTACCTGATTACAATTTTAGAAGCTTTACTTCTTCAGCAGAGTATGAACAATCATCTGCGCGGGGGCTTATAAGTCTCTTATGTTAAATCATCAGGCATCTTTTCAATTCGATTTTGATCCCGATGATTGGTTCACTGGTTTGATCACTACTCTGGCTTCTCTCAGGCATTCTTGGGAGCTCGACTGGGTGGGCTTGCCTGCAGTTTTATCCGTTTGCCAGCGAGCGATTGGTTTGCTAGATGTACATCAAGTAAGAGTTGATGTAATCAATGTTTTTGCATTGGAGATTGCAACACAGATAGAAAAAGATCCCATGCCGCAGCCTCGTTACCACAACAGTTTGCACACGGCAGACGTGCTGGTGACCTTGACTCTGATGATTAGGATGCAGTTATCAAACCCAAAGCAATCTGATTGGCAATGGATCGCCTGCCTGCTCGCTTCAGCGGTAGGACATGATTTTGACCATCCTGGGGGGGTCAATCGTTTTCATTCTGAATTTGAGACCCGCTCTTCCCTAGCCATGGTCGGAAAAGTAGACGCTTCACGCATGCTTGATGAAGACATTGACCGTATTCAAAAATTAATTTTGAACACTGAAGTGGGCTTGGTCGCTGAGCATCACCAGCTTGTGGCTGGTAAGAATTTTAATTGGGATTTGCCTTGGTGCACTGTGCTTTTGAATGAAGCAGACGTTCTTGCAAGCGCAACTATTGAGTTTGGCCCAAGTCTTGGGCAAGCGTTGGCTCAAGAGTTTAAAGAAGCCGGTAATGAAGCTTCAAATACCGTTTCAAGCCCAAACGGGCGCCGTCAGTTTTTAAGTTCAATTCGATTTTCAAGCCCAAGCGCAAAAAAACTTGGAATGCCGCAAAGGGTTCAAGAACAATTGGCTTTGTTGCATTAGACCGCCAAGAGCAAGGTACAACAACTGGATCATTGAGCTTTAGCAGGCAAGATATCCGGAATGCCTTACACACTCGATCATCACTGAGAGTTATCAGTTAGACCGAGTAGGTTTTAAATAATCAACGCTCGTTCATGGCGCCGCCAAAGGCTTTGTAAATGGGTTTGGCCAAGTACTTAAGGACCGACCGATTGCCGGTGCGAATGTCCACCGTGGCGGTCATACCCGGCTTCATGATCACGGTGGCCAACATCGGATTGGGGTGTGACTTGGCTCGTTCTGCATCTAAGCGAACTTGTGCACGGTAGTAGCTGTTGCTCTGGCCATTGGGGCCTTGCTCGACCATAGTGTCTGAGCTCAAATAATTCAGCGTGCCTTCCAAGCTGCCGTAGACCGAATAATCAAATGCGTCTAACTTGATCGACACGGGCAGGCCCAAACGCAACTGTCCAATATCCACCGGGTTGATTTTGACTTCAAACACCATGTCACCTTCGGTCGGCGAGATCTGCATCATTTCATCACCGGCGCGCAGCACGCCGCCGATGGTGGTGATCTTGAGGTACTTGACCACCCCTGCAATGGGCGCTGTTAAAACGGTGTGCCCCAGCACGCTTTGGCGCTCGGCCAATTTGTAACGGTTGGAGGCCAGGTCTTCTGATAATTTGGTGGCCTCGGAGCGGGCCTCTTGCAGGTGCTTGTTGCGTGCGGCGTTGATCCTGCCTTCGATGTCGCCCACTTGCCTTTTGGCACGCATCACTTCGAGCACACTGGTGTCGCCTGTTTTGAGCAGCACTTCGTTCATTCGCAATTCTTCACTGGCCATGTCCAGTGCCTCTTTCAATGTGCCCAGCTCTTCTTGCAAACTGCGTTTTCGCTGCACGTACAAGGCTTGTTGCACTGCTACAAATTCGGGGTAAGCATGGAGTTTGGCTCCGAACTCGGGAGCTCTCTCCGTGGCTTCAGCCCGCGTGCGAGCCAGTGCGGCCAGCAGCGCCGCCTCTTTGGCGCGGGTCTCCTCAAAGCCTGCGCTGGAGCGCTCACGCTCGAGCACTGCCAACTCTTGTCCGGCCTTGACGCTTTGACCTTCTTCCACCAGCAATTTCTCCAGCACACCGCCGTCAGCGGATTGAATCACCTGAGTGCGTGCGCTTGGTATGATTTGACCTTGGGCCCGGACGGTTTGTTCAATTTCAAACAATGCGGCCCACAAGACAAACCCCAGCAAGCCGGCCAGCAAAAGCAAAGTCATGGATGAAAAACCGCTCTGTTGCTGGAACGCTGTGGGGGGCGGTGGAGCAGCAGGGGGTTGGGGTGCAGGCGGTGGAGTTTGCAACTTTTGCATCACTTGCGCTTTGGGGCCATCGAGCATCACTTGATGGTTGGCGATCACGATCACGCGGTCAACCAAATCGAGCATCTCACCTTTGTGCGTCACCAAGATCAAAGTGTCTGTGGGGCCAATGGCGGTTTTCAATGCTTGTGTGACTTGCAACTCCAAACCGCGGTCCATGGAGGCCGTGGGCTCATCGAGCAACCAAATTTTGGGCTGTCGCAAAAAAGCGCGGGTCAAGTTGACCAATTGCCGTTGCCCGCCAGACAAGCCTGTGCCACCTTCAAAAATTTCCTGTTGCAAACCCTTGGGGTGAGAGTTGATCACAGCTTGCAACAAACCAGTTTGACGGGCGGCATGCAAGATGACTTCATCGCCCGGGTCAAGCTGCCCCAAGATCAAGTTCTCGCGTAGCGTGCCTGCAAACAGTCGCCCATCTTGTTGCACATAAGCCATGTATTCGGACAGCACGGGCTTGGACAAATGAGCAATGTCTACATCGTCCAACAAAATGCGGCCCTCGCGCGGTTTGTACATGCCAGACAGCAAGCGCAGCAAGGTGGTTTTACCCGCGCCGATAGGGCCGAGCACGCCGACTTTTTCTCCAGGACGGATGATCAAGTTGGGCACTGACAAGGCTTTCTTGGCACCGTAGTAAGTGGCCACTGAGTCGAATCGAAACTCACCGCGAATGCGCTCCAACATCACGGGCTGTTCTTGTCCGTGGTGATCGTCTTGCAAGGCCCAAAGCCGGTCTAGCCCTTGCAGCGCTGCCTTGGCGTGTGCCCATTGCACCAATTGGCCGGGGATCATGGAGACAGGGGCCAGTACCCTTCCCGATAAAATCGAGCAGGCGATCAAGGCGCCTAATGTCAGCTCACCTCGGCTGACCAGCAAGGCCCCGCTGGCCACCAACAATGTGTAGGAGACTTGCTGCAAGGCGGCAGCCAAGTGCTGTGACTGTTCGCTGACATTGCGCATTTGCAGGTCACTTTGGCGCGCATCGTCGGTGGTTTTGAGCCAGCGCGAAAGCATACGCCACCCACCTTGACCCGACTTGATGCTCTCGGCCCCTTCAATGGTCTCTACCAAGAGGCCAGTCTTTTGATTGCTGGCAGCATTCGATTGACGGGCCAAAGTGTCTACTTGTTTGCGGTAATAAAGGCCAATCGCAGTGCAAACTATGAAGAAGATCAAAGGGATCAGGGCCAACGCGCCGCCAATGATCCAGATCACGGCCAAAAACACCAGCGCGAAGGGCGTGTCCACCAAGTAATTGGTGGTGACTGAAGTGAAGAAACCTCGCACCGTTTCATAGCCTCGCAGTTGCGCGGCTAAGCCGCCAATGCTCTGGGGCAATTGGTCTAAGCGTATGGCTAAGAAGCGCAGGTAAATGGTGCGCGCCAAGCGCTGGTCGACCTCGTCGATCAAACGTTCATAAAGGTGACTGCGCACACGCTTGGCCACCAATTCAAACAAAATGGCGAACAACACGCCCAGCGTGAGCACCAGCAGCGTTTGTGAGGCGGCAGTGGGGATCACGCGGTCATACACTTGAAGGCTGTAAAACGAGGTGGCCAGCGCGACCAGGTTAATCATCAATCCGCCCAATACCGCTTCTCCCAGCACTTTGTGGTGTGAAAAAATTTCATCGCGAACGAGTTGATAGACGGGACTGTTGCTGGTGGAAAAAGGGCGGCTGAGTTTGAAGTTGGCGATGGCATGGTGCGTCAGCTGTGCATCCGAACGTTCAAGCCAGCGCGAGGAGGGCGCATCCCACCACTCGCTGATCCACTGGCCTTGGCCGTTTTGTCCACGCAGCACACCCCAACTGCCCTCTTGGTGCGCACCTGTCAAGCCATACACAAGTGCTGGCACTTTGGCCGCATCGGGGTGACTCAGCCAGCCTGCAGGACTGACCTGCAAATGGTGGGTAACCGTCTTGAGTTGAAGTTTGGCCAGTTGCAAGGTGTTCAGCGAGGCGTTTTTTTCAGCGTGTTTGGATGCAGCAGTCAATGCCGCAGCCGCAGCTTCTTGCACTGCCAATCGGTCAACACTTTCGTGCTGAAGTTGCGCCAGGCGCGCCAAGCACGGCAGCAAGTTTGGTGAGTTGTCCAATGACGACAGGTTTTTGATGTGAGGCGAATTCATGGTGCTTTAAGGGATTGAGCGTCGATCAGGCTGGCAATGCCTCGGGTGTAGATGGCCAAGCGCCAACTCACGGCCACCAAACTCGCTTGCAGGTCTGCCAATTGCATTTCGGTTTGCGTCAATTCGCGTGCGGCGTTCATCACATCGATCCAAGTTTTGCGGCCAGCTAGGAATTGGCGATCATAAGATGCCGAAACATCGACATTGGCATTCAGTGCAGCTTGAACGGCTTGAAGTCTGCGCGCGCTTGACAAGGCCAGTGCGTGGTCGGTCAAGACTTGCTCGGCCACATTGCGGGACTGCACTTCAATGTCTGCCAAAGCTGCTTGGTGTTGGGTGCGCGCTGCCTCAACATTGGTTAACGAAGAAAGCCCCGCACCAAACCTGCTGGACAGGCCAAAGAACAAGCGGTTTTCGGGCGAGGTGTTGGGCAGGCTGAAGTTGCCGTATTGGCGCTCTAAGCGAAGATAAACTTCGGGCGAGAGCTCAGCACGCCGCTCAAGTATCACTGCTTCTTGTACGCGCGCTAGGGCTTGGGCTTTTTGAATCGCAGGACTTTTCTCTAAGGCCTGTGCTAAAAGCGCTTGAGAGTCTGCTGGCAACTCACGCACTGGGGCCAGCAGTGCAGTCAGATTGGCAATGTCCACTGGACTTCCCAGCAACTGGTTCAGTCGTGCCAGAGCCATCTCACCTTGCGTCCGATTGGCCAGCGATTCGGCATGGACTGACTCCAAGCGCGCCATGGCCAGCACCAGATCACTGTCTGCCGATGTGCCTACGCTGATGCGCCGCTTGACCTGCTCACTCAAGCGAATGTGGGTTGACACACTTTTTTCCTGCGCTTGTGTTTTGAGGTGCGCGGACATCCATTCTCCGTAGGCTTGCACCACGCGCAAGCCCAACTGTTGCTCCACTTCTTCAAGGGACGATTGGCCGATCTCTAAGCTGGCCTTGGCCTTGTCCATACCGGCGCTCAAACGTCCTCCGGTGTACAGCGGCTGCTGCAAGCGTAAAGTAGCCACCCTGTTGTCTCCACGGAAGCTTGGGTCAGTGCTGGCGGTATGGGCTTGTTCAACTGCTATAGAAGGTGTGGGGTAGAACTGCCAACGTGCGCTTTCAAGGTTAGATTGCGCAAACTGTAGTTGGGCCCGCTGACTTTGCGCCGAAGGGTGTGAGGCTAGTGCCAAGGCCATCAAGCGCTCCAGTACTTGCGCCGCAGAGGTCAGGGGGCACAAGACCACTAGCATCAGAAGGAGTGCTCGTGCGGCTTTCAAAAATACCTTTTGAACCATGGGCCTTAACTATCTAACAAAGTGCTGAGCGTACAGCACATCTACAGGACCTGCAAAGCCACAAACAAGTTGATGCTGGCCTCGGGGTTGTCATTGACAACGGTGCCGGTGCTGAGGTTCAGACTGGCATGCAGCAAAGCGGCAGGTGTGGCTGAGGCGTAATTGCCTGCCATCCACCCAGGCGGAACGCCTGCCACATTGCCGAGCAGGCCTTGGCCGTTGTAGGCGTCCCAGATGGCCATCATATCGTCGTAGGTGGGGTTGTTTGCATTGCTGCCATCGGAAGTTACAACTGAGCCAACTGCTGTGCCAATTTGCGCACCTGCTGCATTGGCCGCAGCACCCAAGGTCGGCAGTGCCACCTTGACCCCGACAACATCCGCGAAGCGGAATGTGTTGTCTGTCTCGCCCACCGTACCTACTGCATTGGCTGCAGATTCAAAAGCGCCATTGATGTTGAGTGTGAAATTACTGTCCAGTGTATTGTGGCTGGTTGCATCTGCAAGGTTTGCGATGCCGTCACCGCTTCGGTCCCAAAAATAATAAAACTTACCCCCATCTACCTGCCAGGGTTTGATCAACTGTCCACCCGTGCCAAGGTCGATGACAGCATCCCCTGCCACAAATGCAGAAACGCTCAAAGTGGCGTTGGCCTTGGCATCTGTGGGGTGCAATGTGCCAGCAAAGTCTTTGGCAAAGCCGGCGGCAATGTCCAGCGTGTCAATGTTGTTCAAGGCCGTGCCACCATAGTAACGCGTGGCTTCCAGCAATGCGCCTTTGGCGGCTGTCAAAACCACTGTCAAGTGGGTGTCGTCTGCTGCAGTGGCTGAGACGATGTCGCCCAAGACAAAACTCACATCGGCAGTACTCGCATCATCGCCATTGATGTCCCACTTCAGTTTGCTCCAGTCCAGTTTGGCTTTGATGTCAGTGCCGACAGGGTCGCTGCCACGCAAAATATCGTAGCCAGTGCCCGTCAGAACCAGTGTGTCGATTGCACTGGTGTAAGCTGCGCTGTTATTGACCACGGTTGGCCCGACGGTGATGGCCAGTGATACCGAATCGCTGGTGTTGCCCGTGGCGTTGGTTTGATTGGCTTTGAGGGTCTCGGCGCCTACACCCATGGCAACAATGTCTGCTTCGACCAAGGTGTAACTCCAAGTGGTGCCTGTTACCACGGCCTCACGAGTGATCATGACAGGCACGTTGTTCACAACAACGCCGCTGCTGAACATTAAATTGACTGTGGCGCCTGCTTGGTTGGTGCCTGTGATGGTGGTGAGTTGCTCGTTGGCACTGATGATGTTGTCTGTTGCAACGGAGTTGATCGTTGGTGCAGGCGGCATAACTGCAGCGCTGACTGCGCCTGGAAAAACCTGCAACACGACATAGTAAGGGTTTGTATCTGGAAAGCTGCCCTCCACCACGTTTTGCGAGAGCTGAACCAGGGCGTGCCCTTGCGTATTGTTTCCCGCTTTATCAGTTTGCAAGCTAGGGGTGGCTGACCAGTAGTAGGCGTTCTCCCATCCTGGCGGTAAACCGCTCGAGGCTGAAATCGCAAGCGTTCTGGTGCCGTTGTAGGCGTCCCATATGGCCAGCAAATCATTGAAGCTGGCGTTGTCAGCATTGGAGCCATCAGAGGCCGGGTTAGACCCCACCACCGTTTCGGTGGGGCTGCCGGTTTTGGCATAAATACCGGTGAGCCCACCACCGCTGGTGGGCAGCGCCAGCGGTACGCCGTTCAAACTGGCGTAGCGGAAGATGTCGTCTGTCTCACCCACAGCACCTACTGCATTGGCAGCGGACTCCAAATTTCCGTTGATATCTTGTTTGAAAATACCGTCCAGCACATCATGCGTGACGTAGTCCACACCGCCATTGAGCAAGCCCGTATTGGCAGTCGAGGTGCTGGCGCTTCTGTCCCAATAGTAGTAGTACTTGCCGCCATCGACTTGCTTTGGAAGGATCAACTGCCCGAAAGAGTCCAGGTCAATGACTTTGTCGCCAGCCACAAAGGCCGAAACGGTCAATGGCAAATCTGCTTTTGCTTCCGTTGTGGAGGCATTGCCGGCCTTGTCTTTGCTAAAGCCCGCAGTGATGTCCAGTGAGTCCGCAGTTGCGCCGCCATACCGACTGGTGGCTTCCAGCGCTGCGCCTTTGGTGTCAGTCAACACCACGGTCAATTGACCGTCGCTGGTGACTTTGGCCGATGCAATATCGGCCAACACAAAGGAGACGTTGGCGGTAAGCGCGTTATCAGAATTGGTGTCCCAAGATAACTTAGACCAGTCGAGGCGGTCCTTGATGTCGGTGGTGTTGTTCTCGCCCGAGAAAACCCAAAGTGATTGGTAGTTGCTGCCCGTGATGACCAGGGTATTGCTCTGGCTGGTGTAGGCCGCACTGGTGTGCGTCACGATGGGAGAGATGGTGTCGACTGTGATGTCGTGTGTCACCGGGGCACTGGTGACGCCTGCCACGGTTTGGGTGGCACTCAAAGTCTCAGGCCCTTGCCCCATGGCGTTGATGTCCGCTTGGGTGAGGGTGTAGCTCCAGTTGGTGCCGTTGACCGTGGCCGCGCGCGTGTTGCCCCCAATGCTCAGTGCCACAGAGGCACTTGCCGCGTTCAGGCCCGTTAAAGTGGTGTTTTGCTCGCTGATGTTGATGGTGTCGTCATCCGCCACATCGTTGATGGTCACGGTGGTTGGCAACACTTGCAAGGCGACATAAAGAGTGGATGACCCGACGAAAGGTGTAGCCCCGCCAGACGCAGGGTTGACACTTTGGAAAGATCCGTTAAAGCCAGGTGTGGCTGACCAATAGGTCAGAGAATCAGCCCAGTCTAGCGGCAATCCATTAGGGTATTGGCCTGCCGTTGGCAGCGCTACGTTGACGCCATTAAGGGTCGTGAATCGGTAAGTGTCATCGGTACCAATGCCTGTTGAGCCACTGCTGGATTTGGTGAAAATACCATTGAGTGTGGTGTGAGAAATGGTGTCAGAAGCATTGTTGAAGAGGCTTGCAGATTGACTTGAACCATCGCCATTTTTGTCCCAATAGTAAATCCAATTGTTAGCCGCTAAATTCACAGGCTTGATCAATTGACCATTGGCGCCCAGGTCGATCACCAAGTCACCAGGCACAAAAGCCGAGACGGTCAAGGGGGCGTTGGCTTTGGCGTCAGTGGTTGCAGGGTTGCCCGCCGTGTCTCTGTCAAAACCAGCCGAAATGTCCAGAGTGTCAATGGCCGTGCCGCCGTAGTAACGGGTGGCTTCAAGCGCTGCGCCTTTGGTATCCGTCAAGACCACCGTCAATTCGCCTGCCAGTGTGACCTTGGCTGAACTGATGTCGGCTAGATTGAAAGTCACATTGGGGGTGGCCGCGTCATCCGCATTGATGTCCCAAGATAATTTGGACCAGTCAAGACGGGCTTTGATGTCGGTCGTGATGCCTTCGCCAGATTCCCACAGTGTTTGGTAGTTGCTTCCGGTGAGCACCAAGGTGTTGGTGGCACTGGTGTAGAACCCGCTGGTGTTGGTTGCTGTCGGTGCTATCGTGTCGACCTTGATCTCGCGTGTGGCCACAGGACTGACATTCAGCGCGGGGTCGGTTTGCGTGGCGCTCAGGGTTTCTGGACCTTCTTGCATGGCGGTAATGTCAGCGGCCGTGAGGGTGTAACTCCAGTTGCTGCCGATCACCGTGGCCACGTGGACAATGCCTGCGAAGGTCAAAGCCACCGTGGCGCCGGTTTCATTTTGGCCGGTGATTTGACTGCCCACTTCGGCTGCGTTGATCGTGTTGTCGGAGGTCACCGGATTGATGCTAGGCGCGCTGGGCGCTTGGGTGTCCAAGGTGAGGGCTTCCAAAGCCACAAAGCCGTTCTTGCTGTCCAACGCGCCGCCAAAGACAAAGCCATTGGCCAAGAAGACATAAGCATGCGCGGTCACATCTGATGAGGGCGAGGCTGTCCAGTAACTGTCGTCGACCCAACCTGGGGGTGTGCCGCTGACCATGCCAACTGTGCCCGTGCCGTTGTAGGCATCCCAGATGGCCAAGTAATCGTTGTAGGTGTCGTTCAGTGCATTGCTGCCGCTGGTTGGTGCGGCGGACCCAATCGAAGTGCCTGGTTGAAAGTTGTTGATGCCAGAGGCGCCATAGGGCGGTGAAAGCACTCCGCCCACGGTGGGAAGGGCCAAATGCACGCCGTTGATGGTGGCGTAGCGTTTGGCTTCTGTGCTGTCGCCAGCAGTCACAACTCCTGCGTAATTTTCCTGAAATATCAAATCAAGATTGTCGTGGGTGATGTAGTCCACACCGCCGTTCAGAATGCCAGCAGTTTGTCCTTGTGGGGTGCTTGCGCCATTGCCACTGAGGTCCCAGAAGTAATACCACCTGCCATCGTCCACTTGAACGGGCAAGATCAGTTGGCCCCGCTCGTCTAAGTCAATCACCTTGTCGCCCGCCACAAATGGCGAGACAGTCAAATCTCGGGATGTCATAGCGTCTGTCGTTGACAGGTTGCCTGCCTTGTCTTTCACAAAGCCTGTTGTGATGACCAAGCGATCTTTCATCACGCCGCCGTAGCCGCTGAGTTTCTCTAGCGCAATGGCCGCGCTGTCACTCAACGTGATCGTCAACGTTGAATCATTGGTGGCAAATACTTGTTTGATGTCTTGAGCTGAAAATTGCTTCACCACATCAGGCATTTGTGCACTTGTAAATTTATCATGCTCATGTGTGATGGTCCATGACAGGTGTGTCAAGTCCAGTCTGGCACTCAAATCGGTCGTAGAGTCTTCGTTGCTGTTGAGCAAGCTGTTGTAGTTAAGCCCTGACAATACCAAGCTGTTGGAGGCGCTGATGTAGGCGGCATTGGTGTTGGTCACGTTGGGCGCCAGCGTGTCAATGCTGGTTGGAGTCGACAGATCACTGTCGCCTGCACCTGCGTTGCCGGCTGGGTCTTTATAGGTGGCGGCAAGCACCCTGATGGCAGCCCCGCTGTTCCCGGCGGCGCCCTCATTCAATCCGACTGTAGGCGTGAAGGTCGCGGTGTAGACCTTGGGGTCGGCGACGCTGACTTTCCAGTTAGACAGTGCGCCGTTGCTGGCAGTGATGTCGCCCGCTTCAAATCCAATGGGCAGCTCACTGAAAGTAAAAGTGATGTTGGCTGTCTCGCCAATTTTGACAGCCGAGACATCACTGGTGATTGTCAGTACTGGGGCATTTTTATCGAGCTCGTAAGTTTGCACGCCAGTGACGCTGCCAGGATTGCCAGCTGCATCGGTGACTCTGAATTGGATGGCGTTGACATTGCTGCCTGGTAAAAATGTTGCGCCGTCCCAATTGATTTGATTGCCATTGACTTTGTTGGTGATGTCTGTCCAACTGCTTGCTTGGTCGACGTTCTTGTTGTCCAGATAGCCAAACAAGCGATCGCCTGCTGCCAGCGCAGCAGACAGCGTGGCGGTGATAGTTTGTGCTGCAGCGTTGGTTAAAAAATCAGTAACCGAGACACCGTTGTCGGCGCTGATGCGCACGTTGCTCACGGTCTGAGTGGGTGCCAGGGTGTCGATGTTGAGGGTGGGGGTCAGGCCTGCGCCCCCGTTGTTGCCTGCTGCATCGGTGTAGCTTGAGTTGGCCACGGTGATGCTGGCTTTGTTGCCAACATCCAAACCTGGGGTGGGCGTGAAAGTGGCGCTGCGCGTGAGACCTGTGCCGCTGATGGCGCTGAGTGATCCGCCCGTGGTGGTGACGTCTGCTGCTGTAAAGCCCACAGGCACCTCACTGAAGGTGAAAGTGATGGTGGCGCTCTCGCCAATCTTCACAGCCGCCACGTTGCTGGTGATCGCCAAGGTGGGGGGCAGGGTGTCGATGCTGATGTCTGGCATGCTGCCTGCACTGCCGTTGTTGCCTGCCGCATCTTTGTAAGTGCCGCTGGCTACGGTGATGCTGGCGTTGCCTGAGGTCAGGCCTGGTGTGGGCGTGAAAATGGCGGTGTAGACCTTGGGGTCAGCGCTGGCTGTCAGGCCATTCAATGTGCCGTTGCTGGCAGTGATGTCGCCCGCTTCAAATCCAATGGGCAGCTCACTGAACGTGAAGGTGATGTTCGCTGTGACGTCAGCTTTGACTGCCGAGACATCACTGGAGATCGTCAGTGTTGGCGCTGTGGTATCTAACTCGTATGTTTGTTTGCCAAAGATGCTGCCGGTGTTGCCAGCTGCATCGGTGACTCTGAATTGGATGGCGTTGACATTGCTGCCTGGTAAAAATGTTGCGCCGTCCCAATTGATTTGATTGCCATTGACTTTGTTGGTGATGTCTGTCCAACTGCTTGCTTGGTCGACGTTCTTGTTGTCCAGATAGCCAAACAAGCGATCGCCTGCTGCCAGCGCAGCAGACAGCGTGGCGGTGATAGTTTGTGCTGCAGCGTTGGTTAAAAAATCAGTAACCGAGACACCGTTGTCGGCGCTGATGCGCACGTTGCTCACGGTCTGAGTGGGTGCCAGGGTGTCGATGTTGAGGGTGGGGGTCAGGCCTGCGCCCCCGTTGTTGCCTGCTGCATCGGTGTAGCTTGAGTTGGCCACGGTGATGCTGGCTTTGTTGCCAACATCCAAACCTGGGGTGGGCGTGAAAGTGGCGCTGCGCGTGAGACCTGTGCCGCTGATGGCGCTGAGTGATCCGCCCGTGGTGGTGACGTCTGCTGCTGTAAAGCCCACAGGCACCTCACTGAAGGTGAAAGTGATGGTGGCGCTCTCGCCAATCTTCACAGCCGCCACGTTGCTGGTGATCGCCAAGGTGGGGGGCAGGGTGTCGATGCTGATGTCTGGCATGCTGCCTGCACTGCCGTTGTTGCCTGCCGCATCTTTGTAAGTGCCGCTGGCTACGGTGATGCTGGCGTTGCCTGAGGTCAGGCCTGGTGTGGGCGTGAAAATGGCGGTGTAGACCTTGGGGTCAGCGCTGGCTGTCAGGCCATTCAATGTGCCGTTGCTGGCAGTGATGTCTGCTTCGGCAAAGCCCACAGGCGCTTCACTGAAAGTGAAAGTAATGGTGGCCGTCTGTCCAAATTTCAAAGCTGCCGTGCTGCTGGAGATCAGCAGGGTGGGCGGCACAATGTCGAGCAAATTGGTCACAATTGTTGCCAATTGGTTGTTCCCTGTTGCGGCACCTTGCACCACTGCATTCATGGCGTTTTGACTCAGCGTTGCGCTGCTGCCGTTCACGCTCAAGCCGTTGCTCAAAGCCGTGAGGGTGGCCTGCATATCGCCGTTATTGACTTGGTCCATGCCAGACAAGGCCGCAAGCACGGCGCCGTACTTCACGCCAGCATTCAGGGAGGCAGGGGTGAAGGCTGCATTGGCTGTGCCGTCGGCATTCACGGTGGTGACCACGTTGGTGCCGGTCAGGTCGGTCAGGCCAAAAACACTGGCCACAGCCGTGTTGGTTTGGTTCACCGTGGCCGCGCTGATAGAACCTGCAGGATTGTTGGCGCCTGCAAAAACAGCCCCCGCTTTGCTGGCGGCCAAAGTGGTCAGTGCATTGATATTCAAGGTGACCGTGCCCCCAGCAGACACGCCAACAGCCATCAAGTTGGCGTTCAGGTCTTTGGTCAGTCCGGTGGCCTCATCCCTGAAATCGTTGCCCAGGCTGCTGTCCTCCAACTTTGCAATGACCACGCCTGTGTAGCTTCCAACATCGATGCTGAAGGCGCCTGAACTGCTGAGGACCGTGGTGTTGCCAAGCAGTGTGATTCCATCTGCTTGATAAAGCTTGACCGTCAAGCCGTGGCCGGCCACCACAGGGCCACCCACTACCACGCCCGAGATAATGTTGTGCACGCTGCCACTGCCACCGCCACCGCCAAGCCCAGCCAAAGCAAGGCCAAGCCCCCCAGCGCCCAGCAAGCCTAGGCTCATGCTGCTGGTATCAGCACCAGCAGCAACCGGCACATAAGAAATATTGGTGCCAGTCATACCTGACAAGACACTTTGCAGACCCGCTTGGCCTTGCGCCATGCTCATCAGTGATTCAGGGTTGCCAAAGGCGTACGCCAACGTGCTGCCGTCGCCCAAGGCTGCTCCTGCGCTCATGCCAGCCCCGGCGCCCATAAGCCCACTGATCAGCCCGCTTGATGGGGCTTGGGCATCTGCACTGATCCGGTATCCGCCTTCCCCTTGGGCCGGCAGCGTGACCTCGCAGCCCCCGGCCTTGCATTCTTCGTAAAAGTTGTCCAGTGTGACTTGCGTGCCGTCGGCAAAAGCAAGCTTCAAATCTTTGCCTGCGCGCTTGGCAATCACATCCTCAAGCAGTGGTGACGCAGCGCTTATGCCATTGACAACGCGGTAGTGCTCACCTGCTTTGGCCTTGATGACGTTGGATTGCCCTGGCTGAAGCCCAAGCGCGATTTTGCCGTTGTACAAAGATACGGTTGTCATGGATGCTTTGATGGTGTTGGAGAGTGATGTTATTTAATTTGCGCTACAACACTTTGAGCGCTACCCAGTCACTTTCAGTATCACCTGAAGCTATTCCTAAGCCGTTGAGTTGGAATCTGTAATGCATTTGCGCATTTGCTGGGTATGATGTTGCGGTCCAATAGTGGCCTTGCCAAGTTCTTCCGTCGTATTGCGTGATGTTCATTGTTGGAGAGCCAAACATCACGTTATTCACGTTAGCTCCATTTTCTACGCCCGATCCATTCCATGCATCCCAAATGGCCAACCACTCGTCATACAAGGGGCTAGAAGTGTTGTTGCTCGGAATTTGGTTGTCGACATAAGCTGTACCGGTAAAGTATTTGGAGAACTCACCGCCCATGTTGATGGTCGGAAGTGCTACTTTGATGCCGTTCAATGTTGCATATCGGTAGGTATCGGTCGTTCCGCCTGTTCCCTCATTGCCATTGATGTCGTATTTGAATATCAGATCGAGCTCATCATGTGTGAATTTGTCGGCGGAATCCCAGCTGTTGCCATCACCACTTCTGTCCCAGTGGTAATACCAGGTGCCCTCAACTTGCACGGGCAAGAACAGCTTGCCATAGCTGCCAAGGTCGATGACTGCGTCGCCTGCAGACGGGACAGACAATGGGGCGTTGACCACGCCATCTGTCGTGGCCACATTGCCGACTGCATCTCTGGCAAACCCAGTTGTGATGTCCAGTTTGTCCAGTGTGGAGCCTGCGTAGCCACTGGCGGCTTCTAAGGATGAGGCTTTGGCATTGCTCAAGACGATCGTCAGGTGCGTGCCGTCCGTTACCTTGGCTGAAGAGATCTCACTTAAGGCAAAGCCGATGTCTGTTGCTGTACTGTTTCCGTCGATATCCCACGATAACTTGCTCCAGTCAAGCCGTGCTTTGATGTCGGTGGTGGCGGTCTCGCCGGTTTGAAGCAAGCTGCTGTAATTTGACCCCGTGAGGACCAAGGTGTTTGTGCTGCTAGTGTAGGAGCCACTGGTGTTGGTCACTGCGAGGGAGGTGACCTGGAGTACTTGCAGTGCGACATAGGTTGCAGCCCCACCACTGCCTGCATGTGGACCAACATCGCCATTAATTAAGTAGACATCAAAGTAGTCCGCACCGCCGGGTACTGGGGTAGAGGAAAAATAATCTGCACTCACCCACGGAACTGGACTCCCATTGCCGCCAACCGAGGGCCCAGTGCCGTTGTAAGCATCCCAGATGGCAAACAAATCGTTATAGATGTTGTTGAGGAGGGTGCTGCCATCTCCGGGGTTGGTTGCGCCGATAGCGGTGCCAGTGGGATAAAAGGTGGTAGTTTGTGTCGTTAGGTCGTAGACGGAAGGTGGTACTCCGACAGTCGGTAGCGCCACTTTCACCCCGTTCATCAAGGCGTATCTGTAGACATCGGAGGTGGCGGCGGTAGTTGCAGACAGCCATATATCTTTTGTAAAAAGAGGGTAAACCACAGCGCTCGTGGTGTAGTCCACCCCGCCATTGAGTGCTCCTGTATTTGCACTGGTACCATCGCCACTTCGGTCCCAGTAGTAGTACCAGTTGTTGCCATCAACCTGAACTGGGTCTATCAAATAGCCGTATATGCCAAGGTCAATCACAGATTGGCCTGCTGCATTGTTCTCCACCACATCCGTGACATTGACCGTCACAGCCTGATTGCCGGAGTTGCCTGCTGCATCCAGCATGTTGATGGTGAGCGAATAGGCATTGGTGCCTGCTGCGCTGCCTGGCGCTTCAAAATTTTTGCTGGTGTTCAGGGTGAGGACACCACTTGAGCTCAAGCTGAATTTGCTGTTGTCTGCACCCGCGCCGCTCAGGCTGTAGGTGATGGTGTTGGCATCTGAGCCAGCCAAAGTTGCAACGCTTGTGCCGTTTTCAGGGGCGCTGTAAATGGTGGTGCCCAATGTTGGCGCTATAACGTCAATAACATACGCTTGGCTGCCTGTGGTGGCGCCGGAGTTGCCTGCTGCATCGGTAAGTTTGAACACGATGCTGCTGCTGCCGGATAGCGCAGCGCTGTCCCAATTGACCGTCTTATCCGACACTTTGGAGGTGATGTCTGTCCAGCTCGACCCATTGTTCACGGAACCAAAAAGAGTATCGCCCGTAGTCAGCGCAGCTGACAGCGTGCCTGTGATTGTTTGCGCTGCGGTGTTGGTAATGAAGTCAGTGTTTAAAGTACCTGTATCCGTGCTGATATGGACCAAACTCACAGTTTGAGTCGGTGCCAATGTGTCGATGCTGATGCTGTTGCCGCCCGAGTCCGTCAATGTGGCGGCGCCCCCGGGGTTGCCTGCTGCATCGGTGTAAGTCCCGCTGGCCACCGTGATGCTGGCATTGCCAGAAGCCAAATTGGCTG
>Ga0214919_10004583_pt1 | contig 20150 bp, 22 predicted proteins | sample LL1503_MetaG_FD_177994 | JGI IMG/M metagenome (GOLD analysis project Ga0214919, IMG submission 177994) | Freshwater microbial communities from Lake Lanier, Atlanta, Georgia, United States - LL-1503 | ecosystem: Environmental > Aquatic > Freshwater > Lake | place: USA: Georgia | collected... | reverse complement strand
GCGGGGGCGTAGTCGCCTGGTTCGGCTCGTAAATGAATGGGCATGTTTTCAGCGTAGGCGAGTCAGTTACTCTCATACTGTGCTCCCTGCGCAAATGATCAACACTCGCCGCTACAACCTGAACGATCGGGCCCTGATTGAGTCATGCGTGCAACAAATGACGACGCAAGGCGTGTGCATTTTGAGCGAATTTTTGACGCCAGAAGCAGTCGTGGTTTTACGCCAGCAGTCTGATGCGCTTGCACCTCAAGCTTTTCGATCGGCTTCACGCGCCACTCCATATCTCGGACCAGCCGATGAGACATTCCCAGTGGGGCACCCGTGCAACACCGTTACTCAGAGTTCAGTTGAAGTTGTCGCGTACGACCAGTTTGCACGTGACGACGGTTTACGTGCTCTTTATGAGTGGGAACCGTTACTTGAGTTCATCCGTGAATGCTTAGGCATCGCTGAGCTTTTTCGTTATGCCGATCCCTTTGGTGCGCTCAATCTTGCTGTGATGCGCGCTGGCGATTCACTGGGTTGGCACTTCGATATGACTGATTTTGTTGTGTCAATTGCGATTCAGTCATCGTCGATTGGCGGACATTTTGAAAATGCCAAACAGATTCGCTCCAGCGAGCAACCGAATTACGAAACGATTGAAAACGTGCTTCATGGTCAATCGCCTGACTTAGTACGCACCGAACCGATGACACCAGGAACGTTGATGTTGTTCAATGGCCGCTGGAGTATGCACCGCGTGACGACTATCGAAGGTGATGTACCGCGCTACGTAGCGCTCTTGGCGTATGACACCAAACCCGGCACTGACTCGACCGACACACTGAAGTTGTCGCGCTACGGAAGACTTGCGAATCAAGCCAATGGAGATATTTCATGAGTGAAACGAGCGACCTAGGTTTCGAAGTTGGCGAAGGATTTGCGGGCGAGGGTGCCAATGCAGCACACATCAACACAGTTTTAGGAAAAAAATCTGGACCAGTTGGTAGTGCTTTTGTCACCACTTTGGGATCACCATCAGTCGGCCACATCCCGTTTTTGGTGGTATGGAAACCCAATGTGCCAGTCACTCCAGCGACGTTATTTGTGAACAAAGCAGCAATTGCCAACGATCGCCACGGCGAACTCACGTGGGGTGCAGCTCAGGCTGGTGTCGCTCATGGGGTCACCGAATTTGCGTCACGACGGTTCGTTGAAATCGGCCAAAGTGATGCATTTGTCCTGCTCACAGCGGTGTGGGTCAACCCAGAGGCCAATGACGCCGAAGCGGTTTATCGTAATAATCATCAAGCCACTGTGGCTGCGCTTGAGCAAGGTTCGGCGTGTCCGACGCAGTCGATCGCAATACTTGAACACCTCGCCGGCGGTCAACCGGGCAACCCGTACTTCATTCGCGCCTGAAGAACTCGACTGGCTCGCACCAGCGATCGATTGCCTTGTGCGCTTGCGCGCTGCCATCTGTCAGGGCTTTTGTCAGATTTCCCCTTGCATTGGGGGTCTGGTTTAGAGCAGAATGACATGCATGTAGTTACACGTGTGGAACTGCCCTGCGCACTGCGCGGACAAGAACCACACACGAGTGACCTAAGGGTCAAGATGGCAGGCAGCCACATGAACGAATCGATGAGCGAGAACAACAACTGGCAGGACCAAGCGAACTGCTTGGGCGTCGACCCCGACCTCTTTTTCCCCGAGCGTGGAGCGTCCACTCGTGAGGCCAAAGAAGTATGCCGTGGCTGTGTTGTGCGCATGGATTGTCTTGAGTACGCACTGGTGAATGGCGAGAAGTTCGGTATTTGGGGCGGGTTGTCAGAGCGTGAACGTCGTCGTTTGCGTCGTCAGCGCGCTCAGTCAAATCGCCGTATTGCCACAGCCTGAGTTTTTCCTCGTCACGCGGTGAATGTATAGCCGTGACTTCGGCGAAATTCGATTGTTTGTTCTGCACTGAGATCAAGTTCATTCCAACGTTGCTGTGAAATCTTGTTCAGCGCGTACTGCGACATCAGACCAACAAGTTCACAATGATCAATTTCTGTGTTGTGTTGTTGAGCGAAGTAATGAACACGGTCGGTTGCAATGTCGGGACCAATGCGTTCTGGATCAATCAAATTCATACTGATTTGCCAATGATTTCCGATTTGAAGTGCCAATGTGCGAATCCCATCGCCGCGTACTGATTGGGCAATAGAACGGGCATCTTTTTCAGATGTCTTTGAGTCAAGCCAGATGTTGTACGCGACTAATAAATTGCGGGCGCCAACACACATCGCGCCGGCAGTTGTATGGGGTGCAACTGGTCCGTATTGCGGTTGAAGATTTGTCCACGCATCACGACGTAATTCTGGAAGCGATCGCTCGGTGCCATAAATAAAACATGGGACCAATAATTCAGAGCTAGCCCAGCGTGCAAAATCATCTCGTGCTATCTGGGCCTCGTCCATTGTTGATCCTTCAAGGGGAACGAACGGGACAACATCAACAACACCGAGTCGAGGATGAACGCCTTGATGCGTGTCCAGTTGGAGAAGTTGCACTGCGAGTTTGGTTAATCGTCGTGGAGCGTGGATTCCGATCAATGTGAAAACGCTGCGATTGTGTTCGACATCAAAATGAACATCAAGAAGGTCATCAGCGCACACTGCAGCAAGTTGCTGCAACACGTCAAGATTGCGACCTTCGCTGATGTTGATGACGCACTCAAGCATCTGAATACTTTGGCACATTGGCTTTTGGCGACTACGCCCAACTCGGGGTCAACAAACGGTGCTACCCTGAAACCATGATTGCTGGCTTATTTGATGGACCTGAGGTCATTGTTGTACTCGTCGTGATTTTGGTGCTTTTCGGGGGCTCGCGCATCCCGAAGTTGGCCAAGAACCTCGGCCAGGCACAAAAAGAATTTAAGAAGGGCTTGGCCGAAGGCGCCAAGGAAGAAGACGACTCGAAATCAGAATGATTGACTGATCCGAACCCAGACGGGCTCGGATCAGATCTGTACTGATTTGCGGTTTAGATCGCCCGTACGGCGATTCGGCGGCGTTTGTTGATACGGCGGCGTTCGCGTTCGCTGCATCCGCCCCATACGCCATGATCGATGTGGTTTTGGAGGGCATATTCCAAGCAAGCGGCCGTCACTGAACAAGTCGCGCAAATCTTGCGAGCCTTGTCAACGCCCACCCCATCGCTCGGGAAAAAGGTGTTCGGCGGGTAGGCGCGACAAGCGCCTTCGGCCATCCACGAGGCTATTGATTCTTCATTCATGGGTATATCTCCTTGTGCGAAGGTGGTTTCCGCCCGCTTCGCCCTATGAGAAGTTGAGTTCTTCTTGACCCCTGTGAGACGTTCACCGGGGCTGTTGTCGTTCCCAACCGCTTTCAGTTAACCATGCCTGGCTTGAGAGAACCAGTCAGGGCTAGTTCTGACACGCCAGTATCGCCGATAGGGTTTGTCTGACCAGCGGTTTTCCTGGTGAGAAATCGGTAAGTTTTTTGGCTGTCGTCCAAGAATTTGCCAAGATCTTGCCTGACCACGGCATTTTGCACTCAAGGAGTTCCATGTCCGATCTACATTCCCCAGCACAATCTCGAGCACATGTCCGCATCGTGTTTCTCGGCCCAGTAGCTCCGCACTGGGACGTCGTTGGCGACTTTGGCGATCGAGTCGTCGTCGAAGAATTTCGCACTCGTGCTTTGGCACGTTTAGTTCTGTTGCCGTACACCGATCCGCAGTTCAAGCGCAATCGTGAGCGCATCATGCGTGATGGTGAGCGCGAAAACGTAACGGTCGAGTGGGATCTCGGCTTCGACGAAAATCTTTCCTGAACATCAGGTAAATACGCCGACTTCATGTCGGTGCTGACTATTGAATGGGATCCGCGTGGATCATCGTTTACTGAACCGAGAATTGAGTTGGCTTGATTTCAACGAGCGCGTGTTGCGTCTCGCGACCGAGCCTGGCATCCCGCTCCTTGAGCGTTTGAAGTTCTGTGCCATTTTCTCGTCCAACCTTGATGAGTTTTTCCAAGTCCGCGTAGCGGCGATGAAAGATCAAGAGGCAGCCGGAATCACCGCGCGTCTGCCCGATGGGTTAACTCCGGCCCAGCAACTTTCAAAGGTTCTGGCGCGAGTGCAAGAACTCTCGCAACGCCAACAACGACTCTTGAACGATGTTTTATTGCCGCAGTTACGGCGCGAAGGTGTTGAACTTTGTGGGTGGACTGATCTCACAGCAGAAGAAATCGCGTATCTGGATGACTTTTATCAACGGCGAATCTTTCCTGTCCTCACACCACTTGCAGTTGATCCAGCGCATCCTTTTCCGTATGTGTCAAACCTTGCGTTAAGCGTCGCCACCATCGTGCGCGACCCATCAACTGATGAAGAACGTTTCGCTCGAGTCAAAGTTCCGACGCTTTTCCCCAGGCTTTTGGCGTTACCCGGTGGTATGCGTTTTGTCCCCGTTGAACAAGTGATTATTCAAAATCTTGATTCACTCTTTCCCGGAATGAAAGTTGCGCATTCAACGACTTTCCGCATTACTCGTAACGCCGATTTATCGCTCGAAGACGAAGATGCTGACGATTTGTTGCAAGCCGTCGAACTTGAATTGCGTCGTCGTCGATTTGGTCGCGCCGTGCGACTCGAGATTGATCACAATGTTTCCCCTGAGATGTTGTCGCTTTTGATTGAAGAACATGATCTCACTGAAGTTGATGTGATTCCAGTGAATGGCTTGGTTGATCTGACCTGTTTGTGGCAGATGCACGCTGTTGATCGCCCTGAATTGAAAGATGATCAGTGGCAACCGGTCACAGCTGGACGATTGGCTGCTGCAGAAGAACTTGACCGTTCAATTTTTGCCGTTGTTCGCGAGCGTGCTTTATTACTTCATCATCCGTACGAAAGCTTCGCAAGCTCAGTTGAAGAATTCTTGTCGCAGGCCGCCGACGATCCGCGTGTGCAGAGTATCAAGATGACTTTGTACCGCACCAGTGGCGATAGCCCCATTGCGCGTCACCTGATTCGTGCAGCTGAACGCGGCGTGCAAGTTGCCGTACTCGTTGAATTGAAGGCCCGATTCGATGAAGCGACCAATGTGACGTGGGCAAAGGCTTTTGAACGCGCTGGTGTGCACGTGGTGTACGGCGTCGTCGGATTAAAGACTCATGCGAAATGCGTTTTGGTGGTGCGCGAAGACAGTGATGGTTTACGGCGTTACGTGCACTTAGGTACTGGTAACTACAACTCTCGCACTGCGCGCTTGTATGAAGACCTTGGGTACATCACGAGCGAACCCGACATCACAGCAGATGCCGCGCAATTGTTTAACCACCTCACGGGCTATAGCCGCGACGTCGAATACAACCGACTCCTCGTTGCTCCCGATTATCTACGTAGCCGTTTGATCGACCTGATCCGCGGTGAAGGGGAGATGGGCGAGCAGGGCCAAATCACAATCAAGGTCAACTCGTTGGCCGATGCCGAAATGGCCGAAGAGTTATACGCGGCTAGCCAAAAGGGCGCCAAAGTTGATTTGATTATTCGCGGCTTGTGTTGTTTGCGAGCCGGCGTGCCCGGGCTCAGCGAGAACATCCGAGTCCGCTCGGTTTTGGGTCGCTATCTCGAGCATTCACGAGTCTTCCGCTTTGCCAACGCCCAAGGCGCCGGGGTACCGCTGCACCTCATCGGATCGGCCGATCTCATGGGACGCAATTTAGATAAACGTGTGGAAGTGTTAACCCCCTTGACACATCCCAAACACCAAGACTGGCTCAATAAAACCTTTGAAACTTTGCTGTCTGAGACTGCCGCAGCGTACGAATTGTTACCCGATGATTCGTGGACACGTGTCGGACCAGCACTTTTCGAGCCGCACCCGCAACGAATCCTGTATGAATGGGCGGCCCACCAACAAACCCGACGCATCAGCCGTGAGTAGGTTTACCCCAAGATGTTTCCGTGAGTTAACCTCTCGTTCATCTAAACAACAGGTAAACGAAAGATTACATTTCTAAGGTTCGGCTCACACGGAATGTGAAAACGTGTGAAACCTACCCAAGGAGACATATACCAATGAAACTCAAGCAGTGGTCGCTACTCGCAGCCCTGACCGTCACCCTTCCACTCGCCGCGTGCGGTGGAGACGACGGCGCCTCAACCACTTCGGCCGCTCCGGCCTCATCGGACGCCCCTGTATCAACTGATGCCCCATCGACAGGTGAAGGTGGCAGCGTTTTCGTCACGGGTTCATCAACCGTCGAGCCCATTTCCATCAAGGTCGGCGAACTCGCCGGAACCGCCGAAGGCGGAAACCTCAAGGTCACCGTTGAAGGTCCCGGAACCGGTGACGGATTCAAGAAGTTCTGTGCTGGCGATGGCGACATTGCTGATGCCTCACGCAAGATCAAAGATGAAGAAGCTGCCTTGTGCGCCGATGGCGGAGTTGAGTACATCGAACTCGCCGTCGGAATTGACGGATTGACCGTGGCAACAAGCCCGAAGAACACCGCGGTTGAATGTCTCGACAAGGCGGCCCTGTACGCCTTGATCGGACCCGAATCTGAAGGTTTCTCGAGCTGGGCTGACGCCAATGCCATTGCCGGCGAATTGGGTTCAAAGTACGCCACATTGCCTGATGCACCGTTGAGCATTTTCGGACCTGGTGAAGAGAGCGGAACCTACGACTCATTCGTCGAATTCGCGATCAAGTCAATTGCCACCGATCGTGGAACCGATGTTGTGACTCGTGCTGACTACACCGCCAGCCCCAATGACAACGTCATCGTTGACGGCATCGAGAGTGCTGACACCTCGCTTGGTTGGGTGGGCTACGCCTACTACAAGGCTGAGCAGGCTCGGATGAAGGCCATCGCGATTGCTGACAAAGACGGCAATTGTGTTGCCCCGACCGACGCCACCATCGCTGATGGTTCGTACCCCTTCTCCCGCACTCTGTACATCTACGTGAACACGGCCAAGGCTGCTGAAAACCCAGCCGTTGCCGCTTACGTCGACTTGTACTTGTCGGCTCAGGGTATTGAGCAAGTCAGCGCTGCCGGCTATGTGCAGCTTGACTCGGCGAAGCAGCAATTGTCGCTCGACGCCTGGACTGCGCGAGGCTAACGAGTCATGAATGGGTTGTTGGTAGTCGCGGATCTTCGAGGAGATCCGCGACGCCGCGCTCATGATCGGCGCATGCGTCGATTGTTAGGTGGATCAGCGCTCGTCACGATTGTCGTGAGTGCGCTGATTTTGTTTGTGTTAGCCCGAGGAACTCTCGATTTTCTCCGTTCGGTTGGCTGGGATTTTGGCATTTTGCGTGATTCCAGCAAAGCCCCTGGCTGGTTTCCCCGTCGTGAACGTTTCGACCTATTGACGATTTTTGCCGGCAGCGTCATTATGGGAATGATTGCGATGTTGGTCGCAGTTCCGCTTGGACTTGGTACCGCGGTGTACCTCAGCGAGTTTGCTCCATCAAAAGTTCGCAAAGTGTTGAAACCGATTGTTGAAGTCTTGGCGGGCATCCCGTCGGTCATCGTCGGATATTTTGCTCTCAAGTTCATTGCACCAAATATTGTGAATCCGATTTTTTCACCGGACCAACCACGCAACATGTTGGTGTCTGGTTTAGCCATCGGTGTTTTAGTGGTGCCGATCATGGCGTCAATTAGTGAAGATGCTTTGCGCGCAGTTCCTTCATCGCTGCGCGAAGCGAGTTATGGCATCGGTGCTCGCAAGAGCACCACGACAATTCGTGTTGTGTTACCCGCAGCTGTTTCAGGAATCGTTGCTGCATTTATCATCGCAACTTCACGCGCCATTGGCGAAACGATGGTTGCCGCTATGGCTGGTGGTCGCGATGGGTCAGGCCCACGCACACTCAACCCGCTTGAACCTGGTCTGACAATGACTGCAGCGATGACCAATGCTGCTGGTGGTACCGATCAAGTGAATTCGGGTGCACCATTTCAAGTTCTGTTCTTTGTTGGCTTGTTGTTGTTCATGATGACAATGATCCTCAACGTCATTGGCGATCGTTTCGTGCAACGCGTTCGGCAGCAGTACTAGGACATCATGGCCATCGTCACCGAATCTCAGCGTTCAGTCACACGTGCTGAAGTGCATCACGCCATCACTCGCCAGAAAAGACACATACCGACAATCGCACTTGGTATTGCACTACTCGTTGCTGTTTCGTTCACTCTTTTAACTCTGTTCGCGCTACTCGCGCGAATTATCACTCAGGCGATTCCGGCTCTCACCGAAAAGGGGAGCGGGTTCCTCACCGACACCATCGGTTCTGAAGCCAGCAAGGTCGGTATTTGGCCAGGCCTCTTTGGTTCTTTTGGTATTGGACTTGGAGTTTTAGTCATCGCAGTACCACTCGGCGTTGGTGCAGCTATTTACCTCGAGGAATATGCCAAGCAAAATGCAATGACACGATTCATCGTTGTAAACATCCGCAATCTTGCAGGCGTGCCTGCGGTGATTTATGGAGTGCTCGGTCTCATCATTTTCGTCGGTTGGCTCAAGCCAGTGACCAATGGTGGCAGCGTAATTGCCGCGGCTCTCACATTGGCCATTCTGGTTTTGCCGGTCGTCATCATCACCAGCATGGAAGCTATTCGTGCAGTTCCGCTTGGATTGCGAGATGCGGGTTATGGCATTGGTGCGTCACGTTGGGAAGTCACCCGCGATCACGTGATTCCCTACGCAATGCCCGGAATTTTGACCGGAACAGTTTTGGCGCTTGCTCGTGCGCTTGGTGAAGCGGCACCGCTAATCATGATTGGCGCCATCACTGGACTGCTTCCCGAAACTTCACTTTCCGGAAAATTCACTGCGATACCGATGTTGATCTACAGCTGGTCGGGTCGCCCCGATTCGGGAGATGGCAGCGTTGGCTGGTCGAATGCTGCAGCAGCCGCCGGACTAGTTCTATTGGTTTTAGTACTGGCATTTAATGTTGTCGGAATTTTATTGCGGAATCATTTTGAAGCAAAACGAGTGGGCTCATAATGGGTAATGAAACTGCGGGTAATTTGAGCGTGACAGCGACAGTTGTTCCGCTGATCTCAGAGGTCAAGGAGCGCCTGATGGCAAACGAAATAAGTGAATCAACGGTTTTTGCGGTAAAAGACCTCAGTGTGAAATACGGAGAATTCCGCGCTGTTCGTGATGTCACTCTTGACATTGGTGAACATCAAATCACTGCATTCATCGGACCCTCGGGTTGCGGAAAGACCACGGTCTTACGTTGTCTCAACCGCATGAACGATTTCATTGGCTCGGCCAAGGTTGAAGGTCTTGTTGAATATCACGGAGTTGATCTGTACAACTCTGAAGTCAACCCCAACGAAGTCCGCCGCCGCATCGGCATGGTCTTTCAGAAGCCCAATCCATTCCCAAAAAGTATTTTTGACAATGTGGCTTACGGTCCGCGATTAGTGGGAAAGTTGTCAAAGTCAGACCTCAATGATCTGGTTGAAAAATCCTTACGTCGTGCTGCATTATGGGATGAAGTGAAAGATCGACTGAAGGCGTCAGCTCTAGGGCTTTCCGGTGGTCAACAGCAACGTTTGTGTATCGCTCGTTGTATCGCTGTCGAGCCAGATGTCATCTTGATGGATGAACCATGTTCAGCACTCGACCCTATTGCAACCACGCGAATTGAAGATTTGATGCAAGAAATTAAAAAGGACTACACGATCATCATCGTGACCCACAACATGCAGCAGGCAGCGCGAGTGAGCGACCGAACTGCCTTTTTTACTACTGAAGTGAATTCTCAGAGCGATCGCCGCACTGGGGTCATGGTTGAATTTGACCTGACACAAAAGATTTTCTCGGTTCCCTCAGATGAGCGAACCGAGGCGTATGTAACCGGACGATTCGGTTGAGGAGGCAAAAATGAATGACGCTCGCAAAACTTTCCATCGTGACTTAGATGATGTTCAACAAGAGTTGGTACGTATTTCAGCTGGAGTAGTGGAAAGTATTCCAAAATGCACCGCCGTCTTGCTTGAACAAGATCTCACCGGTGCCGAAACTATGATTAGTGCTGACGATGAAATTGATGCTCGCACAATCGATCTTGAAGATCGCTGTATTCAGATTTTGGCGTTGCAGGCGCCTGTAGCTGGCGAGTTGCGCCAAGTGATTTCCGCACTCAAGATTTGCGCCGAAATCGAACGTTCCGCCGACTTGGTCGTCAATATTTGCAAAGCCGCTCGCCGCATTTATGGACACGATTTTGATCCGCGTCTTCGCGGGCTCGTACTGAAGATGTCTGAGCAAGCTCGACACCTTTTTAGCGAAGCGACCGGTGCCTACATGACGATGGACGCTTCACGCGCTGCAGCAATTGACGATATGGACTCATTCTTGGATGACTTGCAACGACAATTTATTCAGGCAATTTTTGAATCACATGCCGCTGGTCGTATCGATCTGCAAGTTGCGATCCAGTTGGCCGTTGTCGCGCGGTTTTATGAGCGAATCGGTGACCATGCGGTCAACATCGGTGAAAAGGTACGATTCCAGGTAACCGGTCTTCCCCCCGATCGATCAGGAGCTGCCCGCCATCGTCTACGAACGACCAGTGATCCGACGCCATTCAGCGGCATCCAAAGGCTTCAGCAAATTCCACCTACCAGTGAATGAGTTTCCCCTTTGTTCACCGCGATTTTACGAAATTGTGGGTTCAGGTACATATCGCTTACCTATTTTTATTCACCGTGAGTTCATTCAGTGTGCGGATCGTTAAGAGATGAATCGTTTAGCGCATGACGAACTCATGGAACTTCGTTCCGAACTTCTTCGGGTCACGGCGAGCCTCGTTGAAAGCATTCCCCGGGCAACACAAATCTTGCTTGATCAAGACCTTGAAGGTGCCGAATATCAAATTCTGGCCGACGACGAAATGGACTCACGAACCTTAGATATCGAAGATCGTTGTGTGACATTGATGGCACTGCATGCTCCTGTTGCGAGCGAACTTCGCCATGCGGTCACGATCATGAAGATGTCCGCTGACATTGAACGCTCAGCCGACTTGGTTGTGAATATTTGCAAAGTTGCTCGCCGTATACATGGAATTCAACTTGACCCGAAGATGCGAGGCCTGATTGGGCGCATGGGTACACAGGCTCAGATTCTCTTTCGCCACGCCATTCAGGCATACGCCGACTTAGACCTACCTATGGCCAAGGCAGTCGACGACATGGATTTATTCTTGGATTATCTGCATCGACAGTTCATAGAAAGTATTTTTGAATCCCACAGCGCCGGAACAATTGATCTTCCGGTGGCAATTCAGATGGCAGTCACAGCACGATTTTTTGAACGCATCGGCGATCACGCTGTCAACGTGGCTCATTATGTGCAGTATCTCATTACGGGTGATATTCCTCCGGCTGGAGATCACCGCCGTGGTGGGCGACTCAGTGATTCCACGGGCGAAATTGATGGCATTCCGGTATGAGTTTTGTTCTCGGCCTCTTGATCGGACTCGCAGCTGGTGTCGTGAGTTATCTGCTATTTGTTTCAACGTCTCGAGACTTGCCAAACATTGCTATTCCTGAACCAAGCTCTGAAATTGAAGCTCGTGAAGTGGAAATTACTGGGTATCTAGGGCAGATACAAGATGCGATTAATTCGCTGAGTGTTGGAGTCGTCATTGTTGATTCAAAAGGGGTCCAGATTTTTCGAAATAAATTGGCTGAGAGCGTTACAGGTGTGATTCATTCGGACGTTCTTGTTGAAGAGGTTGTTGAGCAACATTTGAAAGTTGCGTTAAGGGGGGAAAACAAACGCCAGGTGCTCGACCTTTTTGGACCTCCACGCAAAGTGTTTTCTGTTTCGTCGACTCCGTTGCTCATTAGTGGCGCGGTGGCAATGATTGAAGACATCACCGAGCGATACCTAGTTGATGCGGTGCGAACAGACTTCGTGGCCAATATCAGTCACGAATTGAAAACTCCAGTCGGTGCATTGGCGGTCTTGGCAGAAGCATTATCGCAAGAGGATGACCTTGACATTATTCATCGACTCTCTGAAAAGATGGTTGATGAAGCGATTCGAGTAGGGCGCACGATTGATGACTTACTTGAACTTTCTCGAATCGAATTCGGTGGTGAGGCAGTTAAAGACGAAGTCGATGCTGAAGCGATCATTTCTGAATCTATTTCACGCGTTTCGCCGTTGGCCTTGACTCACGCGATCAAAGTCGCATTGATTGAAATGCCACAACCGCTCAAAGTTGTTGGTGATCGCCGCCAGTTGGTTTCGGCAATCGGCAACCTAATTGAGAACGCGGTGAAGTACTCTGAGGTTGGTTCTGCAGTTGAAGTGTCAGCTGAAGACAAAGGAGAATGGGTTGAGTTCAGAGTTACAGACTTTGGTCTTGGTATTCCAGCCCGTGATCTTGACCGAGTTTTTGAACGTTTTTACCGCGTTGACCGAGCTCGATCACGGGATACCGGTGGGACCGGTTTAGGACTGGCGATTGTGCGCCATGTAGCCAACAACCATGGCGGCGACGTTTCCGTCACAAGTGTTGAAGGCGAAGGTTCGACCTTCGTACTCAAGATTCCGAAATTTGTTGTTCAAAATCAATCCTTGATGAGAGAGAGTGCCTAATGGGTATGCAAACAGTTCTTCTGGTGGAAGATGAAGAGAGCTTCATTGATGCTCTGACCATTGGTCTGAAGAAAGAAGGCTTTCGCGTTGAAGTTGCTCGCGACGGCATGGAAGCTTTAGCAAAGTTTGACATCGTGCAACCTGATGTGGTGTTGCTTGATGTGATGCTGCCGAAGATTTCAGGCATTGATGTGTGTCGTCAATTGCGTAAGCGCACTCAAGTACCAATCATTATGGTGACGGCTAAAGGTGCCGAAATTGACACGGTTGTCGGACTTGAAGTTGGCGCTGATGACTACATTACTAAGCCGTATCGCATGCGCGAATTGGTAGCTCGGATGCGCGCAGTGTTACGTCGCTCAGCAGCAGAACAAGGTGTCAAGATGTCAGATCTTGACGACAATGCTCTCGAAATTGGGGCTATCGCCCTCGACCCCGATCAGCACCGAGTGTTAGTCCATGGTGAAGAAATTGCAATGCCATTGAAGGAATTTGAGTTACTACATCTACTTTTGGCAAACGCTGGGCGTGTGCTGCCACGCGAAACTTTGATTGATCGAGTCTGGGGAACTGACTATGTCGGTGACACGAAGACGCTGGATGTACACATCAAGCGTCTTCGCAGCAAAATTGAAGATGATCCAGCCGTCCCGACTCGGATTGTCACGATCCGTGGTTTGGGCTACAAATTTGAACGAACCAAGAGCTGATCTTCCACTTTGGTTCACACCTGCTCATCTAAAGTAGGCACGTGAACGAGCCGACCGGACAATCGATGAACGGTCGTCCGCTACCTGGTCGCGGTAAGGGCAAGAATTATGTTCCTCCGAAACACCAACACCACTTTCAAGTCAGCCCGTTTACCCGTTTGGTGAGAGTGCATGCCCTCATGGCCGCTGGTGAAGCTGCCATGGCGGTTGCACTTGCCGACTCATTGTTTTTGTCGATCACTCCCGGCGAAGCGCGAGGTCGAGTGCTGTTGTTCTTGGCAGTGAGCTTTGCACCATTTTTGATTTTGGCGAAGTTCATTGGTCCGGTGATTGACAGAATGCCCGGTGGCCGCCGCCTTTTGGTCTTATTGATTGCCGTGTTGCGTGCAGTGGTGATGGTTTTAATGGTGTCGCAACTTGACTCGTTGCTGCTCTTTCCGTTGGCTTTCTTGGCGATGGTACTCAACAAAACGTATTTAGTTTCAAAATCGGCGTTGCTACCGGCATTGGTTAAATCTGATAACAACTTCGTTGAAGCAAATGCGAAGTTAGGAGTGACTGCAGGAATCGTGGGATTCTTGGCAGCAATTCCAGCCGGAATATTGAGTCGTTTGATTTCAGCTCAAGCAACTTTGATTTTCGGTGCGATCATTTTTGTGTTTGCCGCACTTAATGCCATGAAATTTCCGAAGCAAACCATTGCACAGAATGAACCAGAAGAATTAGAAGTTCGAGAGCTCAATCAACCGGGTGTCATTATCGCTGTTTCTGCCATGAGCTTGGTTCGTGCAAGTGTGGGGTTTGTTTTCTTTCATCTTGCATTTTGGTTTGCCGATCCTCAGCGAGCCGAAATTGTTGGAACAGATACCAATGGCTTATGGACGCAAGTGAAATATCACTTCGGCCCACAATTTGGCACTATTTGGTTTGGTATTGCGGTCAGCATGGCGGCGATTGGTTCATTACTTGGAAACTTGAGCGCCAAGCGACTGAATTCATTGAAGCGCATTGAGTATTTGATTGTTGTCGCTTTAGCAATTATCGGGGTCGCTGGCCTGTTGACTGCGCTTACTTCGGTCACAATCACAGCATTGCTGTTGATGGCTCTCGTGAACTATGCCGCAGCAATTGGCAACATGGCCTTTGAATCAATTGTTCAGCGTGATGCTCCTGATGCCAACCGAGGTCGCGCACTGGCGAATTACTACACACGTTTTCAATTGATGTGGGTTGCAGCCGGAATCATCCCGGTGTTGCTTGAGCTCCCAGGAGTCGTTGGTTTTGGAATCGTGGCCGGGATCGGATTCAGTGGAGCTCTTATTTATTGGATTGGTCTACGCCAGATCGCATTAGGTGCCGCACCGGCTTCGGTTGTCGCGCAATTACGCCAGCGATTTAGTCGTTCGCGCTAAATTCAAGTCGAGCCAACCACAATCCAGGAGCGTCTAGTTCGGTGAGCGTCGGCAAATTAGCCGCAGAAACGTACAGGGGCGCTAATCCATTTTCACCATTGCGTTCGATGACACCTTGAACAAAAAGACGGCCCCGCTCGACTTGCTGACGATTGATGTGCAGACCGAGGAGTTTTTCAACAAAGACGGTTTCTTCACCCGACTCAACACGTCGGCGACGAGCGGCTTCGGCGATTCGCGAAGGATTACCGAGCACTCGTGAACCAATTGCATCAGTCATATGATCGGACCAACCAATAATGAGGCCAAGTAGAGCATCGAGTTGTGGCTGTAGATGATTTTGTTCTTCAGAGCGAACGGCGCCCAGCATTAGTTCAGGATCGCTCAGAATCTTTTGTAGTGAACCCATGAGATCATTGGGGTCGGCACCCTCAAGATTGGACAACTTGTCAGTAATAGCCGATGGATCTGGGCGAAAGGCTGCAATAAACGATTGCACCATGTCGGTGACGGCATCACGAATATGAGTGATGCTGTAGAGCTGATGTACGACGAGTTCGCGGATGAGAGTCCACATCCGCACGTCCTCGAGAGGCAGATCCCACTCCTGAGCGAATGCATCAACAGTGGCAGGGACAATAGCGATTTCGTTTTTGACAGGTCGGGGGAGTGGTAAGTCGTATTGGCCAAGAGATTTTTTTGCCAGGTGACCGACCATTGAACCAACTGTCATGCCCATAGTCATTGGGGCGATCATGTTGGTGATGCCCGCAAACATTGATGCGAAGGGGTCGGTATCAGCTGCTGATTCTGAGGAATCTTTTTGTTGTGCACCGAGGGCGGTTGCCAGCTGAGTAAAGAGTGGGCGATAGTCATCAAGTGTGCGTTGAGCCCACAGACCCGGTGTCACCATGATTGGTTCAACTGAACTTGCTGTGCTGATATCGCCAAGTCCAGTGATTTGGTGAACGTGCATGCCAGCGATGCGGGCGAGATTTGCATATTCAATGCGCACTAGCGGATCGACATTCGGTTCAGTTTGACCCTCGGTTGCGGTGACGAGAGCAACCTGACGAGCGGTATCCCACTGAATAGGACCTTGAGTGTTGAACATTTTCATCATGTCGCCATACATGGGCACATTGCCAAACATATTTCCAAACATGTTGCCAAACATGTTTTCGGGGTCTTTGCCTGCGCTATTTCCAGATTCGTCGTCGCCGTCAGATTCATATGGATTGGGGAAATCACCAGACACATTGCGAGCATAGAACTATTCGGCAGGGTTTTTGCAGCGCGTCAGGTGACGGTAATGTCGCCTTTGTGACAATGTTTGCGACTTCGCTGGATGAACCAAGTTCTGATGGGTCGCCACTTAATGAATTCACGGGCGATGTGATCAGGGTAGTCGTGAGCGGAGGGCAGTGGCCTCTTGGTCGGCGGGTTATTGAGATTCTGAAGGCAGACGGCGGCTTTGAAGTACATGAAGTGAACCAGAGCACCGATGTGATTGATGCTCCACTGGATGTTTTTATACATCTAGCCCCAGGCGATCATGATGCACTCGTGGAGCGTCGCCGTAGTGCAGTGATTGGCACGCCCGAGTTGTTGCAAGCCGCGACAGTTCAAGGAGCCAAACACATCGTGTTGTTGTCGTCGGCGATGGTGTACGGAGCATGGCCGAACAATCCCATTCCGTTAACTGAAGATACGGCCTTGCGCCCCGACTTCGGATTTGCCTTTGCGCGACAGTTAGCAACGGTTGAACAACTCGTTGATGATTGGCGCGAGTCGGGTGATGATCGAAGTGCGACAGTGTTGCGGCCAGTACCAGCAATGGCTGCTGACGGTGCATCAAGTTTGGTGCGAGCACTAGCGGCAGGTATGGGTGGACGACTCGGCGAAGACGATGTGCCCGCGCAGTTTTTGCATCTTGACGATTTAGCTGAAGCAGTAGTTTTGGCGACTCGTAAAAAACTCAATGGTGTCTACAATGTTGCGCCTGATGGTTTTGTACACAGTGCGCGAGTGCGTTCATTGTGGGGTATGGCGCCGCGTTTGCGATTACCCGATCGGATGAGCGAAATTGTGAGCGACTTACATTGGCGTTTTCAACGTGGCCCGATTCCTCCGGGTCTTCGTCCGTACGTGCGTTCAACCTGGCTTGTTTCTAATGGACGACTGCGTGCCGAAGGTTGGACTCCAACTGTCACCAACGAGCAAGCATTTGTTGAGGGAACTGACGCCAAATGGTGGACAATGCTGACGCCGAAGCGAAAGCAAGAGATCGCTTTAGGAGCAATGGTTACAGGGATTTCGGCAGCAGTAATTACGGTATTGGTTGCAGCGAGAAAATATCGTCGCCGTCACTGAGTTCACTGATTTGTTTTTCGATACTTGGTATGGGAATAAAGCCAAGTTCTTTGTTGATATGTGTACACAGACCCACGAGTCGCCCACTCTGATCAACAACTGGAGCACCTTCGGCAAAAGCCGAAATATCTAACTCGTCTCCATCGCTTGATCGCAGAGTGATCATCGTTTGACGAGAAGTTTTATCAACGACCAGTAGTTTGGGATTTTCGAGTAGCACGGTGACGACTTGACCTGATGAAAAAGCCTGGCTGAATTTAATTCCGCTTGCACGAGTCATAGTTCGGAGAAAGGTGAGCGGATTAAACTTTTGTTCAATTTGTAAGACCGCAATTCCATTGATGGGAAATATGTGAACAAGGTTCGCCGTGTTCACTGAATGATCGGGCATTTGAACTGAGACTGTTTCAAGTTCGCCGAGCGCCGCTACTGTCGTGACCAAAATTTGATTATTGAAAAGGATGATTCCCATTGCCGCCGAAGTTGACAAGTTGCTATCAACTGCAGCGACATGAAGGTCGGAGTTAGTTAGAGCAACGATGTCGGATGTGCTTTGACGGCCCGACCGTGGGATGAGAACGAGCAGGAGCCCCGAGATCAGGATGAAACCGGCGACGCACGAAAAGCCGACGAGACCTCGGCCGCGACGACCAATATCGATGGGTGTCAGAGCCTGCAGAACGACGGTGGCAAAACCGACTTCGGAAGGATGACGCCACATACGCTCATGGGGCGGCTGCGGGGCTGGGCTATACGAATCGTCGGGATCAGCGTCATCGGGTCCGATTCCGAAGTCGTTGTTCATTCCCACAATCAGGCAGGATAGTAAAGATTGCCGAAGAGTGGCACGCGGTCGAGCGTTCCGTTGAGAAGTAACCGCTACGCTCAAGATGTGCTCGTTGAGAAGTCCGCTGACGATTGGTTTGCCATTACTGACGAACCGTTGTCGGTCGGTGAATTGTATGACTGGGCAGTGCGTCCTGATTGTGGAGCCGTGGTGGTTTTTTCTGGGACTATTCGCGATCATGCAATTGAAGGTGAACAGTTGCGCTCGGGAGTTGAATTTCTTGAATACGAGGCTTACGCCGAAGAAGTGATTCCGCGGTTTCGTGCTATCGCCGCTGAAGCTCGACAACGTTGGAACGATCTTGGACGTTTCGCACTTGTCCATCGACTAGGTCGCATTGAGCTTGGTGAGTCGTCAGTAATTGCCGTTGTGTCGGCACCTCATCGCCCAGAAGCTTTTGAAGCAGCACGGTTTGCCATTGATGCACTGAAGTCGTCAGTGCCGATCTGGAAACATGAGACCTGGGAAGGCGGAAGTGATTGGGGGACTGGGGCGACAACACCAGTTGATGCCTCACAAGTTCGGTCCCCCGAAGGCGCTGGTCACTGATGGTTTACGTATTGCTCGCGGTCGTGATTGTTTGCGCAGTGGTTTTCGCAGCCTTGGCAACAAGTCGACGTACTCCTGCAAGTAACGACAGTGTTGCAGATTTTCAACGTCATCTAAATGCTTTGTCTCCCGAAGCACGTCGACATACGGTGGAGAATTATCCCGTTGTTTCGTCGCCGACCGAAGAAACAGAGGAACTAGACGATGGCGCGTGACCTTGCAATTGACTTAGGTACTGCTAACACTTTGGTGTACATGAAGGGTCGCGGCATTGTGCTGAACGAACCTTCAGTGATTGCACTCAATCGTCAGACCGGAGAAGTACTGGCAACTGGTCACGAAGCGTGGCACATGATTGGCCGTACTCCTGGTTACATCGTTGCGGTCCGCCCGCTTCGCGGTGGAGCCATTACCGACTTCGATGTCACCGAGCGCATGATTCGCTTGTTGTTACAGCGAGTCGGAGTCAGTCGTTTTACCCGACCCAAAGTGGTCATTTGCGTGCCTTCAGCAATCACCGAAGTTGAGCGGCGTGCCGTGACCGACGCGGCCCGTCGCGCTGGTGCTGCAGATGCACAATTGATTGAACAGCCAATGGCCGCCGCGATCGGTGCACAGTTGCCGATTGATGAACCAGTCGGCAATATGGTGATCGACATCGGTGGTGGCACCAGTGAAACCGCCGTCATCAGCTTGGGTGGCATTGTTGCTCTTGAAGCTGTCCGAGTCGGAAGCTTCGATATCGATAACGCGATTCAAAACTATGTACGTCGTGAACACGGCATTGCAATCGGTGAACGCACTGCTGAAGAAATCAAAGTTGCTATTGGTTCAGCTGCTCAGACTCCGGACGAAGTTGAGGCTGAAGTCAGTGGTCGTGACTTGATGATGGGACTTCCGAAGACGGTTGTTCTCACGCCAGAAGAAATCCGTTACGCCATTGACGATGTTGTTTCACAAATTGTGCAGTCAGTTGTTCGTTGCTTGGCGAAGGCTCCCGCTGAACTAGCCCAAGATTTCCTCACCCGTGGTATGTACTTGGTTGGTGGTGGCGGATTACTTCGCGGACTTGCCGAGCGTATTGAACGTGAAACACAAGTGCCGGTACGCATGTCGCAGATGCCGCTCGAAGCAGTTGTGCTTGGTGCGGGTCACTGTATTGAGAACTATGACGCCTTGAAGCGTATGTTCATGGGTCAGCGCCGCTAAGTCAATCAATTGTGCGTTAGCCGCCAGCAACGATTGGCACAATAAGGCCATTCTGCGACAAGACCCACACTTCGCCTTGAGCGTCAGCCACGACGCCAACTGACTTTTCAACAGTACCAATTTCGGTGAGACCGCAGTTCTTGCGTTGATTATCAATGCAGAGAGCTTGAACTTTGCCCGTGCAATAGTCGGAGAAGATGTACCAAGTGCCATCTACTGGAACTTGCGAGCCGCGATACACCACACCACCAGAAATGGAGCAGTTGTTATCGACATGTTCGTATTCGTACACGGGTTCAACAGCGGTAAATGTTTCGTGGAGAGTTTGTTGGTCAGCATTGAATTCATGCGTACCTTCACGTGCACTCCAGCCAAAGCTGACACCCTGCACTTGATCAAATGGCACGAC
>Ga0214919_10004581_pt1 | contig 20158 bp, 22 predicted proteins | sample LL1503_MetaG_FD_177994 | JGI IMG/M metagenome (GOLD analysis project Ga0214919, IMG submission 177994) | Freshwater microbial communities from Lake Lanier, Atlanta, Georgia, United States - LL-1503 | ecosystem: Environmental > Aquatic > Freshwater > Lake | place: USA: Georgia | collected... | reverse complement strand
TCTAATTTTAATTATTCTAATTTTAATTATTCTAATTTTAATTATTCTAATTTTAATTATTCTAATTTTAATTATTCTAATTTTAATTATTCTAATTTTAATTATTCTAATTTTAATTATTCTAATTTTAATTATTCTAATTAATCTTGGGGATGATTTCGTAAATATCATCAATTATTTTATTAAGATTTTGAATTTGAGCACGAGCATTTGCTAATTTTTTATACAAATCATCAATTGTATTCTGTTTAGCAGATTTATTATTAAAAATATCTGATGGATTATTATTTCCACCACACATACCTGGAGGAGGACGAAGATTACAACCCATTGGTGGTCCAGTCTCTGGCTGACGAGTTACTCGAAGACCAAAACCTCCGAAAGATGATGATGAGGATGGTGTACCACTAAAAGCTCCGAACGACTCTGGTACTGGCAATGGTTTACCACAAACACCTCCGAAAGGTGATGTTGGGTGACCGCCAAAAGCACCAAAAGCAGCTGGTGAGGGTGCTGGGGGGCCGCCAAAAGCAGCTGCTTTTGGTGCTGTTGATGGTAGATCAAATAGTTTACCACCAAACGTAAAGCCTGGACGAATAGTAGGTGTATCACCGGTATTAGGTTTATTATTAGTATTATTGGTTTCATCATTATTATTGGTTTCACCATTATTATTGGTTTCACCAGTACTAGCTTCAGTATAAATATACTCAACTGATTCATTATCATCGCTATCGGGGTATTGATTGTTATTGTTAGAGTTTGACATTATATTAATAAAAATTACTATTAATATAATTTTATATCAATTTTTTTTTAAAAATATTTTTATTGTAATATATATTATATGGACTATACAGAAAAGTATTTAGAATATAAAAATAAATATATGTCATTAAAAAATCAACTCAAAAATCAATCTGGCGGAGCTAATGAGTTTGGGTTTGTTGTTCCAATCGGTGGAGCATTTGAAACTCCATTTGTTCCTTTATCTCCTGTATTTAAATTTACATCCGATGGTTCTATTGCAACAATTGGACCTGTTCCTAATCTTGGTCCATTTGGTACAATTCAACCTATTATTAGCACAACTACTACTGATCCATCAAAACCAGGAACATCCACTACATATTATGTTCCAGTTAGAGACCAATATTCAACACCATTACATTACAATCCTTATCCTGCAAGACCATCATATTATGATACTGGTGTTTATAATCCAACTGTTTACTATGATAATGATAGATCATCTAGAAAATCATCCAGAAAATCATCCAGAAAATCATCTAGAAGAAGTCGTAAATAAATTATTTATTTAGATATTGTTTTTATTTGTAATTGAATACTTTCTTACAAATAAAAAATAAAGATTTTAATATAAAGACAAATACATATTATTATTAATGGAAGAACAAAGTCTATCAGATATTATTATTAATGATAAACAATATATTTTAGGAGACTATTTATTTAATAATGCCCCAATTTATTCTAAAGGATGTCGTAGCAGCCGTGATATAATTAGTAAAAAACAAATAGAAGCAAAGAATTATATTTATGCGAGACATAAAGATAATAAATGGGTTATTACTGATGGTAAGAGTTTTAAATTTGATAAGATTTTTTTTATTAAATCATTTGTTGATAAGATACCTGAATTTAAAAATGATGAAAATAATAATGAAATTTCTAAGGCACCTAGTATTATTACATTAAAAGATGAAGAGAAATTTACAGATAATGATGGAAATATTATTGAAATTGAAACTCGGGGTGAAAGAGCAGTTGATAAGATTTATTTTAAAGTAAAAGATGTTTCTGATGGATTCGATATGAAAAATTTACAAAATGATTTAATTAAATCTCATACTTCATATGAAAATGATAAAGATTATAAATATTTTATATGTGAAAAAAAGGACAATCTCCTTAAAAAAACAAGTAAACAAACTACAACTAAAAAAGAACTATTTTTAACATATGAAGGTATTTTAAGAGTTTTATTCGTGTCTAAATGTGGTCGAGCAAATACTTTTATTAAATGGGCAACAGAAAAACTATTTATTATTCAAATGGGAACAAATGAACAGAAGATCAAGTTACGTGATTCATTAGGTGTATTACCTGAAGTAGTAAAAGAAGTGTGTAAGAAAAGCACATCCCCTATTTCATGTATTTATTTATTTTCATTAGGAACAGTTGCTTCATTAAGAAAAACATTTAATATTAATAGTATTAATAATATTTATAATGATAATGATATTGTTATTAAATATGGTAGAACTGAAGATTTAGAACGTAGAACAACTGAACATAATAATGATTATGGTAAATTAGAAAATGTAGAATTGCGATTAATGATGTATTCATTTGTGGATTCATCATATGCAAGTGATGCTGAAACTGATATAGCAAATTATATTAATAATAATAATCATTTTTCTAAACATAAATTTGAAGGTAGAAATGAATTAGCAATTATTTCAAAAGATAAGATTGATATGATTAAGAAAGAATATGAAAAAATCAGAAAGATTTATGCAGGCTCACTAAAAGAATTATTAAATGAAATTGAACGGCTTAAACAAGAAAATGAATTAAATAATTTAAAACATCAAATTAATATTCAAAAATTAGAACATTCATTAGAACTCCAAAAAGAAAAATATGAGAATGAAATTCTTAAACGTGATTTTGAGATTTATAAATTAAAAAAATAATTTTTCTATTCAAATCGCTCTTGATATTTACATTCACTTTGTGAATTATATCATATTCATCAATTCCTTCATAATCATCCAAATCTATTCTAGGTCTAACATATTGTTTTATAAATTCTTTACTTAATTTATTATATTTTACTAATTTTACAACCTTTGGTTATAATCAACAATATCAATAATTATTTTTAATTTTGTTTCATCTAAACAACCTTTTTGAACTAATATATCAGCTGTAAATAATAAATGATTCCAGGTATATATTGAAGTATCCATTATAATTATTAATATTATTTATTTAATATTTATTCAATTAGAGCATTATTATTATATAAATTTTCTTCCCATGTTTTCCGTACTATATCACGTTGATTATAACTAAGCATATTCAAATTATCATGATATAATTTCATATAATATGGTTTAATATAATTAAATATATTTTGTTCAATCTCTTCTATTTTCTTTTCAAATCTATCTTGAATATCAAAATCTTTAATTGTATTATTTAATATCTTCATATGTTTTAAACTATTTTTGAATACTTCTTCAAAAAAATCAAATTTACGATATTTTTCAATTTTATTAGTTTCTAAATTTAATGCATTAACATATTTATTATTTATATTTGTCATACAAAATAAATGATTTTGTGGTAAATCTTTATTAAAATTAAGATGTTTTGTTAAAGTTATTATACCATTTAATCCATCATTTATAATTTCTTCTTTTTGTTTTTCATTTAATTCTAATACATTCTGATTTTTTAAAGAATTAAAAGTTATAGTAATATTATTAATATTAGTTTGATTTTGAATTACATTTATATTTGAATTATTATTTTCATGTATATTTATATTTGTTATTTTATTAATTAATTCTGTATTTTTTTTACAAGATTTATTCTCATGACGCCATAAACTATGTCTATCACTTAATATTTTTTTACAATATTCACATTTAAAAATTGGCTTATTTATTTTTTCTTTTAAATGTTTGTTTTTATTATGTTTCCATAATCCGCTATTAGTTTTAAATTCAATATTACATTCAGTACATTTATATTCAATCATTATATAATATTATAATTTCCTATATATTTAAATAAGTTAAGAAAATTAACAACAAATTAACAACAATTATTGCCAAATTAACAACACAATATGGAATTTTAACAACAAAATAATTACGACTAAAATATATGTAATTATGTATATATTAATTACATATAAATATTTTTAATACTAAAATACATGTAATCAATATTTTATACCAAATAAAAAAAAACATCGCACGTGCGAAGTTATAAAAATAACCATTTCCATATAAATAATATTAGAGAGAATTTTAGACCTTAAAATAAAAAACTTTTCTACAATAAAAATTCAAAGAATTTTGAAAAGCCATAAAAATTATTTATTTAATATAATATTAATATTAATATTAATAGCCAAATGATCTGAACAATTATTAGGAATCGTTTTAAAATCACTTGCTGAACAATTTTTAATTAAAAATTTATCATATTTAAAATCATTCTTTATATTTTTATTAATAACAACTCTATTTGGATATGTAATATCACTAAATTCATCAAATCCATATGAATCAATATAATTTTCTTCATTAGTCATATTTGTATCACCGCCTAAAATAATTGGTAAATGTAATAAATTATTCTCTTCTAGATCTTCATAAATTCTATTAATTTGTTCTTGTCTATGTTTTTTATTTTCTTTATAGGGAAATAAATGTAAACTACCTAATATTAATTCTTTATCATTTATTTTAACATGGAATACTATGCATCCTGTTAATTTAATAATCATTAATATATCAATATTATGTTTTTTATGAATTCCTAAATATGTAAATCCACAATGACTCTTAATATAATCACCAATATAATTATCAAAATTTTCAATAACATTATCTGATGCTTCTGATAAAAAAATGATATCAAAATTATTATCATTAATATAATCTATTTGTTCTTTCTTTTCTCCATAAAATAAATTATAAGCCAATACTTTCATTATTAATATATTATATAATATATTAATTATTAATATTTATAACATATTTATAACATAATCGTATCCCCTTCATCGTCATAAACAAAAACATTATTAGAATGTAAAAAATATTGTAATTTTTTAAAAATATTTTTTTTATTAGAATCATTAATTTTAACATATTCTATCTGTCTATTAGGTTTGCTATTTTCATTATTAAATTGTATATCTGCTATACTTGAAAAATCAACATTAGAAATATATACAGCATATATATATTTATTAATAAGTTTAGCTACTTCTTCAACACATTTACTAAAATGATTAAAGTTTGAATTAGAAATATTAGAACTTAACCATTTATCTTGAAAACAATAACAAATATCATTACTTATTAATAAATGGTCAATTGCTGTAATTGCAGGATATTGCTTTCTAATTTCTGTTTCATTTAATAAGAAATCTGGTTTTGTTTTAGTTAAAAATGCGTGAATTTCAGATTCAAATTGTCTTCCATATGCTTGAGCTGACATAAATTATTATTAGTTAATGATAATTTATATTTTAATCAATTTTTATTTATAAAGATGAAAGAATTATTTATAATAATAATAGTCATCCCATTTATTTTCTTTTATAAAAATATATCCATTTTTTAATAATAATTCTTTCATTTGAGTTCTTCTTGGTTCAATATAATTATGTTCTAAATGAATTAATCCAAATTTATATTTATTAAAATCACAACTTTTTAATATTTCATATTCACTTCCTTCTGTATCTAATGATAAATATTCAATAAAATTTGGTGCATTAAATTTATCTAATAAGTCATTCATAGTTATTGTTTTAACTATTATTTGTTTTTTATTTTTATTAACAGCAGTTGCATGACAATCAATATGAGAACTTATACCTGATAATAAATCGTAATTATTAGCAATATCAAAATTTAATTCTAAACTACTTTCACTATATACTGCGTAATCTGAACAATGAGATTGTTTTCTATTCTTACATAATAGTTTATATTTTTCAGGTATTGGTTCAGCGCATATACCCTTCCAATTATATTTAGTCTCTAATAAATATGTATTAGATAATTTAATACCATCACTAGCACCTATTTCTACAAAATATCCATTTTTTTTACTTTTATAAAATTCTATAACATCTTTATCTTGTCCAAGTTGAGAATAACTCATAATATAATAATAACATAATTTATTTTAGCTTTTTTGAACTAAATAATAATATTTTAATTTATATTTTAAATATTTCATTTGTTTTCTATATTTAATATTATGTTCAACTTTAGATGATGCTTTATATAATATTATTTCATGTGATGAATTAGTCGGTAATACTAATCTACTAATTACATTATAATATCTATTTGTTCCTCCTAATGATGGATCATAATGTAAATGCAACATTTCATTAATTCTTTCTTTATTTGCTAAAGAAGCCTCGTGTTTTTCTTCATCTGATAAATTAACATTAGCGGGATCTATATTAGTTCTACTTCTAAATGCAGAACTCATAGCTGTATCTACAAATGCTAAAGTTGGTGCACCTGGATTTTGATCATCAGAACAATTTGTAACAACACACCCTTTAGTATTAATACTTCCTCCTAATCTGTCACAATTTTCATATAATTTATTATTATCAATACTAGTATTATTCATTATAGTTGCTAAACTTTCATAACCATTAGTTGGACAATGCCCAACTACTATCATTTTAATATCATGTCCAAAATCTTTAATACTTTTACATACTGCTTCTTGATTAGTAGATGTATAAAATCTACTAATCAATAGATACTTATTATTATCTGCTGACAAAATATATTTATTATATAAATCTATTAAATTTGTTGTTTCAGATTTAAAATAATTATAAGATACAAGTTCTTCAGGAGATTTAAATTGATTATCAAATAATATATTATTACCTTTATCATTTTCATTTTGATCTGCATAATTTGATTCTCTATATATATCGATACCAAATACACCTGTTAATGATAATATTTCTTGGAATTTTAAAAAATTTTCAATTTCATCATTATTAAATATATTAGCACCTCCTTCTGTATGTAATCCACCATGAACACATAATATTTCACGACTATTCTTTGGGGTAGATAATTGCAATACAATATATGGCGATAATGCATAAAAATATTTTAATACATTTGCTCTTAATGACATTGAATTATAAAAATATTTTTTAGTTTCAGGTGATACATAATCTTCATAACCATTACTATCTTTAAAAATAGCAATTAAATCATGATTACCATATGTAAATAATATATTAGAATTTAATAATAAAGCTTGTAATCTTAAATTATAAATTAATATATGTAATAGAATCTCAAAATTACCAATTTTATCATTAACAGTTCCCATATTAATTTTTTTATCATTAATTTTAGATACTCTAGTTCCATCAACTAAATCTCCAATAATAACTAATAATGAATTATTTTTAATCCATTTAATTTTACTTATAAAATCAGAATCAATCTCATTATATGGATCAAAATTATCTAATTCAACAAATCCACCTGAATGTAATAAACTAATAAATTTTCTTAAATCTGAATGAATATCACTTATAAAAAAAACATCATTATATATAGAACAATCAACTTTATGATTAATTAAATTATTAGATAATAATAATTCTCTGCATTTATTAATTTTTTTAACAATTGGCATAAAATTATCAAAATTAAAAATATTAATATCTTCGGGATTAAACTCCTTTATTTTTTTTAAATGAATTAAATTATTTGGTGAAATATTTTTAAAACTATCTATATCATTTATATTAAAACGTAATCTAGATTCTAATTTTGTTTTCTGAAATGTTAATAATGTAGATAGTGCATTTATTTCATCTGATTTTATTAATAATTCATGTATTAATTGTTTATCTACATCTGATAATAATGATTTAATTGGAGTTCCTATACATGGTCTTTCTTTAACTATTGTAAATAGAGTTTCAGTATTTTTAATCATATCAATAGCACGATCATATGATGAATTAATAGATTGATATTCAGATTGTAATGACATTATAAAAGTATTATAAAATAATTTGATAATTATAATCATATTAATCATAAATCAATTTTCAATAATTGGCAAATCATGCATACTAATCCATTCATTATTTCTATAAATTTTACATTCCCACCATGCATTATTAGATGATGTTCTATTTGGCAATGATGTTTTATAATGAAGTTGAGTTAGTTGATTCATAGTATTATAGTTTTTATTTTTATATACAAATACATTTTTATCTTTATCATAATAAAATTCCCAAATATCAAATTGTGCTATACGATGCATTATTTTTTCCATATGATTTATACATAATAATGGATTTCTACAATTTGTTATTTTTTTTATTTGTTTCAATGAATCATTTAATTTTTTTATATTAGAAGAATTTAATATAATATTCATAGTATCAATATTAATTTTAACAGTTCCTATTTCAAGACTAATACTATTTCTATTATATGTAATTGCTTTACTAATATTATCAATTCTATTATTAATTTCATTATTAGATAATTCACTTATATGTGTTAAATTTTGAATAGTTTGGTAATAGTCAATAATTTTATCAATCATATATTTATAATTATTGCATTGTAATCCATCAAATATATAACCAAACTTTTTATTAGTATTATTTCTTAATACTCTTCCAATACATTGAATAAATGGAATAGATTCTCTATTTTTTGCTTTGTCTAAAAATATACAACTATCTAAATTTAAAATATCTGAACCTTCTTTATGTTTTTTAGCACAAAATAATATTCCATCATTAGTTATTTGTTTAAAATCTTTATAACAACCTACATTATTATATTCATAATTATCAATATCTGCATAAAATTTAATTTGTTTTAATTTATCATAATTATTTATTTTAACTTTAATTTTTTCTATCCATTTTTTTGTTAATTCAATATATCCACACCATGCAATAATTTTACGATATGGTAATTCATCTATTTTATTATTTAAACAAGTTAATATACTATCAACTTCATTATCATTTATTTCATCTTCAGTATCATCTGAAAAATTATCAAAATAATACCAATTAAATACAGGAGGAACTATTAATTCTTTTTCAATTGCAAATATTAAACCATAATTTATAATTAGATTAATTTTATTATTAATACCATAAATTGATTTTAATTTTTCAATTTGTTTATTACCAGTTCTAATGGGTGTTGCACTTAATCCAATAATTGGAACATTTAAATTATCAAAATGTTTTATAATATCAAAACATTTTGGACTAGTTGCATTATGACATTCATCATGTATAACTAATGAAATATTATCTTTTGTTAATTGTTTATATAATTTTCTATTTGATAAAAATGCTCTATTTATTAAAAGTAATGTCGGTTCGTTCTTTTTAAAACAATCGACCCAATTATATGTTTTATTAATAACTCTTTCTATAATTTTAATATCACTTAAATCTCCTACATTAATTTGTTTCCAATATAATATTTTTTCTTTTAGTTTATCTAAATTATCTAATTCAAATAAATCTTTTAGAATATTTACTCTTTCTGTAAATAATATAATTTTACAATTATTTTTGAATTTTCTAAATACATAATCAATATATCTAATAATAATATAAGATTTACCAGTTCCAGTTGCACTATTTAATATACCTTTTTGTAATCCATATTTTTCTAATTTTTCAAATGCTTCAATTTGATTAATTCTAAATTTAAAATCAGATTGATTTATAATAGGAATATTAGATATTTTATCTATTTCTGATTCTGTTTCTGAATCACTATTATTATTACAATCATTATTAGTATTATAATTACTATTATAAATATCATTAATTATATCATTATTAATCATAAATTCTAAAACATCATTATAAACTATATTTAAATTATCAGTTGTTGTGATTTGTTTGTTTTGTAATAGAATTATAATTTCATCTAATAAAATTTCATTTGTTTTTGTTTCAATAATTCTTTTAATAAAGTTTGATGTTTTAATAACATAATTAAAATGAATAATACAATGATATTTAATAGAATCATTAATGTTTTTAAAAACATTTTTAATAAATTTCGTAATAAGATTAGAATCAACTATATTCTCATCTTTAAAAGTTTGAATATGTTCACCCAAATTAGTTAATTCATTATAAAACTCTTCATATTTCATTAAATATTAATGAAATATAATGATATTAAATTTAAATCAATTTTTCTAATAATTAAATTTTTATAATCTTTGAAAGTCATTATATCTTTTTTTAAGATTATATATCATTTTATCACTAAAAACTATATTTACCTTAGTATTATTATAATTCATTATTTCACCCGCATTAATATTTTCCTTTACTTCAATTAAAAATGTTATTGGATTAATTGCCCATAAATTATCATCAAAAGTTTTATGAATATTTGATTTTAATAATAACCCATTATCTATAGTATTATTAGTAGAATCTTCGCTAAAACTAATTATATGCGCTGCTTCTAATTCTGATAAACAAGCACTACTAGTTATTACACATTTATTATATTTATTAATTAAATTTCTTCTAAATTGTTCTTGTTCTACTCTATCTTGTTTATTTTTAAATATCTTATAATTACTATAAAGTGTATTTATTAAAAAATATAAATCTAATTCAAAATCATCATAATTATCATAATCAAATATACTATAATCTATATCATTTAAATAAATTGTTCCATTTGAATTAATTAAATATTGTTCTAGTTTATCCATTATTTAATGAATATAACAATTCTTTATATTTAGAAAATATATGTTTTATAAAAATTGATTGAAGTATATAAAAATTCTCATTATTATTATATGACTACTAAAGTAGAAAAGTGTCAAAGGAAAAAAGTAAAAACTGTTATGGAAGAATATAAAAAAGGTTCTCTCAAACGCCGTGATAATAAAACTATTAAATCTCAAAAAGAAGCTGTTGCTATTGCTCTAAATGTTGCTAGAAAAAAGTGTAAATGTAAGACAAAAAATTGATTTGGGGATTAAATTTTAAAAATTTAATCCTATCCAAATCGTGTTTATGGATGTATAAAAATTGATTTGGAGATAGAAAAGTTTTACTTTTCTATCTATTCCAAATCGTGTTTATGGATGTATAGAAAATCTTTTAGATTTTCTATCCCCATAAAAATTGATATTATTTGTTGTTATTATACAGTTATAATATATCTAATGTTCAAGTTCAGGCAATTGATTAATAAAATGAATAACACCCCTAAGATGTCTAATATTCAAATTAATATATCCGCTATATTGTTGTATGGTTCTAAACCAATTGGTAATGTATGTAATAATATTGAGCGTAATTATATTAAGGGTCATGTGTGCCCTGCTATTCATGCTGAAGTAAATGCTATTAGTAATCATTTTGGAAAAGATATTCGTTATTCTGATAAATATGGATGGATTGTTAATAGGAAAGTTGATAAAAAACTAAATATATTGATTATTAGGAAGAAAAATGATAATTCTTTGGGCAATGCTCGACCTTGTTATAAATGCACATTGATGTTGCAAAATATTGGTATTAATAAAGTTTATTATAGTATGGATGATAAACTTTATTGTGAAAAAGCTAAAGATATGATTAGTGTTAATGTTAGTAGCAGTTGGAAACAAATTGAAAGCCCTAATTATAATTCATTGTTTGAATATTATAAAAGTATTATTAATAAAATGCCTACTTTTATTAAAAGAACCAACGCTACATATTTATTAGAACATATTAATAATGAATCAAATGATTATCATTTTGTATTAAATAAAGATAGACTAAGTATTTTTATTAATAATAGAAATCTAGCAGAAATTAAAATAATTTAATAAATTAATTTATAAATTATTTTATAAAATCATTTAATGGCAAAACGTATATCAAATATAAATAGTTCAAGTTTTTTATTATTAGCAAATAATACTTTTAATGGTATAGTAGAAGATGTATCAAATTATGAATCAGTCACTATAACTATTAAATCAAATGTATCTAGCGCAACTGATGGTATTAAATTATATTTAGGTCCATCTTCTACATCTTTAATAGCTAAATATACATATACTTATACAGCAAATGAAAATAAAACAATTACTTTAAAATTATCAGATAGATTTTTTAGATTAGAATATATTAATAATACTATACAACAAGCCTCATTTAGTATACAAACTTTTTATAGTTATGTATTACCAACTGGAACATTATCTATAGCTGATCCAATTGATGTTAAATTAAGTGATGCAGCTGGAAATGGTATAACTAGCACAGATACTGCGTTAGATGTTAATATTAAAAGTGGAACTCTCAATGTATTTGATAATAAACAATTTGATTTATTTGGTAATATAAAAGTTTCTAATTCATTTACTTTATTAGATGTTGAACATGTCTATAATAAAAATACTGTTTTAATGGATGAATATGTATCAGGTGGAACATCAGTTTATCAAACAAATAATGCATCAGTATTAATGACAGTTAGTGCAAATAACAATAGAGTAATTCGTCAATCTAGATTATATACAGCATATCAACCTGGTAAATCATTATGTATAAGAATGACAGGTGTATTAAATGCAAATACTAATGCTTCTACTACTAGTAGTAGAATTGGTTATTTTGATGAAAGTAATGGTTTATTTTTTCAATATTCAGGAGGTAATTATAGTATTGTTCAAAGAAAAAAAAATGCTGATGATACTATAACTGATACTGTAATTAATAGAAGTAATTGGAATGATAAATTAGATGGAACAGGGGCATCAGGGATAACTGTAGATTTTACAAAAAATATGATTTATTATATTGAATTTGCATTTTTAGGAGTAGGTATTGTTAATATGGGAGTAGTATTTTCTGGAACTTTATATCTAGCATATACTTTTACTCATACTACTTTAACTTATCCATATATTGCTACACCAAATTTACCAATGAGATGGGAAATAACATCATCTGGCGGGTCTGGTCAATTAATTTGTACTTGTGGTTCAGTTCAAAGTGAAGGTGGATATAATTTAGTAGGAAATCCATTTAGTGCTGGTATGACCACAACTCCAATTACAATTGACTCTGCTAACACTAGTGATAATTATATTATGTGTATTAGATTAAATTCATTAGTGCGTAGAACAATTAAATTAGTATCATTATCAATTATATGCACTTCTGGAAGTAGTGCGATATATAATCTTTATAAGGTTCGTTCACCTACTACGAATCCAATTATACCAAATACTGCAGTTGATCCAGACCCACCTGCACCAACATTTTCATCAATAACTAATTCTGATGTTCAATATCATTTTAATACATCAACTGCTGGTGGAACACCTAAAAGTAATTATTTATTAAATTTCACTAATGCTGATTTATTATATCGTAATTATTTTACAGCAAATGAAAGTTTAAATTTAACAAATTTTGCACAAATAGGAGGTCCAATTTATGTAACAGCTGGTATTAATACTACTGCTTTTGGTGGTGGTTATTATAGTGATTATTTAGTAATGACATGCCAACAAATTAGTAACCAAGATGAAACATATTATGCTTCAATGAATTGGATTGAAATATAACCATGGTTAATAAATGAATTAATTTAATAAATATTTTATTTACTTATAATATGGATTTTATAAAATCCAACACTGTTAGAACTAACATAAATATTTCACATTACCATTTTCATCAGTATATGGAATATGAGTTGCACGATGTTTTTTAATATTAAATTTAAATCGTATTTTCATTCCACAAATATCACATGCATTTTCTCTCTCTTTATGAACTTTCATATGTTGATTTAAATGATGATGATGAGAAAACTCTCTACCACATGTATCACATGCAAATTTACCATTATGAGATAATACATGACGTTTCCAATAACTTTTTTTAACAAATGTATTATTACAAATAGTGCATTCATATGGACCTTCATTTGGTTCATTCTCTAATATCTTATTAATCGTTTCATTTATATCTGTTTTCTGTTTTTTTTGAGGGGGTTGACATAGTTCATTTGGTTGAGTTGGTTGAGTTGGTTGAGGTGGTTCATTATTAATGTTTCCTATTTTCTGTTTTGTAATAATATTTCCATTTTCATCAAAATCAATATATACATTTTCTAATTTTTGATAGTTAGATGTCATAATTATTTATTATATATATTATAATAAATAATTAAATCAATTTTTATTAAAACACTTTCAAAGAAAGTGTTTTAATAACTGTTAATAGGGAGAGTTAGAATTTAACTTTGTTAAATTCTAACGCCCTATCAATTTTTTCCATCATTTATAATCTGTGTACAATTATTACAATATTTTTTATTATTATTATTATTATAATATAATGGAGGTAATCCATTTTTTTCAAGGAAATCGACTCGAGCTTTTAATGTAATATCAATAGTATCTACATCGTAATTAACTGGTAATTTTTGAATTAATTTAACTAAGTCATGATCTCCAAATATAATTAATGTTTTATCTTTAATATATCCTTTTAATATTTTATTTCTAGCATTTTTAAAAATACAATAAATTTTTTGAAATTCTAGTTTAAAAGTATCTCTAATATTTATATTTTTAATTGATGTTATATTATAATCATCAAAAGTTATATTAGTTTTAATAAATTCTTCATTTGGTGTAACAAGTATAGTCCATTCAGTAACTGTCTTTAATCCATCGGGATTTAATATATTTTTATCAACAGTATAAATTTGTATATATCCATATTCAGTCATTATATAATTAAAAATTGATTATTTAAATCTAATAATTAATATGATTAATTATAATGTCTATTTCAATCGATGATAATATAATTGGTATCTTAGAAAATACTATGGTTCGTGTTTATGAAAATAATCGTAATACATTTATTCCTATTCAAAAAATTAAGAAAGGAACATGTTGTATTGTTGATAATTCATCTGTATTTGTAAAGTGTGTTATTAAAATAAAATATAATGGTCCAGCATGTATATATGAATGTGATAATTATAATTCATCTTTAACACCATATTATCCTATATTTTATAAAAATAATTTAACATTTCCTATGCATGAAAACTTATTTCAAATTAATTCTTTTGCTGATGTATATATTTATAATATATTTCTGGAAGAAAATAATCATAATAATTATATTGAATTACCAGGAGGTATTTATGCAATTACTCTTAATAATGGAATTCAAAATCAAATTATTAGTCATAATTATTTTGGAACAAATCGTGTTCTAAATGATTTTAGTAAACATCCAGATTGGAATAACGGGTTTATCCAACTTGAATCAATTAAAATAATTCGAAATAAATCTTATGAAATAATTGGTATTGATTATTAATATTAATATAAAAAAATTATTTTAGTTCTATTGTGATTAATTCTTTAATCTTAATTCAACAAATGTAGTAAAATTAATATAAATTTCATCAACTTGTTTTAAAATTTCATTATTTAATTCAATATCTAAATCATTAAAATCATCTCCAACTAATCTATTTTTAAAAATATAATATTCAATTGAATCTTCGTGATTATTTCTTTTATTATGAAAATTAAATCTAATAATTAAACCTTGTTCTTCTCTATTATAATACATATCAATATCATATTTAAATTTTTTAGATTGATAATTACAAATTAATTCAGGAAATTGTTTTATGTATTTTGTATATAAATCATATTCATAATCTAATAATGGAATATGTGTTTGTTCAAGAAAGAATTGGTCAAATAGTTTAATAAATGATAAAATTTCTTCATCAGCTAAATGATTAATCATATTACCATGAATATTCATATAATTATAAGTATTATTTTTATAACCATTCAATGTGAATGTTGTTTCTGATTTTTCATTATAATATTCAAAATAATTATACTCACATCTAATAATTATATTTTTATTTTTACGATCATATTTAGCAAAAAATACAATATCAATATAATTACGAACTGACCTATTAATAAATTCAATAAAACCACCAGGACCATCAGGACCATTCTTTGGTTTATAGCACCATGATAGAGTCTTTAAAAATTCACCATTATAATCAGTATGAAAAGAAGTAATAAATTCACAATAGAAGTTGTAGCAAACCATACTAATATTAACTTATTTTAACAAAAAAAAATATCAATTTTTCTAATAATTAAATCAAAGATTTAATTATTAGAATAAACCTATGGTTAGTAATAGGGAGAGTCAGAATTTAACTTTGTTAAATTCTTACGCCCTATCAATTTTTCTATTCAAAGATTGCATCTAATTCTGGTAATGTTCCTTCATCATAGTTAATAAAAGGATTTATTTTAGTAATATTGATAATAATACTATTAATTTCATTTAATTCTTTTAATTTATTCTTTCTTTTATTATTCATTTTTAAAGTATATGAAATATTAACATCCATATTATCTATTTTAATAATCATTAAATTTATAAAGAATCCTTTACTTTTCATTAATTTAACTTTAATTTTAATTGGATTTAATCTACTTTCTAATTCTTCTGCTATCCATTGAAATGTTCTTAATTTAGAATCCTTAAATTGAAGTTGTTTCATTTCTTTATTCTTTTTATTTAATATATCAGCAAATGTTTCTAATTGTTCATGAGTAAATGGAGATTCTAATAATAAAAATTTAGATTTTAATAAAAAATGAACAATACAATCAGATGTTCTTCTTAATGGAGATGTACTATGAGTATAACAACTATTAGTCCCAATTAAATCATGTTTAATATTTTTATTTGTATAACTAGCACATATTTTATTTTCAATTAAATCATGAATATTATCATAATCTTTATCATGTAGTTCTAATTTTCTAAGAAATAAATTATTTATATCTAATTCTTGAGCAAATATAGTATTAGCATGAATAGCAAATTCAGCAATCATATTTTTCATCATTTTAACTTCTTTTATATCTGGTTTTAAAATAACTTCTGAATCTTTCACTATTGGAATAACTAATGATAAATCATTTATAGCTGAACAATTTCTTTTACTTTTTAAATATTCTGATACTTCTAGACTTAATAATAAAACATCATCTAAATTTAAAACAGATGATTCATAAGAAAAACGTTTTCCATTTGAACAATTAATAATACCATATTCAACTTTAGAACTAATAATATTTAAATTATTAATAATAGTATGAACTATTAATACATTTTTAATCCCATTAATTAAAGAACATTCTTCTAATATATTTTTAGGAAATAAATGATCTGGTTCATTATTAGATAAATAAACTGTTGTTCCATTTTTAATAATATCATCAAATAATGGGTCTATTGGATTAAAATAAGCAGTTGGGTCGGCTATATGAATAAATAAATGAATTAAATTATTTTCTTTATAAACACTAAATGCATCATCAGCATCTGTGCAGTTTTCAGGGTCAATTGAATATATTATTAAATTAGTATAATCAATTCTATTATTTATTCCATAAACAGAATCTAATTTTAGTTCATAATTATTATGAATATTTTTTGGTATATTATTCATATTTTTATTAAATATATCATTCCAAATTTGGGATGCCATTAATAATTAATAATTAATAATAAAGTTGTAACGAATTATTCATTTCTTAATAAACAATATTTTATATATTCTGTATTTATATTAATATTAATATAATATAAAACAAAACTTGATATAATTACATTAATCATATATATTATAAACAATTATATATCTTTTATATTATAATAAATGGACTATAATAATATATTTACAGCTCTAAAAAATAATAACTTTACTGAAGAAGAATATGAAAAGATAATTAGTTTGTGTCGAAATAAAATATATGAACAAACTGATATTTATTATGCAAATCAAATTTATGAAATAAATAATGATTTTATTAAAGCAATTTCAAAATTACATTTTCAAAATAAAATATCAGAATCTTTGATATCTTTTAATATTAAATTTAATTATAAATATTTTATAATTACTTTATCAAATAGACAATCATATTGTTCTGCTTTTGGAGGTATATCTAGTGAAAATAATATTCATATAATTGATACTAATACTGATAATTGTTATAATTTATTTGGAAATAATATCATATTAAAATTTAAAAATATTATAAATTTGGATATGACTGAATACGAAATTAAAAATATATTAAATAGTATATTTTATATATATCAACCAAATGAATTAATTGTATGGTAATATAGATTTAGTTGATAATAATTCCATCATGCAAAATGTTCCGCTATGTAATAATATAGCTCTAGCTACAGCAAATGAGAAACCATTATAAAACCCACCAGTTTTATATAGATTCTTAATAATTGTTGATATATTATTATTATTTGTTGATTGAATAATTGTTTTAATTCTATCTTGTGGATAAATAAAAATCCATGCCATTGTTCCACTCAGTCCTCCAAATATAAAACTTGAAATAATAGAAATATCTTTATTTTGTTTAGTATAAAAATGATTTTTTAAATATTCATATGTTGAAAAATAAATTGCAAAACCTGGAACTTCACGAGTAAATGTTACTGATAATCCCTTAAATAAAAAAGAAGGTGACATAATTTGTTTAAATGAAACAGATTGGTTTGTTTGTTTCATAATTTTAATTCTTTCATATGGTGATACTATTAATGATGCAGCTAATCCACTAATTGCCCCACTAATTGGTATGTTTAAAATATTATTATAATTGTTTTTACAATAATTATATGTTCCAAATACAATTGCTTTCTCAATACCTACACCAATTAATGGCGACGTTATACCTTTGTATAAATTTTTAATAGAATAATTTATCAAATAATTTGTTTGTATAGCAGTTTTAATAGAATCAACTGGATGAGATAAAATTATCCCAGTCATTCCTGATATACATCCTTTAAAATAATAATTATCAAATATCATCTGATAATTATTATTAAATATTCTTTATATGAGTGATGTGCACCTATATTATGTTTCTAAGATAGTTTCATCTTGTTTTTCTAAATCTTGAATCTCAGCATACATAATTATTTTTTTAGATTTATAATCGTATATTATTTCATTAACTTTATAATATCCAATAAATATAGTTGATGATAATGTTATTAAATTATTAATTAACATTAATAATGAATCAATCTCTATACTATAAGCTCCCCAGATAAAACATGCTGTTAATCTCATAAATAAAAAAATAGAACTAAAATCTCTAGTTGATTTAACTTGATATGTTTTAATAACTTGGGGGATATTTTGAAATAATGTTATAAAATTTCCAATTATAATAAATACATTCATTGGAATTCCAACATTCGGATCTAAAATTTTAAAGTGCATATTAAATATAATAAATCGTTATTATTTAATTAGTTTAATAATAATTATTATATTAATAATTATTAATTATGATAAAAAAAATAGTAGCAATGATTGTATTATTTATATTATTTTTAAGTATATCTCAAACTATATTATTAAGTTCTTATTTGTTTAATAAAAATGTAGAAGCATCTCTTATAGCAAAAGAAATAGTAGTGAATTTATATCCATACATATATACATATGGTTTTGATTCTAAAATATTATATGAAGGTGATTATAACAAGAGTGATAAAGTAGATATTGTTATTAGTAATCATATAAATGCATTTGATTTTTTTATTTATTTATCAATTCTTAGATTATATGACGATAGGCCTATTTATTATTTATTTAGAAAAAATTTAGTATTAATACCTGGAATGGGTTTTATATTAGGGAGTGGTTCAGATATTAAATTAAATAGAAACTTAGATGACGATGTTGATAATATAAATGATAAAATTAGTAAAATAAAAGAAGGTGTTATTATTATTATGCCAGAAGGAACTAGATATACACCTGAAAAATTTACAGAATCTCAAAAATATTGTAAGGATAATGGTTTAAGTGTTTTTAATAATGTATTATATCCAAAAATGAAAGGATTATATTTAATAAGTAGTATTTTAAAGAAAAATAATAAATTAGGAAAAATAATAGATTTTACAGTTCAAGTTGAGAATTTAAAAAATAAAAAAGCTTATGTTAATGTTTTATTTACTAAAAAATTTGGTAGAAGTTTTGGTATAGTAAATTCATATGATATACCAAATAATATATTAGATGATTATGATAAATATAAAAATTGGTTTATATCAACTATTTGGATAAAAAAAGATTTATTATTAGATAATATTCAAAATATAGAAAAACATAATTATACAGAATTAGTTCCACATATGAAAGACTATCAATATTTTATA
>Ga0214919_10004580_pt1 | contig 20160 bp, 17 predicted proteins | sample LL1503_MetaG_FD_177994 | JGI IMG/M metagenome (GOLD analysis project Ga0214919, IMG submission 177994) | Freshwater microbial communities from Lake Lanier, Atlanta, Georgia, United States - LL-1503 | ecosystem: Environmental > Aquatic > Freshwater > Lake | place: USA: Georgia | collected... | reverse complement strand
TATTAGGCGGATAATTTATACAACTAATGCAACAAGAGAGGCTAAATAGCCAATGACGCAAAGTAACTAGTAATAAGCTGGTTTTTTCTAGCGATGATTCTGTTTTTAAGGCGCTAACTTGACAATAGATTACATCACGCAAGCATCCGTAATAGGAATCAATAAAAAAATTAGGTATTAGCATAAAGTACAATTTTGGTCGCTTAATCTATAATTGTCAAATTAAGAAACTTTCTTAAAATTTTTGATTCTATCTTCAATCTCATGACGAAAATGCCTAATTAATCCTTGGATAGGCCACGCAGCTGCATCGCCGAGAGCGCAAATTGTATGCCCCTCAATTTGTTTGCTTATATCCAGCAATTTATCTATTTCTTCGATGTTAGCTTCTCCCTTACAGAGGCGCATCATGATTCGCCACATCCAGCCAGTACCTTCTCTGCAAGGCGTGCACTGACCACATGATTCGTGCATGTAAAATTTACTTAAACGAGCAATAGCATAAATTATGTCAGTTGATTTATCCATTACTATAACTCCGCCTGTACCAAGTCCTGAACCAGCAGCACGAAGAGCATCAAAATCCATAGTAACAGTTTCACACATTTCTTTTGTAATCATCGGTACGGATGACCCACCAGGAATTACAGCTTTTAAATTATCCCAGCCGCCACGAATACCTCCAGCATGTTTTTCAATTAACTCTTTTAAAGGAATCCCCATAGCTTCTTCTATATTCTTAGGTGCATTCACATGCCCTGAGATGCAAAATAATTTTGTTCCAGTATTATTAGGTTTACCGATAGCGGCAAACCATGATGCCCCACGCCTTAAAATCGTTGGTACTACCGCAATAGACTCTACATTATTAATTGTAGTAGGACATCCATATAAGCCAGCACCAGCAGGAAAAGGAGGCTTAAGCCTAGGCTGTCCCTTTTTTCCCTCTAGGCTTTCAAGCAGAGCTGTTTCTTCTCCGCAAATATAAGCTCCCGCCCCTCTATGAAGATAGATATCTAGGTCATAACCAGAACCACAAGCATTTTTACCAATTAATTTTTCTTGGTAAGCTTCATCGATTGCTCGTTGGACCGCCAATGCTTCATTATAAAACTCACCTCTTATATATATATAACAACTATGAGCACCTATTGCGACAGAAGCAAGCACGCACCCTTCTATCAGTTTATGGGGCTCATACCTAAGAATATCCCGATCTTTGCAAGTTCCCGGCTCAGATTCATCAGCATTAACTACTAGGTAAGAGGGTTTTGGATGATCCTTGGGCATAAATGACCATTTCATACCGGTAGAAAACCCAGCTCCTCCTCTACCCCGTAAACCAGAAGATTTAATTTCCTCAATGATCCAATCACGTCCCTTAGCAATTAATGACTTTGTATTATCCCAATCACCGTGCATTTTTGCTGATGCCAGTTCAGGAGAATATTGCCCGTATAGGTTAGTAAAGATTTTATCTTGCTGTTGTAACATCATCACCTTCTAAAAAATATTGTGGAATCTTAACCTCAACAATTTTCTCTAAAGATGGAGAGCTGTTAAAAATTAAATACCATTCTCCATTTTTGATATAATACTGTATATCTCTTTTACCAATTTTATCCAGAAAAATTTCCCAATTATCATCAGATTTTAAGTGACCATCAGAAAGTTTTATTATTTCCTTGAAAATGCCACTACTCATTGAATTGAAAATGTCATCAATTTGTATTAGGTCAGAGTTGTTTATATCAAAGTTTAAGCTATCAATACGATAGATTTTTCCATCTTTTTGTGTAACCCATCTAACGCTAAAGTAGTTTTCTGACCCAGATGGTGGTAAATCAAGACTTACAGAAAAATTGCTTCTCTCGCCTTGATTACAGATTGCATATGAATGGACAAAATCGGTTATTTCATGATTAATTTCATCTATTATTTCCTGATTTTCATTATAAAGTACAGGATAAGTTATTTTTCCGCTACATTTTCCAGATCCGACAGATTTAGTAAATTCCTGAGTTTTTTCAGTAACAGAAAATGAACCGGCTATATAATCAGAGTAAGCTGAAGAAGAAATTAAAATTAGCATGGTTATAGCAAGTACGCCTCTTTGCATGGAAGAAGGATATAAAAAAACATAGCTCTTTACCAAACTCCTAGACATGATATGACTTTTTGTGGATAACAAGACTTTGCCTGACATATCAGATAAAACAGATAATAGTAGGCCAAATATTTTAACCATAATATCTTACTTTTTTTCCATTACTCAGCTTTTTTGCACATTTTGTCGAGCAGATAATTTGTCAATAATATCGCTCATTTTATCAGGGGTTAAATCTTCATAGTAATCATCATTTATTTGGACTAAAGGGGCATTTACACACGCTCCAAGACATTCAACTTCTGAAATAGTAAACCTACCATCTGCCGAAGTATTACCACATTTTATTCCTATACGTTTCTCGCAAGTTTGTAGGATATCCTCAGCTCCTTTAAGCCAGCAAGGAGTAGTACCACATACTTGAATATGATATTTACCAACCGGTTTTAAATAGAACATACTATAAAATGAGGCAACTTCGTAGACCCTCATATAGGGTTCTGAAATATAATCCGCTACATATTCAATAGCTTCTACCGATAGCCATCCACCATTTTGCCTTTGAGCTAAATCAAGGAGAGGAAGAACAGCACTTTTCTGCCTACCATCCGGATACTTAGCTAATATTTCCTTAGCTTTTTTAATATTTTCCTTGTTAAAACTAAACATGTTTATTTACACATCATTATATCATTTTAAGGTATTTAAGTTTTAGCTTCTGTTATCTATCAATTTCCCCAAAAACTATATCAAGGCTCGAAATGATAGTTACTACGTCAGCCATTAAATGGCCGCGTGCCATAAAATCAAGCCCTTGTAAGTGAGCAAATCCTGGGGCTTTGATACGGCATCTATAAGGCTTATTAGTTCCATCTGCATATAAATAAACACCAAATTCTCCTTTTGGAGCTTCTACAAAACCATAAGCTTCTCCTGCGGGGACATTATATCCTTCGGTATATAGCTTGAAATGGTGAATCATAGCTTCCATTGATTCCTTCATCTGCGTCCGTGATGGTGGAGTTATTTTAGCATCTAATGATTTAACAGTGCCTATCGGGATTTTTTCTATACATTGTTTGATAATTTTAAGCGACTGGTACATTTCTTCTATCCTAATTAGATACCTATCGTAACAGTCGCCGGAAACTCCTATAGGAATATCAAATTCCATTTCATCATATACTTCATAAGGATTAGACTTGCGAAGGTCCCATTCAATTCCAGACCCCCTTAACATCGGACCTGAAAAACCCCAGTCCATAGCCTGTTTCTGGCTAACAACTCCGATCTCCACAAGTCTTTGTTTCCATATCCTGTTGTTAGTTAACAATGTTTCAACATCAGCTAAACATTGTGGAAACTTTTGAACAAAAACTCCTATGTCATCAAGCAATCCATCAGGAAGGTCAGATGCCACCCCCCCTGGCCTAAAATAATTAGAGTGCATGCGAGAACCAGAAACCCTTTCATAAAACTCCATAATTTTTTCACGTTCTTCAAATAACCAGAGAAGAGGTGTAGTAGCTCCTAGATCTACGGCTTGAGTACCTATGTTTAGGGTATGGTTTAAAATTCTTGTAAGTTCAGAAAAAAGAACCCTTATGAATTTAGCACGCCTTGGTACTTCTATCTTTAAGAGTTTTTCCACAGCGAGTGCATAGGCATGTTCCTGGCACATAGGAGAGACATAATCAAGGCGATCAAAATAAGGAACTGCTTGCGCATATGTTTTATGTTCAATTAATTTTTCTGTTCCTCTGTGGAGGAGCCCTATATGAGGGTCGGCTTTATTTATAACCTCCCCGTCCATTTGCAGGATAAGGCGCAAAACTCCGTGCGCAGCGGGGTGCTGAGGACCCAAATTAATGGTAGTTAGTTCCTTATCATCTTTATGCAAATATTCTTCTTCGCTTACTGCCATATAGTTATATATTTATTCCTGTTTTGTTGCCTTTTCGTCACCAGGCAAAATATTTTTCTTAGATCCATGCCAAGGCGAGGTAAAATCAAAATTCCGAAATTCTTGCTCCAGTAACACCGGCTCATATATAACTTTTTCTAGTGTTTCATCATACCTAACTTGCACATGACCGGTAAGAGGAAAATCTTTACGTAGAGGATGCCCCTTGAAACCATAATCAGTTAGAATACGTCTTAAATCTGGAGCATCTTTAAATTCGATACCAAACATATCAAATATTTCTCGTTCATACCAACAGGCGGCACTATAAATTGAGGTTATTGAATTTAAAGATTCATCTTCTGCTATCCCAATTTTTAACAGGACTCTTTTATTGAGTTTCAAGCTTAACAAGCTATATACAACTTCAAAACGCTTATCACGTTCAGGAAAATCAGCTGCAAAAAGGTCCGTTAGAACTGTAAACCTTAATTCTTTATTCTGTTTCAAGAACTCAAGCACATTGATAAGGTTTTCTGGTAATATTTTATAGCCAATAAAATTACCTATTGAAAGCTTGGAAAATTCTAATTTTTCTGTTTTTAAAAAATTATCAATAATCTCTATAGGCTGCATTATTAACCTTTAAATCTACTGGTTCTTTTAATTTTCCTCTGCAATTGCATTAATCCGTAAATTAACGCTTCAGCAGTGGGAGGACAACCCGGGACGTAAACGTCAACTGGCACAATCCGATCACAACCTCTTACTACTGAATAAGAATAATGGTAATAACCACCGCCATTGGCACAACTTCCCATAGATATAACATATTTAGGATCAGCCATCTGATCATAGACTCGGCGCATTGGAGCTGCCATTTTATTAGTAAGTGTACCTGCAACTATCATAAGATCAGCCTGCCTTGGACTAGGACGAAACAGAAAACCGAATCTGTCCATGTCATAGCGAGAAGCTGCTGCCTGCATCATTTCAACAGCGCAGCACGCTAGACCAAAAGTCATAGGCCACAACGAATTTGCTCTAGCCCAGCTAACTAGATCATCAACCTTGGCTAGAACGAAACCACGGTCTGATAGTTCTTCTTTAAAAAAATGATCCTGGGAGGGCATCATATTTTCCATCGCTATATCCCTCAAATTATGCTCTGCTAATTATTCCCATTCTAGTGCACCTTTTTTCCATTCATAAATAAATCCAATAGTTAGCACTACCAAAAAAACTATCATTGACCAAAAACCAAACATACCTATTGCCTTTAAATTAATAGCCCATGGGATTAGAAAAGCCACTTCTAAATCAAAAATAATGAATAAAATTGCTACCAGATAAAAACGAACGTCAAATTTACCGCGGGCGTCTCCAAAAGCGTCAAAACCACATTCATAACTTTTAAGTTTATCTTTTTGAGGAGTTTCTTTAGCAAAAATTTTAGGTAAGATAATTACAATTAAAGAAATGAAAGCAGCTATACTAAAAAAAACTGCAATAGGTAAATACTCAACAAGAATTTTTGGGTTAGGATGCATTAATTTTATTCTCTAATACATTATTGACTCCTTATCCCTTAATTGCTACACTAAAGACGAAATATTGGCAACAGAAATTAACCACATAGCTAAAAACTCTATATCTCTTTTATGTTATTTAAGCCGCAGGACTTAATCGATATATTATAAATGATTCGATATATAAATAAAATGTTTTAGCAAAATAAGCTCGAAAAAAAACCACATCGCAAAAATTCTCCTTGACATCATATGTTATAAACTGTTATTTATTATGCACAAAATATCTAATTTAATGAAAGAACTGGTGTGAAAACTTATTCAGCAAAACCATCTGATATCGATAAAAAATGGTGGATAATTGATGCAAAAGATCTAATACTTGGCCGTCTTGCAAGTCAAACAGCTATACTGCTTCGTGGTAAGCATAAGCCTACATTTACCCCTCATATGGATTGTGGTGATAATGTAATTATTATTAATGCAAAACACGTACATTTAACCGGTAACAAAGCTGATCCAAAAAATGGTAAGATGTATTATCGCCATACTGGATTTCCAGGTGGAATCAAGGAAACAACCGCTGGAAAAATTCTTTTAGGAAAGTATCCTGAGCGGGTTGTAAAAATGGCCATTAAAAGAATGATAAGCAGAAACAGTTTAGGCGCTAAGCAACTTGGTAACTTGTATGTTTATGCAGAAGGTGTACATCCGCATGACGGGCAGCAACCTAAATTACTCGACCTCGCAAGTAAAAATCCGAAAAACAAGAATAACAAGTAATAGCCATGGAAGTATCAATACTCGAAAAATTAGATGTAAACGCAAAAGTTGCTGATACCGCAGTTGTAACAAAATCTACATTTCATAAAGCCAAGAAGCTACTTCCCGGGGGCGGTGCATACGGTACTGGAAGAAGAAAAAATTCTGTAGCCAGAGTTTGGGTAAAACCTGGAAAAGGTGTGGTAATTGTTAACAAAAGGGATATGTCTGATTATTTTCCTCGTGAGTCATATAGAAAGTTAATATTACAGCCCTTCGTTGATACTAACACTTCTGGGCAGTATGATGTAGTTTGCACAATAAAAGGAGGCGGAACAACAGGCCAAGCTGGTGCTATTATCCATGGCATCGCTAGAGCCTTAGACTGTATTTCTGATGATTTCCACACAGCGTTGCGTAAAAATGGTTTTTTAACAAGAGATTCAAGAGTTGTAGAACGTAAAAAATACGGTAAACGTAAAGCCCGTAAAAGTACTCAATTCTCTAAACGTTAAAATTACATTTTGGCATTATTTTTCTAAATTGAGCATTTTATTAAAGCTTCAATACTTGGCTGATACCAATTGCGCTTTAATATCACACTCTTAAGTACGGTGGTAATTATTGAGTAATGTTCAATTAAGAAGTTTGCTAGATACATGGTACAATATCATATATGGTCCTTGTGTTAAGCAGTTTCTAGTAAATAGCTGTAACGTTTTGATTTTATTACCAAAATGGCGGGGTAGCTCAGCTGGTTAGAGCAGCGGAATCATAATCCGCGTGTCGGGGGTTCAAGTCCCTCCCTCGCTACCATATTTACATAAAACTGATCTAAATTACTCCTCTAAAAAAACCAGTTCATATTAAAAAATATACAAAAATATTAAAATGCAAGTTGTTTATATTTTAAATATCTACTCCATTTTATGTTTATTTATTGTTTATTGATCTAATGTTCATAGGAATTAAAGCTACAAAACCAAGAGTTGTGTTGTATCCAGTTAAGCTATTTATCATGCCATTAGTATTTTTGGCATTTTTTATAAAACAGTTAAATAGGATTGAAGATTTTTTATTAGTTTTTGTATTAATAATTATTTCCATTTCTATCAATTTGAAACTGCTCCAATCTCCCCCAGTCCATACTGATAATAACACTTTAATTATACCAGGTTCGCAGAAGCCTTTATTAGTAATAATTGCCATATTCTCGATAAAGTACTTGTTTGGATATATGAGAACTGTCAAGCCTCAATTGGCTCAGCAGTATGAAATAATAGAACTTATAACATTAAGCTTAATGATAGGCATGACATTATCTAAAGCCCTTTTTTATTATAGATATGCAGTTCTAAAAGAGCTACAAGGGGTTAGAAAAAGAAAGCAATCAACTTAAAAGAATAAATTTCCATCTTAGTCCTCCCCTTTCTCAAAAAAGTTAATATCATGAACTACAAGTACAGTATAAGAAAGTATTTAATTTTATTATTAAGCCTATCAATCCAAAGTGCTTACGCTAACCAATTTACTGTCATTGTTTTGATAAGAGATATTATTCCTATTCTAGAGAAAGCAGATAAAAATACTCTAGTTGTTTTTGACGTAGATAATGTAATATCAACTCCAGCAGACTTAATAGGGAGACCCAAAGCACGTAAAATAAGGCAAGAAATTTTTAAGGAATACGAGAATAAATATGGTATCGAAAGAGTTAAAAAAATTCATGCTCTTTATATGTTAAAAGCAAAAGGAGAATTAGTTGAACCAGACATAAAAACAATAATCTCTAGCCTACAACAGAAAGGTATCCCAACAATAGCATTAACTGCTAAAGGTACTGAGAAATTCGGCAGTATCGTAGATCCGATGAAGTGGAGGTTATCTCAGTTAGAAAAAAAAGGCATTACATTCATATATCCTCCCCATAACAAAAGGATATTATGGCAAAAAGAAGCTGGGTTTGAAAAGGGTATAGTTTTTTCCGGGAAACAATCCAAAGGGGAAGCGTTAGGCTATTTTTTAAAAAATGTTGTTAAGTGGAAACCTAAGAAAATAATTTTTGTCGACGATAATGCCGATTATTTAAAAAGCGTAAGTTATATGTGTGAAGAAAACTCGATAGAGTTTATAGGTTTTCAATATCTAGCAGAAGTTTTTAATCAAGATAAAGAAATTAATCCAGAAATTGCTAAGATACAAATTAAGATACTCGACGAAAAACAAATTTGGCTTCAAGATAATGAAGTAGCCAATTATCTCAAAAATAACAGCCGACAATAAAAACCTAAAGTTATTAATTGTAATTATTAATCAATTTATAGTATTACCAATAGTGTATTCTAAGCCAATAAGGAAGATTAAACTACACTATAACCTTAAACCATAAGAAAAATAAAAAGTAATTTCAAATTTTAGTTGAATAATTTAACATGTTTATCTATTTTTGATTTAACTTAAGGATAAATACATCAACCTGTTGATATGAATAATAATAAACCTTGTAAGAATATCGTTAACTACTGGAATGCAGTAGAAAGATTTACTCCTCATCATTTAGAAACAAAAAATAAATTAGGTTATGTAGAATCGATTCAACAAGAGGTTTTAAAAGAACACGATATTCCGTGGCAAAGCCGGCAACGTTTTTGTCATAAGCAAACACCAGATAAAACCTGGGTGTATAATGTATTTTTAGGTGCTGTAAATTACTCTGATATTACAAAGCTAATAAAAACCATGTTGGCAAATAATAAAGAAGATTATAATTTACAAAGTAATAATAATGTCAGTTGTTTATGTACATTTCAATTAAACAATTATGGAGAAATATTAAAAGATACGTTTGCAATCCCTGAATATTTCATCTCTATAGCTTGCCTTAATAAGAAACATAGCTACCCAAAAACTTGGCTTGATTTGACACCTAAAATACAGCAGCAAGTTGAAGATACTTACAAAAATTGGGTGGATGTATTAAGCAACAGACCTAATCGTACTGTAAAGTTTGAAGACTTAAAAGCATTATTAACTGACATAATTAATGTCTCGGAGGTTTCTGACTTTCATAACCTTATAAGAAACAACGCTATTATTTATTCCAGCCATATTCCAGTCCCTAATAGATTTAAAGATGATAAAGAAAAGGCTAAAGAAAAATTTTTAGATATTAAATATTATGAGGAAATATTAGAAACAATCACGGCTTCGGATTTAAATATTCTTAATAGCTTCTATCTAGATGATATTAAAATGGTTAGTAACGTTTTAAATAACGATAAAGACACTATTGGCAGCGCATTAAGAGATTATTTAGGGCTAACTCCTAAAGGTAAAAAACATGATCTTCGGAAAGACAGATTTCAGTTAGAACAATTATCAAACCCTGAGTTTTTACCGAGTTCTAGGTGGCCTGTTGGTAATAAACTAGCTTTGTCAATTGCACAACAAGTAGCTGTTAACCTTGCTCTTAGTGAGACTAGCGGTCTTTTTTCGGTCAATGGACCACCAGGTACTGGTAAAACAACTTTGTTGCGAGATATAATCAGCGAAATAATTACCACTAGAGCAAAAAATCTTGCTGATTTTGCAAATCCTAAAGATGCATTTAATAATCCAGAAAGTATATTAATTGAAGGATATAACTATAAAGTTTGGAATGTAGATGCTAGGTTACTTGGTCACGAAATAGTTATAGCTAGTAGTAATAACACTGCAGTTGAAAATATTTCCAAAGAAATACCTAGACTAGCTGAAGTTGATAAGAATTATGGCTTAGAATATTTTTCTGAAATTGCTACTTATGTTAATAATGAAGAATGTTGGGGAATTGGATCGGCTGTTCTTGGTAATAAAATAAACCGTTCTATTTTTTTTGACAAATTTTGGAGTAAGTATCCTAGTAAAAATGGAAATAATGAGTTTGATAATAATTACGGGTTAGATTATCTATTGAAAACGAAAAAGCCTCAATCTGATTGGGAAGAGAATAGGAAACAATTTTTATCTACTTTAGCAGAGTTTACGGAATTAAAACTAGAACTTATAGAGTTTAAAAATAAGCTTAAGGAATACGAGTCTTTTGATGAGGAAGAGGACAAAATTTTTAACCAAATTAATAAGGCTAATGATGAACTAAAAATTTCTCAGGAAAAACTCGAAAGCTACGAAAATGAACTCGCCCAAATTGATACAATTACTCAACAGAAAAAATTTCAACTTGAGGAAATTAAAAAATTGGAACCTAAATGGTATTTAATGCTCTTTGAGTTTTTTAAAAAAGAAACTTCCCATCAAAAATGGTCAGATAAATGTTTAAGTATTATTGAGGAAATATCCAAATTATTTGAAAAAGCTCAAGAATTAAAGCCGGTTATATCGGATTTACGGAAGGTAATATCTAAGCTAGAAAGCAAAGTTTCTGATCTTTTAAAAAAGAGGGAAGAATTGATTGCGTCAACAGAAAGAAATTATCAGTATATAAATTTATTACAGGATAAGTATTCGTGGTCTTCTGCAATACCAAATAAAAAATTTTGGCAATTATCAGATCAGGAGATACAGTTATCCTCACCATGGATTCATAGCAAATTACAGGACGTCCGAGCTAGGCTTTTTGTAGACGCCATGAAACTACATTATTCTTTTATTATTAATTCATCGGATTGTATAAGTAATAATTTTAAAGCCATGAAGCAGGTTCTTACTTCAGGTAAATGGCCCTCAGATTCACAATATTTGTTAAAACATATATGGGCTGTTTTTTTTCTCGTTGTGCCTTCAGTTTCAACTACATTTGCTTCATTTAGCAAATTGTTTAAAGGTCTTAATGAAGCTGAATCTTTAGGCTGGTTACTAGTTGACGAAGCTGGACAATCTTGTCCCCAGGAAGCTTTAGGAGCAATTTATCGTGCAAAAAAGGCGATAATAGTTGGTGATCCACTCCAAGTACAACCAGTTACTACAATGCCATCAGCAATGAATGACACCTTATTAGAATATTACCAAGTGGATAAAACTTGGAGTGTTTTGGAAGAATCAGTTCAAACCCTATCTGACAGAGTAAATGTATATGGAACAGAGATTATTAAAGATGCTAACAGCCAGTGGGTTGGGTGTCCTCTTCGTGTTCATAGGAGATGTATCGAACCAATGTTTAGCATTGCAAATAAGATTGCTTATGATAATTTAATGATCCAAGCAACTACACAAAAAAGTTCTAACTTTGACCAAATATACTCTAGAAGCCAATGGTTCGACGTGCAAAGTAACGAATGGAATGGTCATTGGTGCGAACAAGAAGGCAAGGAAGCTTTTAAAATTATTCAACGTATCATAGAGCAAACTCATTCTTTACCAGATTTGTATATCATCTCACCTTTTAAGGTTGTAGCTGATAAGATGAAGAAGCTATTAAAAGATAAATCCAAATATTTGGAAAGTAGATTAAAACCTGTAGAAAAGTCAATGCTGAGCAACTGGATATATAAATCAGTAGGGACAATTCATGCCTTTCAAGGCAAACAATCGGAAGGAGTTATATTGCTTTTAGGTGGCGATCCTTCCAAACCAGGAGCAATAAACTGGGCGTCCAATATTCCTAATATACTAAATGTTGCGCTTACTCGAGCTAAATATAAATTTTTTGTTATTGGTAACTATAAGCTTTGGTCTTCAAAACCTCATTTCCAAGATTTAGCAACTGTTATTCCTTTAACAAAAATAACTAATGAGATAAGCCACATAGCAGAAAAAGAGGAAGCATAAAATAAAGTTTTATTCACCTATTTTGTTTTCCTATAGAGGAAATTTGCGATTATTAATAATATCATTAGCCGCCTGCAGTTCTTCTTGCGTATTTATTCCTATCACTAAATGGTGATTTTTAGAGGTATAATAACTTACTTTTTCACCCGCATTGCTACAGATTTCTATTATTTCAGTTAAGTATAATTCGCTATTATTAACATTCCGAGACCGATTAATACAAGCAGGTAAATATTTTTGTAAAATACCTGGAGCAAAAGCCATTATTCCAGAATTACATAATTTTATTTTCTTTTCCAAGTCAGTAGCTACTTTAAATTCAACTATCTTTTTAAAATTCCCTCCGGCATCTTGGATTATTCTGCCATATGCATTTGGTTCTTCGTGTTTAAATGCTAATGTTACTACCGCAGACCTAGAGGTCTCAAGATGATTGAATAATTCTGTAATTATTTCCGGGGTAATAAGCGGGTTATCCCCATAGATAACCGCATTTTGTATATTATTATTGATTAAAGCACTAGCAACCCAGACTGCGTGCGCAGTACCAAGTTGTTCATTCTGCAGAGCAAACTTACACTGATTTGCAAAAGCAGATAGATATTCAGCTATGTGATCTGAATATACCAATATAATATCTTTAGTAACAGCATAGGCATTATCTACTACCATTTGAAGCATTGTCTTATCGCCTATTTTGTGCATTACTTTGGGTAGATTTGATTTCATCCTACTACCTTTTCCGGCAGCTAAAATAACAATTTGTCTTTGCATAAATTTATTTTAATTATATAGTAACTTTAAAAGTTAGTAATATTGGGGAATATAAAGCCAAGCCCCCCTAAAATTCAAGAGAATAATAACAGATTCCAGAGCAAAACCTAGCTTTTTATTTTGCTTAATAACAAAATTTTAGACGAAGTATTTTAATTTTAGCCACTAGCTATTACTTATGAAACATTACGTAATAAAATTTTATTTGCCATTTATATATTGCAGCCCCTAGAATTCAGACATTAAATATTTTTTACATTAGTTAACAAATGATGAACCAATTGACTATTGAAAACCCTATAAGCTGTTTCGGTATAGGGGTACATTCTGGCAATAAGACTCAAGTAACATTAAGACCTGCTAGCGAAAATGTCGGTATTGTTTTCATTAGAACTGATGTTTCTTCTGTATATAATAAAATTTTAGCAAATTACTCTAGCGTGTTCGATACTTATTTATCTACTTCTATAAAAAATAACGCTAATATCTCTGTTTCAACGATTGAGCATTTAATGGCAGCAATTTGGGGATGTGGCATTGATAACCTAATTGTCGAAATTGATGGTTCCGAAGTACCAATAATGGATGGAAGCAGCAAACCATTTGTGTTCATGCTTGAATGTGCTGGATTCAGGATTTTAAATGCGCATAAAAAATATTTAAAATTACTTAAAGAAATTAGAATTGAAGATTCTGGAACTGAAATTTTTGCCTCTCCTTCAGAGAGTATGGTAATTGACTTAACAATTGATTTCGCAAATAAGGTAATTGGAAAACAGAAACATACTTTTTGCAGGGACAATAATTTTAAAGAGGAAATAGCTGATTCACGAACTTTTGGTTTCCTTCAAGATCTTAATTACCTGCAAAGTAAAGGACTAGCTAAAGGAGCTTCACTTGATAATGCTATTGGAATTGATAAAGATACAATTCTTAATCATGAAGGACTTCGTCATGACAACGAATTTGCTCGCCATAAAATGCTTGACTTAATGGGTGATTTATACACCACAGGTGCACATTTTATCGGCACGATCAATGGTTATAAAACTAGCCATAATTTGAATAATCAATTTTTAAGAAAGTTATTTAGTGATCCTTATGCATACTCTTTTATAAACACCATTTCCTGAGATATCCTTGACAATTGATATATTTGGTCCTATAAAGTAACTGGTTCATATAATTGACCTTATACGCACCCGTAGCTCAATTGGATAGAGCACTTGACTACGGATCAAGAGGTTAGGGGTTCGACTCCTCTCGGGTGCGCCATATAAATAAAGAGATATAAGGTTTTGTTATTTTTACCAATTTTTATTAGGTATACTCTGGGTATACTTTAGAGCTAATCTTGGTTAGAATAGATAGACAATTAACTTTGTTCATTATAAATACCAATCAATATCTAATTTAATAGGATTTACTAAAAATTGCAGTAGTTTAGTGATTCCTAAAGTTAATAGGCATCTCTATTCATATAAGTATTTTCTCGTTCCATAGCATTTTGGATATCTTGAACAACCATAAAATTTATGATTATCTCGCCTACGCCTACGTATTAGCATATATGAGTTACATATCGGGCACATAACATTATCTGCGAATTCTGAAATTGCTTTCAGTTTATCAATTTTAGGGTTACTCTTGCTCTTACAAGCATTACAATAGCGACCGTATCCAGTGATTAATTTGTCATCTTTAAAATCGTCAAGAGATTTTATTTGCTTACATTGATGACACTCTTTTCTAGTCCTTTTTTGTAAAGCTAAGATATTATTGTGTATATCTGTAACTAGTAAGTGCTTCTGTTGGTCTTTTTTTTTACAACAGTAGCCAAGAGTTGATTTATTTTTTTAACTGGTTCTTTGCCAATATTGAAGCAATTAATACGTAGAAAATTATAGCCATAACTTTCTAATACTTTCTCTCTATATATATCTTGATCAGTACGATACTGCTCATAATTAGACTTATTGACAGAATCACGCTCTTTGAAATGAAACTCAAAGCCATCATATTCAATAATGATATTATACAATTTCTTACACTCATCAGTGTAGGTGAGCAAAAAATCCACCACATATTTACTATGAGAATAACGCTTATCAAGTTGTTTTAGGTAATCACCTAAACGGAATTGAGTGTGCAGTTCTATAGTTGACCTGTTTAATTTAAAGAAATCTGTTTCTTGTATCCAATGCAGAACCTTTTTCTCCATTGGAGAACGAGCATCTGTGCTATCTATATCAGGTACTCTCCCAGCATCCTCTAGTGTTTTTTGATAATGCTGTAATGCCTCACTAATTGAACCAGTAAAATCAGATATAGGCTTACTTAAGAAGAAGTGTATTCTCTCTTTAGCACGGCTAAAACCAACATTTAAACGCTGTAGTTTGATTTGTCCATTTTCTTCAAGGTTAATACTATTTCTATCTTTTATAAAAACTCCCCAAAGCTTATCAGATATAGGATTGGCAACCATTGAATAAAGAATAATATCTCGCTCCTCACCTTGGCAAGTATCAAAAGTCATAATTCTAAGTTTATGCTGTTTTTGGAAATATTCGCTTTTTGGATGGTTTAAAAGAGTGTCCGTTAGCAGCTTTTGTTGATTAGTATGAGGTGTAATGATTCCTATAGAATATTGAGGCTCTTCTTGTGCTATTCGTTCTATTTCAGTAATAATAGCTTCAACCTCTAATTGATTGGTGTTGATAACCAACTCTATACGGCTATCATGTTCGATCTGAGTGAATTTGATAACGTCAGGAATTTGTTTAGCACGTATCTTAGTTACTTGCAGACTATCACTATAAAAATACTTACTGGAATAAGAAATGATCTCTCGATAACTGCGAAAATGCTTTTTAAGCATAATACTATAGTTACTAATTCTCTCAAAAAAACTTAGAATAGAGGTTTTAACGTTAAATTTCTCAAGCCGTTCAAGGTGGATAGAGTGATCAGAGATTTTATCTCTAAATACTTCACGTAAACGATTCAAGTACTCGCAATTAATATCTAAACTTGCTTGCATAGATTTTACATTATTAAACTGCTTATTATCACCTAGTACTATTATTTTCTTCCCACGCAATAAAGCAGGAAAAGCCTGTGCAATACTTACTTGGGATGCTTCATCAATTATAACAATGTCAAATATCTCTGGTTCGAGTGGTATATATTCTGCAAAATCTCTCACTCCTGCTAAAATACAGGGAAAAGCATTCTTAAGTTTATCAAAACTAGATTTATCAAAACGTTGCTTTTTCGAGATAACACCAGACAATGTTTTTGCATCATTGCGATAATTTTCAAAAAAATCAACCACACGTTTATCCATTTTATAAGTCATCTGAGTAGTAACCAACCCTTGAAGTACTTCCTTCTTCTCTATATAGTTATATTCAGGTATTTTATGAAAATGCTCATGTAGATCGTTTCTTAAATTAAGGTATTGAATCAATTGGTTAAAATGTGTTTCTGGATACTGCGTCAAATTATTATCTACAAAACTAAAAAATTTACTCTGATCAAAATCAATTTTTTTTATACTCTTGGGATATTTCTCAAGCAATGTTGTAATAAATGTAATACTATTAAGTATTACATTACATTCTTCCGTAGTAGGAAGTGGAATATTTAATTTAAGAAGTTGGTGAACACCTTTTATATAATCTGTCTTAAATTCAAATATATTGGAAATTTCTTGTAATTCTTTGAGTTGCTGCGCATCTTTGAATAGAGATATAATAGATTCTAACACGGATAGCTGGTGATGTGGTTGTTTAAGATCATGAGGCAATTTTGTAGCTAACACATAATTTAATTTGTTAATTTTTGTCCTTTTAAAAAGATATCCCAACCAACTAGATTTAAGCTGTACACACTCGGCAACATACTCTTCTAAGACATTTAAGCTCTCTATAGAAATATCTCTAATTTGTGATATATGTTTTCGTAAATCCCCCTCTACTACTTTAACCTCTAATTTTTCTATAATAGAAAGAAAAGCCATAAAGTGCTGGAAAGCTTGCATGCTTTGGTCAGACGGATAATAACGTTTAAATAAATTATCTAAGTTGTTTCCTGAATTAAGAATTTTACTCTTTAGCTTATTCATCTCACTTCTAAGGCTTACTAGATTGTCTCCAGAAAACTTATTTACATACAATTCTTCTAGATCAACAGGCAAATCAACTGCTTTAGACAATATTTTTTCTAAGTAATTTAACTCATCAATATTAGAAGTTTTAATATTGTTATAAGCAGTTATAGTATTTTCGATTTCATTTTTTAAGCTGGTAGCAGAAGTTTCAATACTGTTTTCGAGTTTGTGATAATCGTTTCGAACAGCTTTACAATGTTCCCTAATACATTCTATTGATGTAGTAGAAAGTATCTTGGAGTAATTATTGCCTGCTTGTCCTAAACGTAAAATAGGGTTTTGAAACTGCTTATCGAGCCTGACTTTATTCATGGTTTCGGTAATTTTCTGCTCAACTACATCTAAAGCTTCTTTTTTATCCGAAAGCACCAAAATAGATTGATTATTCAAGATTGCATTACATACAATTGCTGTAATAGTATGGCTCTTACCAGTACCAGGTGGGCCTTCGACCATTATATACTTACAATGCTTTTTATTTAGTGCAGTGAGTATTTGTTGCTGTTCTTCATTAAGTGGTACCGGACTTGTGTAAACTAATTTATCGCTTGAACTTTGCCTTTCTCTTTCGTACTCCACCTCTGCAACAACAGATATAGGATTATTGGTAATAAAGTCATCTATTAACAGCTGGAAGCTATCCGCCAACCTATTATCCTCTGTTTTTAGTTTTTGCAGAATTTCTTCATAATCATTCACTAATGATTCATCAGATTTTTCAAATAACGCAAAATAGCAACTATTAGTAATTTGTAATTCTGGTCCCTTTGCCTTTTGATATTCTGCGTTATTAATATCAATGTAAGGATTAAGACCAAAATAGTTAATTAGTTGCTTTAATGCTAGGTCAATATCCCCTATCAAATGCTGGCGTTTTTTATCTTCAGAAATATAGATAATTCTCTCAATAAATGCTCCTAAAGACCCCTTGCGTTCGATTTGAGCGTTATAATCCTGTAAGATAAACTGGACTACTTTCTTATTAACATACAATAGAGAATCAAAAGTAAATGAAAAACCATCTATAGTTTTTTCAATTTGTAGCGGTATATAAAAAAGTGGATAGGTATGATCTTTATATTTGATATCACAAAAATATAGGTAAAACTCCTGTTTTTCAAGTAGGTTTTTATTATTTACTAGTTCCGATACTTCAAAAAACAGGTCTCCTGCTGCAAATCCTTTAAAAAAACACTCTAATTTATTTTGAACATCTTTAAGCTCAAACACTTGTGCAAGTTGCTGATTTGGTTCTATTATACCGTTTCCAAGATTGATCTGATTAATAATTAATGAAACAACATCATCAAAAGGGCTTATCAGCAACTGGGTAAGTTCTTCTTCAATATGGTAAACAGAATCAACAGTAGAAATTTTAATTTTATCTAAAGGTTCACGTATTTTTTCAATAAATGGACCTAAAAACTTCTGCCGTATTATACGCTCAATGCCAGCTAGTGCAAATGTAATAGCTGCTATTGTATCATTAGGATTCTTTAATATTCCTAATTGTATTTCATTCTGGAATAGCTCAATGACAGATAAAGTGTCTTGAATATCTATCATAGCGATTCGGTCTTCTATAAGCTTTAAAAGAGATTGCGGTATATGATAAGTATGGATTCCACGTTTTAATTCCTTAATTGCATTATCCTCAAAACCACTTCTAATAGACCTCCAAATAAGTGAATTATATTTCTTGTATTTATTAAGGTTAACCCCAATTTGTAAGTTATTACTATTACGAGTCTGTAGTCTGCGTTTAGGACTGCGGACTTTATGGAAATCCGTTTCTAAGAAATCCATAAAATAATTAGCCACCTCGGTAACAAAAGGGGTAATATTTTTTGTTACTTGCAGTTCTTCTTCTACTGAATTAAGTGTATCTATAGTCATTTTTATGATGAGAATGAATGAATTAGACCATATATAAATTTATTTTAAACCTTTGCAGGTGCAGAAATATAAAGATTGGCCATTTATGCTATCTAAAAATGAGTTCCATCTCATATTGATCATCGACATAAAACCATTACCTTTATTGTCTAAGTTAAAATAATATGTTTGTTCTTGACTAAATTTTATAGAAAATGTTTTTAAAACTAAATTTTGTGGATCATCATTCATAAAAAGAATTTTTGTGCCATCAGCCTTTTCTATATTTTTTACATCCCAATTAAGATCGGGGTTTTTCTTTGATTTGTAATATAAATTTATAAATTTCTCATTATTTCTTTCTTCTAATACTAAAGAGTAAGTTTCTCCCGTTGGCTTTTCATCTATTTGAAAGTTAGTTGGATTGGATTTTAATACGCCTTTATATTTAGAATTGTAAGGTTCAATATGAACATAAGCTATTTTTTGTACTTCACAAATAGTATAGGTTAACTTTTCGTTTTCACTTCCCAAGCAATAAGAAGGCAGTATTTGGAATAGTAATAAAATTAATATTTTCCTATTAGTCATTCTACATAGCTTTTTTATTCTGAATCAAACAATTTAATCAAATATCTATAAGTTAATATTAAGCACAACCATAAACAACCTACTCCAAACACAGGGACCTAAAAAATCTAAATAAATAAAGATAAGTTTTTTAACTCTATAATTATGATGATGGGCACGGTAATACTAAAACAAGTACCTATAGGTGTAATAATAAAAAACAGATAAAATTAAAAACTCTTTTCTTGTGTTCACTTAGCTACTTATCAGGTTAAACTTGTCAAATTTTATTTACTCAATGCTGAGGATACAATTTTGTTCGCTACATAAGATCGTATTTTGGTGGTAGTTGTATCACTTTAGCACTAAATCATATCATTTATAACATAGTTTATAGCAAATTATCATATTAGTGCTAATTTATTAGTTGCTAAATCTATTCCAATAATTGTCTAATTATTAGTAAAGTTTAAATTTAAAGCAGATATTTTGATAAGTAAATCAGAGCAAAAGAGCCTAACAAGAGAGCAAAAAGAAGCAATTGGATTATTATCTATGGGGACTTTTCTTGAATATTTTGATTGTGCGACCTGAAACTTCTTTATCAGATTAAAAGAAAGATAAAGACAAGCTATATTATATTGATGGTTAAATTCCATCTTCCCAGACATCGGGATAAAAGTATATGCCACACGATTATAAC
>Ga0214919_10004579_pt1 | contig 20163 bp, 14 predicted proteins | sample LL1503_MetaG_FD_177994 | JGI IMG/M metagenome (GOLD analysis project Ga0214919, IMG submission 177994) | Freshwater microbial communities from Lake Lanier, Atlanta, Georgia, United States - LL-1503 | ecosystem: Environmental > Aquatic > Freshwater > Lake | place: USA: Georgia | collected... | reverse complement strand
ATTGGAAGATGAACAAGACAGCGACTGATGGAGTCGCGCTGACCCGTGAGTTGATCGCGGCGCTCGGCCGCGAAACCGCCGTCGAGGTCGTGCTGTGTCCACCCTTTACCGCCTTGGAAAGTGTGGGTCGGGCGCTTGAGGGGCATGCGCTTAAGCTCGGGGCGCAAAATATGCATGCGGAGAAGAGTGGCGCTTTTACGGGAGAAATTTCGGCGGAGATGCTGCGGGGTCTTTTTGTGACCCATGTGATTCTTGGCCACAGTGAGCGCCGCACTTACAATGCGGAGACTGATGCCGGCATTAATCAGAAAGTTTTGGCAGCGTTGGCTCATCAATTGAAACCCATTTTATGTGTTGGGGAGACGCTGGCTGAGCGCGAATCCGGGGCTACCTTGGCCGTCGTGCAACGGCACGTTGAGCGCGGGTTGCAGGGCGTGTCGCCGGACCAAATGGGCGCCTGCATTATTGCCTATGAACCAGTCTGGGCGATCGGCACAGGCAAGGTAGCCACCACGGCCCAGGCGCAAGAAGTGCACGCCTTCATTCGTGATCTGCTCACCAAGCTTTACGGCACACCGCTGGCGCAGAAGGTCCGGATTCTTTACGGTGGTTCGATGAAGCCCGCCAATGCGCCTGAATTATTGGCCGCGCCGGATATTGATGGCGGCCTAATTGGCGGGGCCGCCCTGGAGGCTAAATCATTTATCGAGCTCGTGCGGGCGGCGGCTCGTTGAGGCCCCCGCTCATCGGGCTCAATGCGAGCGTGTGCCCAAGTGCGTGGCGAGGGCGGCGAGAAAAGTGGTATCCCCTGCTAATTGACTGAGGGCCGCCAGCGCCGCTTTGGTTTGGCTAGCGGCGTGCTCCGCTGAGGCTTCTAAACCATGGATTTTTACGTAGGTGGTTTTGTCCGCCTGCGCATCTTTGCCCGCAGTTTTACCGAGCGTTGCCGTGTCGGCGGTGGCATCGAGAATGTCGTCGGTGATTTGAAAGGCTAAGCCGAGATGCCGGCCGATGCGGCGCAAGCGGGCGAGTTGTTGGTCGTCCGCACCGCCGCACAGCCCGCCTACCACCAGCGCCGCGCTGAGCATCGCGCCGGTCTTTTGGTGATGAATGTATTCTAGGTCAGCGGCCGTCACATCGGCTTTTTTTTCTGCGAGAAGATCTTCCATCTGACCGCCAATCAGTTGCTCGCTCCCGGCGGCCACGCCGATTTCGCGCGTCAGGGCGACGCAGAGAGTTGGGGTGGTCGCGTAGTGGCGGGGGAGCAGTTGAAAGGCAAAAGTGAGGAGTGCGTCGCCGGCGAGGAGGGCGGTGGCTTCGTCAAATTGTTTATGGGCGGTGGGGTGGCCGCGCCGGAGGTCATCATTATCCATGCACGGCAAGTCATCGTGGATGAGCGAATACGTATGCAGGCATTCGAGTGCGATGGCCGCGGGGAGGGCATCGACCGCGGCGCCGCAGGCGTCGGCGGCGGCCAAAACTAAAACGGGGCGGAGTCGTTTGCCGCCGGCCTGCAAGCTGTAGCGCATCGCCGTGTGGAGGCGACTGGGCCGCGTGGTCGCCGTCGGGACTAAGCGATCGAGACCTTGCTCAATCCGTTCACGATAGTGCTTAAGTTGGCCGTCAAAATCCATCGGGTAGTCAGGATTTATCCCGCGCGCGAAGTTGGCAAACGGATTCCACCGCGCTCACCAATGGCGGCGCCATAGGCCCAAGAAAGGCTCGCCAAGCACGCGGCGTCTAATCATACCCAAGGTCAATTTTTCGGATGCCCACCTACGAATATATTTGTCCTAAATGCGGTCATGAAATGGAGGCGTTTCAGTCGATGAACGACCAGCCGCTCAAACTTTGTCCAGCGTGCAAGCGGCGCGTCCTCAAGCGCCAGATCGGCGGCGGCGCTGGTCTGATTTTTAAAGGTACGGGCTTTTACATTACTGATTATAAGAAAAAATCTGGCGATAAAAGCGAGGGCACCTCAGCCGCGCCAGCTGCCACCACTAACTCGACGGCTTCGGTCGCCAAGAAATAACCTCCCTCCCGTGAGCTTTAATAAAATGAATCAAGCGCTGCATGGTCCCAGCACAATTGAAGTCGCGCTGGGAGCGGTCTTAGGCCTCACGCTCGGGGCGGTGGTAGCGGCGGCTTATTTGGTGCTCAAGCCGGTGGTCGTGGTAACTCAAATGCCCAAAGAGAGGTCCTTGACTTCTGTTTATTATCAACCGGGTTTAGCGAACAAAGCTAAGGGCATGGATTGGCCGGCCAAGCAGGCCCAATTTATTGCTGGGACAACGGTGCAAGTGACGGAGGATGAACTAAACGCTTGGTCCTTGGCTCGGGGTACGCCGCCGCGGAACGCGAAGGCCATGCCGACTATCGCTCCACCCGTAAAACTAGCCGAGAAATCTAAATTTGCGACGAACCTCAATAAAACCAAACCAATCGATAAGGCTAAGCCGGCTGAGCCGAGCCCATCCTTAGAGGCGCCTCAGCCCGCTGAGACCGCCAAACCGGCCGAGCAGCCGGCCGCGAATAATTTTCTGACTACGACGGTTCCAGATTTTCGTATCGTGGGTGATGCCCTCCAGATCGGCTGGCGTTGTACTTTGAATGCATTTGGCCTCACGCGCGAGGTTGCCCTGGTGGCGACAGGGCATTTTGAGACCTCGGGGGCTCAAGTGAGCTTTGTTTCTGACAAAGTTTTTTTAGGTTCCTGCCCGCTGCATTGGCTGCCCGGAGTCTCCAGCGAATTGCTGGCTTACGTTTTCAAAAATCAAAAGACGCCCGACAATATTCGCCTTGCCTGGGCTAAGTGCACCGCGGTGCAGGTCGTCGATGGTGGGATAAGGGTAATTTTGCCTTAAGGCCTCGCGCGTTTTTTTGCCCGCGCTGTGTCGAAGCACTTAAAAAACATCAGTGTTATTGCGACAGCTACGGTGGTGTCGCGGGTGTTGGGCTTAGGGCGAGAAATGATGATTGCGGCGGTGTTCGGTACGAGTGCGCTGAGCTCAGCCTTTGTTTCAGCTTTTACCTTACCCAATCTTTTCCGTCGCTTGCTGGGAGAGGGGGCACTGACGGCGGCGTTTGTGCCGACCTTAAGCCAAGAATTGGAGCACTCCCAGCGGGCTGGTGCTTTCACTCTCGTCAGTAAGGTGACGAGTTGGCTGTTGGTGGTGACGGCGGGCGTGGTGGCCTTAGCGATGCTGGGATTGGCCAATGCCGGTTTATTTTTGCGGCTGCTGGGTCCGCTCGGGTTGTCCTCGGCGACGGCGCAGCGTTTATTGTTAGGCGCTGATCTCGCAGTTTTTTTATTCCCCTACTTGGTGCTGGTTTGTCTCGCGGCCGCCTTCAGCGCCGCTTGTCAGGTGCTGGGGCGATTTACGGAGCCGGCGCTTTCCCCGATTTGGTTGAATCTGGCGATCATGGGTGCGCTGAGTTTGGGGGGCTGGTGGGCGTGGGGCGATGCCGCGCGAATTAATTTACTCTGCGGTGGGGTGCTGGTCGGGGGATTTTTTCAAATGGCGGTGCCCGCTTTAGTTCTTTGGCAAGAGGGCTGGCGCCCCCGTTTTGATTTGCGGCCAGATGATCGCGTGCGGGCGATTGGGCGGTTGATGGGGCCGACGGTAATCGGCTCCGCCATTTATCTGATCAATATTTCAGTTTCCCGCTTCATCGGGCTGTCCCTCAACGATCAGGCGGCCGCGGTGCTTAATTGGGCAACGCGAGTCATGGAGTTGCCCATTGGGGTATTTACGGCGGCGATTACGACCGTGATTTTTCCTCTGATTGCCCGCCATGCGGCGCGCGCTGACTGGGATAAATTAGGGGAGGATTATCACAAAGGCCTGCGATTGGTATTGGTCCTGAACGTGCCGGCGGCCATTGGGCTCGCCTTGTTGAGCCAGCCGATCGTGCGATTACTATTTCAGCGGGGAGCTTTTCAGGCGAGCGATACGGCTTTGATGGCGCCGATTCTGGCGGTGTATGCGCTCGGTTTGCCATTTTTAGCTTTCACCACCGTGACGCTGCGGGGCTTTTATGCCTTGCAGGATATGGCCACGCCCGTGCGCGCGGCCTTATTGAGTTTTGTCGTTAATTTTATTTTGAGTATCGCGCTCATGACCTGGTTTTCAACGGTGGGACTGGCGCTGGCCAGTACCTTGGCGGTCGTGGCGCAGGCGTGGTTTTTGCAATCTCGGCTTACGCGCAAGCTAGCGGGGCTCGGTTTCGCGCCCTTGCTGCCTAATTTAGTTAAAATTGCGATCGCCAGTGCCTTGATGGGCGTCGTCGTGTGGGGCGGTCTGCGCGCGCTGGCTTCACTCGCGCTTTCGAGCCAGCGTCACGATTGGCTGGTGGTGGGCGGTTTAATTCCTGTCGCCGGGCTCGTTTATGGGGCGCTCCTTTGGCTGTTCAAAATCGAAGGTCGCGCTGAGCTCACAGTGTTGTTGGGCAAGGTCAGAGCTAAATTTGTGTGAGGAGGCCGTGCTGATTAAGCTTGGCCAGAAAATTAAACCTGCCGTCGGTCTATTTTAAATTATTTCTATGCCTGAAATTCTGCACCATGTCGCAGCGCACCGCTACGCAGTAACCGTTGATGGTCATTTGGCCGTTTGTGACTACCGGCTCACGGACGGGCGGATGATCTTCACGCATACGCTGGTTCCGCCTGAACTCCGGGGGCAGGGTTGGGCGGAGCAACTCGTGCGCCGGGGATTGGCTGACGCCCGTGCGGCTGGTCGCCAAGTCGTGCCCGCCTGCTCTTACGTGGCAAAATTTATCGAAAGGAATGCGGAATTTCAGGATCTGCTAGCTGGCTAGGATGGCCAGATTGTCTGCCGGCAGTGGGTTCTGCGGTCAGGCGGTGCCCGGTTTTGAGTGGGCACAAAAAAACCCGCAGCCTGAGCCGCGGGTTGAAGAGGTGAAGGCGCTTAGGCCTTCTGCACGAGTCCGGCCTTAATGGCCTTGACTGAGACCCACATGCGTTTGGTGCCGCCATTGGGCAGCTTGACCTTGATCCATTGCAGATTGGGGCGAAACAGGCGCGTCGTCAGGCTAGTGACGTGGGTGCCGATGCCTCCGCTCTTCTTGGATTGGCCTTTACGGTTAATAATTCTGCCCTTGGTGGGGCGTCTGCCGGTGATTGCGCAAATTCGTGCCATGGTGTTTCTTGAGTTAAAGGGTCGGAAGTAAAGGATCGTCCGACCGCTTAGCAAGGGCAATTTTGGTTTTCGTCTCAGCCGCGGCCTTATTTACGTAAAGCATAGAGGGCCTGAAACTTCTGGCCCATATTCGCGGGGTGCATCAGCTGCATCAGCATGCGCTTTCGCGGACTGAAACTGCTCGTCTCGGTGGTGGTTATGTGAGCGAGCACCTTGGCGGCATGGGCCATGAAAAAACTTTCCTGGGAGTCGACGCGAGTTTCCCCGAAACCGGCGCGGACGAGGCCATCTTCGAGCCAATCCCAGCAAATATGACAGGTGAGGTCTTGTTTGCCGGGCCGCGCGAGGAGGTCGTTGCCCATTTTTTGGCGGTGGTAGGTGCGGCCGGTGCCGCTGGGGAGGTGTTCCGCGAGCTCAGGCCAGAATTTCCCGTAATCGAAGGCGATGAATAGCCCCTTCCACTTGGGTCCAATGATGCGATCGAGGATGGGGATCGTGCGCAGGGGCATATCGATGTGGTAATTTTCCTCCGATTGCTTGGGGAGACGGTCGGTATGGGCGGCGAGTTCAGGGGTTAATTCCGACAATTCCACTTCGCGCAAAGTGCGGCCCGCTAAGGCGACACCCAGCTCGCGCCAGCGCCCTTGGCGCCAGACGACTCGGTGAAAGGGCTGGGCATCGAAAAGTTCGTTGGAAAAAACCACCGCGTTGGGCGGGAGCACAAAGGGCTGGCCGAGGGAAATGATCTGATAACTGCCAAAGGGGTGGGCGAGGTTCCGTAAAATGCCGCCGCCGGGTTCGGCGCCGATCTCAACAAACACAAAATCCGCCGGGTGGGCGGGGGCGAGCAGCTTAACGGTCGCGGCGATCACGAGCTCGCCAAAGACCGGACTAAAGGTTGTGGAGGTGAAGAAATCCGCTTTGTCGTCGCGGCCGACGCGCTTGAAGTTGCGGGTGTAATAGCCCGCGGTCGGGTGATACATGGCCAGCTCCATGAAGCGGGCAAAAGACACGCCAGTGGCTGCCGTTGGCTCAGTAGCGAAGATTTCAAAAAAGTCGGAGGAGGAACCCATTTGCCAATACAGGCAAATGTGCCCACTGAAAGCCATGACCAAACTATTTTTCGCACAATTGCCGTCTGGGGCTAAGCGCTGACCCGCCGTCCGCTGTTATGTTTAAACGTCTATTATTCATCGGGGCAGCAGTTTTGGCCAGTTATGGCCTCGGCCAATACGTGGCACACTCTGGGGCGCCCAGTTGGTGGCCGGACCGCACGCGGGACCAAAGCGTGCGCTATTATCGGGAGGTGATGCAATTAGTGCAGGAAGGTTACGTCGGGCAGGCGCCTGCCGACTACGAGGAGCTCACCCGGGCAGCCCTTGAGGGTATGGTCAAGACCCTCGACCCGCATTCGCAATTTTTGCGGGCTGATGCTTTTCAGGAAACCGAGGATGAGTTAACGAATGCATTTGGTGGGGTGGGCATTCAGGTGGAACAGCGGGATGGGCAAATCGTCATCGTCACACCCATGGCCGGCACGCCGGCTGAACGCGCGGGGATGTGGCGCGGGGATCGCCTGCTGCAAATTAATGGGGCCGTCTTAAAAAATCCGACGGTGGATAAAATTATCAAGCTGGTGCGCGGTGCCCCCGAAACCGAAGTGACCCTGACCGTTTTTCGCCCCAGCCAAAATCGCAGTCTGGAATTTAAGCTCAAGCGGGAGCGTATTCAGCTCAAGAGCGTGCGCAACGCCGCCCATCACGCCGGCGGGATTGGCTATCTAGCGATTACCCAATTTAGCGAACGTACCGGCGATGAATTTAAGGCGGCGTTGACGGGCCTCGAGGCTACGGGCTTGCGGGCTTTGGTGATCGACCTACGCAATAATCCCGGCGGCTTGCTCGATGCGGCCATCGCCGTCTGCAACGAGTTTTTTGAACGCGATGAGCTCATCGTTTATACGCAAGGGCGCACGCCGGAGTCGCGGGAGAATTTTAAAGCGGATGGTCGGCACGTGCGCCGAACTTACCCCATTGCGATTCTCGTCAACGGCGACACGGCCAGCGCCGCGGAGATTGTCGCCGGGGCCATGAAAGATACGCGGCGAGCGTTCATCGTGGGCGAGAAAACCTTTGGCAAGGGTTCCGTCCAAAGTGTGATGCCGTTGCGCCATGGCGAAGGATTGCGGCTAACGACGGCGCGTTATTATACGCCGAGTGGCATTACTATTCACGAGCGCGGCATTACCCCGCAGGTGGAACTGGAGATTTCCGCGGAAGATGAAGCCAAGTTGCGCGTGCAACAAACGCGACTTGATCTGACGGCGGCCGCGGAATTTCAGGAGCGGTGGGGCTTTGCGCGCATCGAGGATTGGCAACTCAACGCGGCGGAGGAAGTGCTGGCGGGGGTGCTCGTGGCTCAGAAAAAATGATCAGCGCGCCTCTCATTCTGCCGCGGAGCGGGCTTGCGCGCCTTGCCTCGTCTCCACCACATTGACGACTCATCGATGATTCTGGCGCTTGAAAGTTCCTGTGACGAGACCGCCGTTGCCTTGTTTGATCCGGGCCACGGCTTGGTGGGCGAGTGGGTGCATAGTCAAATCACGTTGCATGAAATTTATGGTGGCGTGGTCCCCGAGCTCGCCAGTCGTGAACATTTACAGAATTTTGGTCCGCTCTTGCGGTTGGCGCTTGCGCAGCAGCCGGCCTCGGCCGTGACCAAAATTGCCGTAACCGCCGGTCCTGGGTTGGCCGCGTGCCTTGCGATGGGGTTGGCCGCCGCGAAAAGTCTTGGCCTAGCCTGGCAGCTTCCCGTGGTGGGGGTGAATCACCTCCGGGCTCATGCCTTTTCGCCATTCTTGGCTTTGCACGCCGCGCACCCCACCACGTTTGACGCCGAGTTGGCTCGGTTGCTCCCGCATCTGGGTTTGCTGGTGTCCGGGGGTAATACAATTTTACTCTCCATCGATGAAGCGCGGCGGATTAAATTATTAGCGACCACGCTGGATGATGCCGCGGGTGAAGCTCTGGATAAAGGCGCTAAACTCATGGGGCTTGGCTATCCGGGTGGACCCCAAGTAGAAAAATTGGCGGCGACTGGGCAGGCGACGGCCTTTGAATTTCCTAAGGCGGTGGCGCAAAATGCTTCGCTGGAATTTAGTTTTTCCGGACTCAAGACGAGCCTGCGTTATCAATTAGAAAAAATGACTCCGGCCACCATTGAACAACGGCGGCCTGATCTTTGCGCGAGTTATCAACGGGCGGTTTTTGAGTCGCTGGTGCGCAAGTCTCGGCTGGCGCTGGCGCGGGGTGCCTATCGCAGCTTTGGTTTGTCCGGGGGCGTGGCGAACAATCAGACGCTGCAGGCAGAATTGGGTAAGTTAGCGCGACAACAGGGCGTGGCTTTTTGCCGCGCTCAGCCACCGCACACGGGCGATAATGCCGGCATGATCGCCTTCGCCGCTTGGGTCGAGCGGGAGATCGGAGGGCTTAATGTATCCGGCCACGCGCTGGGCATTAGCCCAAGCCAGCCACTCGTCGTGGAATGACCGACGCTTTTCAAGACTGCCGCGCCTGTTCGCCTGCACCTAAGACGCAACTACAGTCAATTGGACCTAGTCATCCTGAAAAATATTTTACTATATCGCTTTTTAATCAAAATCGGATCGCCCCCGTGCCGGGTGAGCCTTATTAATGCCCCAGGACATCCGGCTAAACCGAAGGTCCTGCCCCATGATTGCCGCTGAACAGTCCCGCTGGTTTTCCGAGTATGTGCAACCGCACGAGCGTGCTCTCCGGGCTTTTTTAGCGAATCGGTTTCCCACGCTGTCCGACCACGATGACTTGGTGCAGGAGACCTACATTCGAATCCTTCGCATCGAAGACCCCGACCGCCTTGTCCATCCAAAAGCGTTTCTGTTCACCACCGCCCGCAACGTCGCCATCGATCTCATCCGCCGCCGCAGCGTACATCCGCACGAGTCCCTTTCTGGCAGGGAGGATCTCATCGAACTCCCGCTGCTTGACGTCCAACCCAACGTGGTCGAGACGATGGAGCGTCGCCAGCTTCGTGAAACTCTGACCGAGGCCTTGAGCGCCCTGCCCGAACGCTGTCGTGCCGTCATGCTGCTCCGCTACCTCGACGGCTGCTCGGGCAAGGAAATCTCCGTGCGCCTGGGCATTTCTCTTGGCACGGTGAAAGGCCACCTGCTCAAAGGCGTGCGCGATTGCGTGCGCTTTTTTGAAGCCCGTGGTCTGGTCGCCATCACTAGTGAATTGGAAAACACACCATGAACCCGCCCGCTTCGCCCAATACGCCTGCAATGCAATCCGGCGCCACCGAAATGGAGGACCACGCCATCATGTGGCTCACCGAGCGCGACGACCGTTTCTCCCCTGTCCGCGAGCGCGAATTCGCGCAATGGCTAGCTGCCGACTCACGGCACGCCGCGACGGTTGTCCGTTTGGAGCAGACGCTCGGCCTGTTGAACGAACTCCCGGAGTTTCGGGCCGAGCTCAACGCCAAGTTCGATCGCGTCGCCCCGGTTGTGCCATTTTCGTCCGCTCCTGGCGAGCAGGCTCCCGCCCGCCGGGTCCGGCGCTGGCCGCAGAAACTCGCTTGGACCGGCGCGGCGGCCGCACTCGCACTCGGCGCCCTGACCGCCTGGCACACCTTGCAGCAACCAGCCGAAGCTCGCTACCAGACCGCTGCCGTCGGCTACCAACGTGCACGGCTCGACGACGGCTCCACACTCGAGCTCAACGCCGCCAGCTCCGTCCGCGTGAAATTCACCGCCGCCGAGCGCAGCCTGAAACTTGATACCGGCGAAGCCTGCTTCGCCGTTACCCATGATAGCGCGCGTCCCTTCATCGTCAGCGCCGGCGACATCGCGGTGCGCGCAGTCGGCACCGTCTTCAATGTCCGTTACGTCGCCGAGGGAGGCGTCGAGGTCACTGTCACCGAGGGCAAAGTCCGCGTCGGCCAATCCGGCCCGGCGTCCGCTGCCGCCGAGTCCGCGACCCTCGTCTCTGCCGGCCAACGCTTTTTACTGCCGAAACACGCCCCTCCGCACCTCGTCGAGCAAGTCGATCCCACCTCCCTCTGGGCTGCGTTGGCGTGGCAAAGCACGCTCGTCGATTTCGCTGATGCCCCGCTGGCTGACGTCGTCGCCCGATTCAACTCACGCAGCCGTATCCAAATCATCCTCGACGACGATAAAATCGGCGACCGCCGCATCGGCGGCACCTTCCACCTCGACGAAGCCGAGACCTTTGTACGCCTGCTTGGGCGCGACGGCGAAATTGTCTGCGAGCACCGGAACGAAAGTGAAATCCACCTTCGCCTCGCCCGGTAAGGTTGTGGTTATTCTTTTTCATCGCTAGGCGCCGGGCGAGGTGACGATCCATCGAAAATCTTTTTGGGAAGGCCAAGCCCGCCGAGACGGGCTCGCCATGACGTATGGCATTGAAAACCCGGAGGGCCCACAACCCAACGCGGCACTTCAGGCGGCACGGGAGGAAATTTTCTCTTACTGGCGTGGTCTGAAGCGCCGCTCCGGCCAACCGCCCCAAAAATTCTTTACGACAGGACCAGGTCTTTTCGTCCGGCGCTGCGTTATTGGAGTAGTTCTGCTCTTCCGCATGCTTCAACCCCGTGTCTCCGCACCCTACGCCGTCACTGCACTTTGCTGTGTGATGGCCGTGAGTGCGTCGACCACGGCGGCGGCAGAAGTGGAGAAGCGAACATTCAACCTCCCCCGCGGCGACGCCGCCCTGACGCTTAAGCAGTTCGCCGCCGCCGCCGGCACGCCGATCATCTACCTGGTCGATCGTGTTCGCGGCGCCACCACCAATGCGGTGCGTGGCGAACTTACACCACACGAGGCCCTCGAGCGCATGCTCGTCAACTCGGGTCTCGAGGCGGCACAGGACGGTACGACTGGCGCCTTCGTCGTCAGTCGTATTCGTAGCGAGGGGAAGGACAGCCCTGTACCCAACCCGCACCCCCAACCCAAGACCCAGACCATGAAGTCCCACCGCACCCTGCTCACCATCCTCGCTGGATGGATTGCATCGGCCACAATCACTGTGGCCCAGACGACAACTCCCGCACCAGCCTCATCCACCTCGTCAAGGGAGGAAGCCATTGTGCTCAGTCCGTTTCAAGTGAGCACCATCAAAGACAATGGTTACCGCAAGCTCAGTTCGGTCACCACCTCCCGCGTCGGCGTTTCGCTCTACGAGGCACCCCAGGCCATCGAGATCATCTCGGGCGAGTTGCTCCACGACATGGGCTACAACTCGATCCGCGAGGTCTACGACTACACGTCGAGTGTCACGGTCAATAAACAGGAAACGCGTCAGAACGGCTCTTTTAAGCTGCGCGGCTTCCAGCTGCCCCAATACATCAATGGCGTGCAGGTCGCGGCGAACTCCAACGGCCCGGGCTATGTCTCCTCCGACAACGTCGACCGCGTCGAAATTGCCAAGGGCCCGGTCGGTCTCTTCTACGGCAACAGTTCGCCTAACGGCGTCTCCAACGTCGTCACCAAGCGGCCCCAAAACGTGAACCGCACGACTATCGAAACCACGGCTGGTTCCAATGGTCTGCTCAAAGCCTTGGTTGACACTCAGGCCGTCGTGAGCCGCGAGTACGGGATTTCCTACCGGCTCGTCGCCGCGGCCGACAACAGCCAGACCCGCCTCAATCAGAATACCAGCTACAACATGTACGCCGCCTCGCTCGTCATCCGGCCCAACGACAAGATCGAAGTGCAGGCCGAGTTCAACCACACGAACTACTACCAGGCCTACTCCGCCGTCAGCGCCTGGAACTTTTTGGTCAACCCCCTTTATTACCAGCAGGTGGCCAATCCCGACCAGACGATGCTCAACTACATTAAGACCAAGTATGGCGCGGCGGACGATGCGGCGGCTCGCACCGTGATTGCCAGTCGCTGGGGCATCAACGGACCAAAAAACAACACCTACCTGAACACGAATTGGGTGGGCGACTATTACGGCGCCTACGGCAAAGTCACGTATCCCTTTATCGGTTCGAGCACCAATTGGAACCGCTATTCGCCTGACGGTGACAAGTTCACCTCGGCCAGCCCCGACTCTCGGCTCGATGGCCTCAACACGCTCGCCGACGTGAGCGTCCGTATCACACCCTTTCAAAAGACCGCGCTGCAGTACCATTGGGTCCAGAGCCGAGATCAGAGTAGTTTCGACCGGTCCCTCGCGTTTCCCAATCCGGGTGCGCTCGACACCAACGGTCGCGTCCCCTCCCTCAATGTGTTCGTACAGAGCCAACTGCTCGACGCCGTCAGCGACACCCAGCAGCTCGACTTTTCGCAGGAGGTCACAACCGGCGGGATTAAGAATCATCTCCTTGCGGGTTTGGAGGCCCGCCGCATCTGGACGAACAACGGCAGCGCAACGACCGACGCCAGCAAAGCACCCACCCGGACCACGCCCAGCGGCGGCACGACGACCGGTCAAGGCACCCTCAGCGAATTTTACAATTTCTCTAACCCGTGGACTGCGATCAAGCCGCTCATCGTGAGCGGTATCACCCAGGTGAAATCCAAACCCACCGAGTATCAGGATTGGTACGCCAGCTACCGCGGCACCGCCTTTGGGGACAAACTCAACCTCCTCGCCGGCGTGCGCAACGTAAAGCAAAATACCACCGGCCTCATTAGCACCGGCCAGAGCGAGCTCACCAAATCCCTCGGCGTCATCGGCCAGGTCGTCCCCGGCCTCTATGCTTTCGGCAGCTACAGCGAGACCTTCCAGTTCGCCGATGCCTACAACGTGAATACCACCACCGGCGCGCCGATCGCCGGCGAAAGCGTCCCGCTCAACAGTGAAACCGGCGATGGCTTCGAGATCGGCTTGAAGAGTGCGCTCTTCGGAGAAAAACTCTCCGGCACGATTTCGTATTTCAATGTCAATCGCGACGGCGTTGTCCTCGCTGACATTCAAAAGAACCTGACCGATCCGCGCAATAATGACAGCAATACCAATAACGATGTCCGCTTTAACCAGAACGGCGGCCTGCAACTAAGCAAAGGTATCGACGCCGACCTCGTGTGGACGCCCACGTCGGATTTCCAGCTTCTTGCCAACTTCACCTACCTTATGGAGGCCAAGGTCGTCTCTGACCCCAGCGTCAACACGGTCAATATCGGCATCAACGAGCCGAACGCGCGGAAATACGACAAGCTCTTCAACCACCGCCTGGCCAAGTCCCCCAAGCTTTCCGCCAATGTCGTGGGTAAATACACGTTTAACGACGGAAAGTTCAAAGGCTCCTATGTGGGCGCGGGCATCCGGCGCACCGGTGAATATGAGGTCTCGGACAATGAGGTCTACGGCATCCAGGTGAAGGCCGAAACCATCTTCGACGCCTTCGTCGGCTATAACACCAAAATTGGAAAAATTCCCACCTCGTTTCAGCTCAACGCCCGAAATCTGACCAACAAGATCAACGACGTCACCCGCGACGACGGTCTCGTGCTTCAGACCCGGGTATCGATGCAATTCTGATCGGTTCGCCAGCCACGCTGAACCCGACGATCGATACGTCGCGTAGCCCGAGCGCACCCGCGCTCGGGCTTCGCTTTCTCAAGTGGTGGTTCTTGGGTTTCCGCGTTCCTCTGCTACTACTCGCCGCAAAACACCCATTTCCCTCAGCGATTCCCGTCCGTCTACCGGGTGCTTCGGCTGGGGCGACCGGACGCAGTGGGGATGACCGAAAGCCGCCCAGTCCGAAGAGTCCAATCGCGAAACGCGTCGCCCCGATCAAAGCCGCGCCAAGGTCTGAAAGATAATATCACCTAATGTTTTCACCCCTCACATGAACAAGACCACCATCCTTAGCGTTGCCGCCTGGCTGCTCGGCGTCCACCTCACACCCACGCTCCTTGCCACCGGTCCGACCGGTACGCCGGAAACGAGTGGCACGATCAAAGCGGTCGTGGCCGTGGACCCCGGACTGTTCCCGCGACAGTTGAAACTGGTCGAGGAGCGCCGCGCCGGCTGGCTCGCCGCGGCGGCCAAAGCCAAGCCGGAGCTGATCCGCAGGACGATGAAACCGGTCGCGCTCGTGCGGTCGGAAAAGCACGCGGCAAGTTTTCAGGGCTGGAGGATGGTGGCGGCCGGCCAGCTGGAATCAGTCTGCAACACGCCGCTGCTGCCGGGCGCGAGCTTTATTTTGGATTTTGGTGAACACCTGACCGGGCAACTGGTGTTCTCGCTGCGGGCCTTCGGCATTGCCGTGGATGCGCCGGTGCGGCTCGCGCTGGTATTTGGGGAAGTGCCGGCGGAATTGAGCGAGCCGTTTGATCCGTACTCCGGTTCACTGGCGCGCTCATGGATGCAGGATGAAGTCTTCACCTTCGACGATGTGCCGCAGACGGTGACGCTGCCGCGGCGATACGCGTTTCGCTACGTCAAGGTGACGGTCGTGGGCGCCCCCAAGCGCTGCAAGTTCGGGTTCGCGGAGATCCATGCCGAGGCGGTCACCTCCGCCGACGAAAGCAGGCTGCTGCCGTTCACGCCGCGCAACGCCGGCGAGCAGGCGTTGGACGAAGTATCGCGGCGGACGCTGCGCGACTGCATGCACACGGTGTTCGAGGACGGCCCGAAGCGGGACCGCCGGCTTTGGCTCGGCGACCTGCGGCTGCAGGCGCTGGCGAACTATGCCACCTATCGCAACTACGAGCTCGTGAAACGCTCGCTCTACATCCTCGCCGGCACGGCGACCGCCGATGGACTGGTCGGCACCTGCTCGTTCGAGCGACCCGAACCGACCCGCGGCGACAACAGCATTCTTGATTACACCGCGCTGTTTGCCCCGACGGTGCTGGAATATCTCGAAGCCAGCGGCGATCGCCAGACGGCGGAGGATTTGTGGCCACTCGTGTTGAAGCAACTCGACTTCACGCTCGAGCCGGTGAATGCCGAGGGCTTGTTCATCGTCCCCAAAGGCTGGTGGCTGTTTATCGACTGGAATCCAACCCTCGACAAGCAGGCGCCGGAGCACGCCGTTGTCCTCTTTGGTCTCAAGGCCACCCTCAAGCTGGCGGAGAAGCTCGGCAAAGCCGACGAAGTGGCCTTTATTGCCAAGATCATTCCCAAGATGGAATCCGCGGCGCGGGAACATCTTTGGGATGACGCGCAAGGCATGTTTGTCAGCGGGCCGAAGCGTGAAGTCTCGTGGGCTTCGCAAGCGTGGATGGTTCTGGCGGGCGTTCCATCGCCGGAGCAGGCGAAGCGCGCCATGTCCGGCGTAATGAAGTGCGCCACCGCGGCGAAACCCGTCACGCCCTACATCCACCATTACGTGGTGGAGGCGCTGTTGACGGCGGGCCTGCGCGACGACGCCACCCGGCTGTTGCAGTCGTATTGGGGCGGCATGATCCAGAAAGGCGCGGACACCTTCTGGGAGGTCTATCTGCCTGACGACGACCACGCGTCGCCCTACAACAATTATTTGATCAACAGTTATTGCCATGCGTGGAGTTGCACGCCGACTTATCTGTTGCGACGCGACCAGCAGCAGAAATAGGTGCGGAATGACCAGGTTTCGTCTGCGTCCCTTGGTTCGGTCCTACTTCCACCGCTAAACCCTCGAACCGCCTTCCATGCTGAATCGCATTTTTCGATTTGTCGTACTTTGCCTGACGCTGCCGGCTGGCGTCGTCGTGGCGGGCACCGAGCGTGGGGCAGCGACATCAAATCTGCCGGCCGGAGCAGCCAGTCCCTTGCGCGCGTGGTTCATCGCGCCAACGCGTGTCGTCTGGACCAGTGCGCAGGGCGCCATGTATGCGCCGGCACTCATCGGGCCAAAGTCCGGCCAGGCGCTCTTGAAGAGCCCGACGCCACCGTGTGAACTAGCGCCCGCAACTCAGCCCGGCATGGGCGGCGGGGTGTTGCTCGACTTCGGCGTCGAGATCACGGGCAACGTCGAAATCATCACGCCGAAAACAAGAGACAAGGAGCCGCCGCTGATCCGGATCCGCTTCGGCGAATCCGTCGCCGAGGCGATGGCGGAGCTCGGCGGCGAGTCCAACGGACAGAACGATCATGCACTGCGGGATCAGATTGTGCGGCTCCCGTGGCTGGGCAAGACCACGATCGGCCCCAGCGGTTTCCGCTTTGTCCGCATCGACAATGTCGATCCCAAGCATGCCGTAAATCTCAGCGAGGTTCGCGCGGTGCTGCTGCTACGCGATGTGCCGCAGCTCGGGTCGTTCCGTTGCGACGACGAACGGATCAATCGTATCTGGCAGGTCGGTGCCTACACCGTCCACCTCAACATGCAGGACTATCTCTGGGACGGCGTGAAGCGCGACCGTCTCGTGTGGATAGGCGACATGCACCCCGAGGTCGCCACCATTAACGCCGTATTCGGTTTCAACGACGTTGTAACCCGTAGTCTCGATCTCATGCGTGACGTGACGCCCCCCAGCGAATGGATGAATGGCATCAGTTCTTACTCCATGTGGTGGGTTCTCATCCAAGAGCAGTGGTGGATGCATCAAGGTGATCGCGGCTATCTGGTTGCCCAGCAGGCCTACCTTCAGGCGCTCCTCAAGAAACTGGCCACGCTGGTGGGCCCTGACGGTCGCGAATGCATCGATGGCACGCGCTTCCTGGACTGGCCGAGTTCACCTAACCAGCAGGGCGTCACAGCCGGGCTCCAGGCGCTCCTGGTTATGGCGCTTGAGTCCGGCTCGCGGCTGCTCACTGAACTGGGCGACCCGTCGACCGCCGCGCTTTGCACCGAAGCCGCTGCGCGCGGCCGCAAGATTGTGCCGGCCGTCAATGCCTCCAAGTCGGGCGCCGCGCTCCTCGCGCTCGCAGGGATGGTCGACGCAAAGCAAACCGCCAACGACGTCCTCAAGGTTGGCGGGCCCAAGAACCTTTCAACCTTCTACGGCTTCTATGTGCTGCAAGCCCTCGCCAAAGCCGGCGAGACTGACACTGCGCTCGACTTCATCTCGCAGTATTGGGGTGCGATGCTCGACCTCGGCGCCACTACGTTTTGGGAGGACTTTAACCTCGACTGGACGAACAACGCCGCCCGCATCGATGAACTTGTGCCGGCGGGTAAGAAAGACGTGCACGGCGGTTATGGCGCGTATTGCTACATCGGGTTTCGCCATAGCCTCTGCCATGGCTGGGCCAGCGGTCCAACCGCGTGGCTCAGTGAAAATGTCCTTGGCATCACGCCTTTGGACCCGGGATTCAAGCGCGTGCGCATCGTGCCGCAACTCGGCCGCCTCAAGTGGGCCGAGGGAGCCTATCCCACACCGCTCGGTCCGATCAAGGTCCGCCATGAACGGCAGCCTGACGGCACGGTCAAATCCAAGATCGACGTGCCCGCTGGGATGCTTGTCGTCGAGAAATAGTATCAATTCCACCAATGAAGAAATATATCGCCCGCACTTTACTTGTGCTGCTTTTCAGCGCTGCCGCTGAGCGGTTGGGCTAGCTGGTTTTAATTTTGCGCGAAGATACGGAGCGGTGGGGCTGTGCTTAACCGCGAACAAGCCGGCGAGTGGTCCCTGATAAATAATCTCGCCGCCGCGCGGTCCACCGCCGGGTCCGAGCTCGATGACGTAATCGGCTTCGGCCAGCAGATCGAGGTGGTGTTCGATCACAATGACGCTATGGCCTTGCTCGACGAGATTGTGCAGCACGCGAATGAGCTTTTCGCAGTCACTCAGATGCAGCCCGATGGTGGGTTCCTCGAGCAGGTAGAGATTGCGCACCGTGAGATCATGCGAGCGTTCGCGAAAGCTTGGCAGGCCCTTCGCTAATTCTGTGACGAGTTTTAGCCGCTGGGCTTCCCCGCCGGAGAGTGAGGGGCTGCTTTGGCCCAAGGTCAGGTAACCCAGTCCGCAATCGATCATCAGTCGGCACACTTGCGAGAGCTGCGAGTGGAAATCAAAAAAGAGCGCGGCCTCATCGAAGGACAAGCGGAGCACTTGGCCGATGGTTTTATTTTTCCACGTAATGTCGGCTAGCTCTGGGCTATAGCGGGAGCCGTTGCAGTCATCGCAGGGCAGATAAGAATCTGGCATGAAGGCCATTTCTAATTTGATCCGGCCGGCCCCAGAGCAAGTCGCACAACGGCCGCCCGTGGTATTGAAGGAAAAACGGCTGGCCGTGTAACCGCGCAGTTTGGATTCGGGGAGGGTCGCAAAAAATTGCCGAATGAGATCAAAAATTCCGAGATAAGTTGCCGGCGTGGAACGCGGGGTCTTGCCGATGGGCTTTTGGTCAACCTCGATGACCGCCTTGAATTTACTGACCCCCGTGAGTTGGGCAAAAGGCGGCGCTGGGTTGGCGGTCGTAGTCTTGGCCTCCGCCGCAAATTTCGCCCAACGCACAAAATCTTGGCCGGTAAGCTTAGCTTTACGGTGTTGAATCGCGCAGTTCACCGCGGGGTCGAGAATATCGCGAAAGAGGGTCGATTTTCCCGCGCCGCTGGGACCGCACACCATGACGAGTCGACCGAGGGGCAGGCGCAGCGATTGGTTGCGCAGATTGCGATAGGTTATCCCCTTTAATTCTAGCCAGGCGACTGGGGCCGTGGCGGGCGCTGGCTGGCTCGAGAGACGCCGGCCCGCCAGTTTGATTAATTCTAAAGGGCGATATGCGCCGCGCAGCGGGTGGGTGATGCCTTGCTTGAGGTAACGCCCAGTGAGTGAGGCGGCATTTTTTTTAAGTTGAGCGGGCGAATCGTTAGCCAGGACGGCGCCGCCGTGAATCCCCGCCCCGGGCCCGAGGTCGATAATCCGATCAGCTCGTTCCATGAGGCCATCGTCATGTTCAACTACCAGGAGGGTATTCCCTTTGGCCCGCAGGGCTTCCAGCGTAGCGATGAGTTGATCATTATCGCGGGCGTGCAGTCCGATCGAAGGTTCATCGAGCACATAGAGCACCCCGGAGAGATTGGAGCCGAGCTGGGCCGCGAGACGAATGCGCTGGGCTTCTCCGCCCGAGAGGGTTTCGGTGGGTCGATCGAGTTCGAGATAATCAAGACCCACCGATCCAAGAAAACGGAGACGTTCGGCAATTTGCGGAATGATGTCTTGGGTGATGAGGCGGCCGCGGGCTTCGAGTTGTAGATTGCGCAGGGTGGCCAGCAACTGATCGGGCGTGAGCCGGCTTAAGGCGGGCAGCGTGATGGGGTCACCTTTTTTAAGCGGTAACTTAACAGCCCGCGCGATGCGGCTGAGGCGTTCGCCCTGACAAGTGGGGCAGAGTTGACCGTCGGCGGACGGATCATCGGGGTCGAAGGAGCGGAGGGCATCGACCACTTCCACTGGGCGCTCCTCTTCTTCATCCGGCTGCAGCATCCAGGCGTAAATGTGGCCGTGGCCGCGGCAGGTGGGGCACCACCCTTTGGGCGAATTAAAGGAAAAGTTTTTCGGATCGAGCGAGGGGAAGGACTCGCCCGAGGTGATGTCCGTGCGCGTGGTGGAAAACCAAGAAAGAATTTGGCCGTGGGGGGTGAGTAAGAAACAAGCGCCTTGGCCTAATTTGAGCGCGGTCGTGAGCGCAGTCGCTCGGCTGAGTGGTGGGGATGCTTTCAGATCGGCGACGACCACTTCGATGTCATGTTCTTTGTAGCGATCGAGTTTCTGAAAGTTTTCAACGCGGATGAGTCGGCCATCATTCCGCATCAGGGAGTAGCCCTGTTTTTCGATCCACTGAGCAATCGGTTCGTGGTGACCTTTGCGGGCGCGAATGAGGGGGGCGCAGAGGTAGAGATGCTTCGCTTTGCGCGCGGCCGGCTGAGCGATTACTTTTTCGAGAAGTCGCTGCAGCTGAGTGGGGGTCAACGGCGTGACGGCGCGGCCGGTTTCCGGATGATGCTGCACGCCGAGGCGGGCGTAGAGGAGGCGAAGATATTGGGCGACCTCGGTAATTGTCGCGACCGTCGATTTACGCGAGCCGCGGGTGCTGCGCTGTTCGATGGCGAC
>Ga0214919_10004578_pt1 | contig 20166 bp, 16 predicted proteins | sample LL1503_MetaG_FD_177994 | JGI IMG/M metagenome (GOLD analysis project Ga0214919, IMG submission 177994) | Freshwater microbial communities from Lake Lanier, Atlanta, Georgia, United States - LL-1503 | ecosystem: Environmental > Aquatic > Freshwater > Lake | place: USA: Georgia | collected... | reverse complement strand
TCTACGCTTGGCGAAAAAGCGATTTTTCATGGTAAGAAGTTGTTGAAGAGATTTAGTTGAGGGTAAGGGTGAATGAAAGATAGTAATCTACTAAAATATTACGAACAAATGCTTTTGATCAGGCGTTTTGAGGAAAAATCAGGTCAGCTTTATGGATCGGGACTAATTGCAGGTTTTTGCCATCTTTATATTGGCCAGGAAGCAGTGGCAGTTGGGATGCAAGCGGTGATGACTAAAGAGGATTATATTATTACAGCCTACCGTGATCATGGGCATATGCTTGCTTGCGGCTCTGATCCGAAATTAGTGATGGGAGAGCTAATGGGAAGAATTGGTGGTTGTTCAAAAGGCAAAGGTGGTTCTATGCATATGTTCGACCTTGAGCGCAAATTTTATGGCGGACATGGAATAGTGGGCGCGCAGGTGTCGCTTGGTACTGGAATTGGATTCTCGATTAAATATCGCAAAACTAGTGGAGTGAGCTTGGCTTATTTTGGTGATGGAGCGGCAAATCAAGGTCAAGTTTACGAATCATTTAATATGGCTTCGCTCTGGAAATTACCAGTTTTATATATTATTGAAAATAATGAATATGCAATGGGCACTTCAGTTGCTAGGCATAGTTCGTCGAAGGATTTTTACTCGCGCGGTGAGAGCTTTGGTATTCCTGGTAAAAAAGTTAATGGTATGGATATTGAAGAAGTGATAAAAGTTGGTGGTGAGGCGCTAGCTTATGTTAGATCCGGCAAAGGGCCAATGTTGCTGGAGATGAAAACCTATCGCTATCGTGGACATTCAATGTCTGACCCGGCTAATTATCGCAGCAAAGATGAGGTCAATGATTATAAGGATCATCACGACCCTATTACTAGTCTTGAGAAGATATTATTGACTAAAAAACTTGCAAGTGAAGAGGACTTAAAGGCAATTGATAAAAAGGTAAGAAGTGTGGTTGCAGAAGCGGTTGAATATGCAGAAAACTCACCTGAGCCATCGGTTGATGAGCTCTATACAGATATATATATTGGGGGAGGAAAATAATGGTAATGCTTACAGTTAGAGAAGCGCTTAGAGATGCAATGGCCGAGGAAATGCGCAAAGACCAGACTGTTTTTGTAATGGGCGAGGAAGTTGCCCAATATCATGGTGCTTACAAGGTGACCCAAGGTTTGCTTGAGGAATTTGGAGAAGATCGTGTGATCGATACGCCTATTACTGAACATGGTTTTGCTGGGCTTGGAGTGGGAGCTGCATTTACGGGGCTTAAGCCGATTATAGAATTTATGACTTTTAATTTTGCGATGCAGGCAATTGATCAGATTATCAATTCAGCGGCTAAAACTCATTATATGTCTGGCGGGCAGGTGAGTTGTCCAATTGTATTTCGTGGGCCTAATGGTGCGGCATCAAGAGTTGGCGCGCAGCATTCACAAAATTTTGCTAGCTGGTATGCCCATGTACCTGGTCTAGTGGTTATTTCTCCTTATAGCGCGAGCGATGCTAAAGGCTTGCTTAAATCGGCAATTGCTTCACCTGATCCGGTGGTGTTCTTAGAAAATGAACTGCTTTATGGCGTAAGCTTTGAGATGGATGAAAATGATGAGGGTGAATATATTCCAATCGGCAAAGCGAAAATATTGAAGGAAGGAACAGATGTTACCATCGTCGGTTTTTCATTGCAGCTGCGCATTTGCTTAGCAGCAGCTGATTTATTGGCGGAGCATGGTATTAGCGCTGAGGTAATTGACCTTAGAACCATTAGGCCGCTTGATTTTGATACAATTATTGAGTCGGTTAAAAAGACTAATCATTTGGTTTGCGTTGATGAAAGCTGGGAATTTTGTAGCGTGGCTTCATCAATTGCTGCTAAAGTTGGTGCTTTAGCTTTCGACTATTTAGATGCAGAAATTATAACAGTTTGTTCAAAAGATGTGCCTATGCCATATGCTGCTAATCTTGAGAAAATGACTTTGCCACAAGCCGATGATATAGTTGCTGCAGTTTTAAGAATAATGAATAAGGGGTAAGATTCATGCCAATAGAAATTTTAATGCCGGCCTTGTCGCCTACCATGACACATGGCAATCTTGCCAGATGGCGCAAGAAGGAAGGAGATAAAGTAAAGTCTGGTGAGGTGCTAGCTGAAATCGAGACTGATAAAGCCACCATGGAAGTTGAAGCAATTGATGAGGGTATTGTTGGCAAAATTCTAGTAGCAGAGGGAAGTAGTGAGGTGGCGGTAAATAGCTTAATTGCTTTATTGCTTGAAGAAGGTGAAGATAAGTCAGTGCTTGATAGCTACCTGCCAAAACCAGCTAAACAGTCTGTGACTGATAAGCCTGTACAAACTTCTCCAGCGGTTGCTGCTCCATCTAAATTAATCCCAACTGCCGAACCACAAAGTAGAATATTCGCATCACCACTAGCGCGCAAAATTGCTGAGCAAAATAATATTAACCTTAAGCAAATTAGTGGATCTGGCCCGAGAGGGAGAATAGTTAAAGATGATGTATTATCCGCTGGAAGGGGCGCAAGAAGCAGCGCACAATTTACCAGAAATGAACAAGAGTTCGAAGTTATCCCAGTTAATAATATGCGCAAAATTATTGCCTCGCGCTTGCTTGAATCAAAACAAACCATCCCTCATTTTTATCTCACCATTGATTGTAATATGGATCGCTTGCTTGAGATGAGATCGGCTATTAATCAGCATTTTGAGCAAATAAAATCATCTGCAAAAATTACAGTGAATGATTTGATGATTAAAGCATCAGCAATGGCACTCAGAGATGTGCCAGCGGCCAATGTTTCCTGGATGGGAGAGGCTATTTATCAATATAATAATGTTGATGTTGCGGTTGCAGTATCGATCGATAATGGATTGATTACTCCGATTATTAGAAATGCTGATCATAAAACCATTTCACAAATTTCTAGTGAAATCAAAGAGCTAGCGCAAAGAGCGAGAACCACTGGGCTTGCTCCACATGAATTTCAAGGGGGAGGCTTTTCTATTTCTAATCTTGGAATGTTTGGAATTAAGCAATTCAATGCGATTATTAACCCTCCGCAAGGATGTATTTTAGCTATCGGCGCTACTGAAAAAAGAGTGATCGTGGGGGCTGGTGATAAAATGGAAATAGCAAATATGACCAGCCTAACTCTATCATGTGATCATAGAGTCATTGATGGATCAGTTGGTGCTATGTACCTAGCTTCATTGAAAAGTTTTGTAGAGGCGCCGGTTATGTTAATGCGCGATTGGGTTTAGCTTAATAGTTGGAAGTTATAATAAAAATCACTATTTTGTTAACTAGCGCGGTTATATCTAGTAGCTAGGATCATGACTAGTCCATAAATGCCAGATTACTGAAAATAGATATCTTAGGGTCTCTATAAAAACATACAATTTATCTCCGATTTCAAGGATGGAAGATTGTTAATGCTTCTTTAACTTTCATTAAGTGTAATTAAGCGATCAAAAAAATCATTATAAAAGTATGTATGATTGTATCTTGGAATCAAATGGCCTGGGAGATTGTTATTTAGGGATTGATATTCAAAATTGTGATCTAGCAATATATAATGCAATAAACCAAACATTAGAAAAGCTTGATGTTTCAAAAAAATATTTTAATGCCGTAGATGAGTTAAGCCCTAAGGTTAAGGCTGGATTTCATTTTGCTAGATTACAAAAATTAGACGGACAAATATATGTGGAATCATATGGCACATCTTGGCAAGATGTAAGGTTGGATCCTCTTTTGTCCATATTGCATAAATATCAAAGCCAAATCGGCGACTTAGATATGATTATTCCTCTGTTCGATGAAAATCATTTCTCAAAAAATAAAGCTCATAATATAGAGTTTTATTCCGCACCAATATTTAGCGTGAATTATAATTTAAGAGATCTTGAGAAAATTGATAAAATCAATAATTTTATTTTATATCCGGACTCACATGTCATTCATCACGCTTATCATGGAAAAATTAAATATTTATTAGATCATCAGCAAACTTTAGATTCACAAGAATCCTTTGATAAAGCCGTATTCAGGGGGACAGCTAATGGCGGGGGTGGGGATTTCCATATAGGCGTTGATACTATTAATCAGCATCCAAGATTTAAGATAAGTTTATTATCATATTTATTTCAAGATCACTTAGATGGACAATTGCTAGGTAATCCAACTGAGAATGATAAAAATGTCAAAAAAGCGAAACTTGGCAGAATATACAAAGATTTGCTAATTGATGATAAAAATCAATATATGGATCTTTCTGAGCAAGTTAGATATAAATATATAATTTCATTAGATGGTCATGCAGCTTCTTGGTCAAGACCTTTAGTGGTTATGTTTAGTAAAAGTCTATTATTATATCAAACAGACTATGTGCAGTGGTTCCAACCAGCTCTGCAACCAGGCAAGAACTATCTTCCTCTTAAGAATGATTTGAGTAATCTTATCACTCAAATAGACTGGGCCAGAAGTCATAAAGAACAGGTGGATCAGATAATTTACAACCAAAATGTGGTTGCGAATAAATGCCTAACCTTAGAAAAAGTTGAGGAGCAATTCCTCTATATTTTAAAAGAATATTCTAAAAAATTTACTTACAAAATTGAAAACAAGAATTTTCCTCTAGCAAGCAATACCTATAATAAATTTATTGATGGGGTGGTAAAATGATTTTATATCTGGTATAATTTGAATTATAAGGGGTTTTTATACTCACCTTATTTATTTGTAGTCGGTTTATTTGAACAATGTGCGGCAATTTATGGCGCTTTTGCTCGCAGCACCGACTCGTCGTTGCTGGTGTAACAGGTATGGTGTCTTGTGCCTTACACATTCTCTAAGTAAAATCACTATAGATAAAGCAGTAAGTAGATAGATTAAGGAGTTATAGCTAAATGGCGATCGAAACATTATCAAAAGAAATAAATCACCTAATACCCATGGTAGTTAAGCAAACAGGCAAAGGTGAGAGGTCTTACGATATTTACTCTAGGCTACTTGAGGAAAGAGTAATTTTCTTCAATGGCGAGTGCGAAGATTCAATCGCAAGCTTAGTGGTAGCTCAGCTTCTATTCCTAGAGTCTGAAAATCCTGATAAGCCAATTTATATGTATATTAACTCACCAGGTGGAGTGGTGACTTCTGGCTGGGCGGTTTATGATACTATGCAATATATCAAGCCTAAAGTGGCTACTGTTTGTATTGGTCAGGCTTGTTCTATGGGGGCGACTTTGCTGTTGGCCGGAGAGCATGGCATGAGATATATTCTTCCGCATGCCAGAGTGATGATTCACCAGCCGCTTGGTGGTTTTAGAGGTCAGGCAACTGATATTTTAATCCATGCCGAAGAGACTCTGAAAGTTAAGAAAACACTTCATGAAGTTTATGCAAAGCATACTAAGAAAAAGATTAGCGAGATTGAAAAAGCAATGGAGCGTGATTATTTTATGAGTGCTGAGGAGGCGGTTAAGTTTGGTATAGTAGATAAGGTGATTACCTCAAGAGAAGAGGTGTGATACTAGTTTGCCAGGGTCAATCGATGACCGCAGGTCAAAGTGGATTAAGTATTATTTAGCAACATATGGAGGCAAGCTATGGTAGTTGAAAAAAGTGAAGGGGCTCTTCATTGCTCTTTTTGCAATAAGAGTCAACATGAAGCAAAAAAGTTAATAGCTGGCCCAGCAGTATTTATTTGTGATGAATGTGTGGAGCTTTGTCTTGATATAATCAAAGAGCAAAAAGACTCCTCAATTAAGCATCAAGGTGATAAATTACCAAATCCAAAGGAAATTTTTAAAATTCTTGATGATTATGTTGTGGGGCAAACTAAAGCAAAAAGGGCTTTGTCAGTAGCTGTTCACAATCATTATAAAAGACTTAATATGTCTGATAGTGAGGGCGAGATTGAAATCTCAAAATCAAATATTTTATTAATTGGACCAACTGGTTGCGGGAAAACTCTACTTGCTCAAACACTTGCAAAAATTCTAGACGTTCCTTTCGCGATTGCCGATGCTACTTCGCTAACTGAAGCTGGTTATGTAGGTGAAGATGTTGAGAATATAATTCTAAGATTACTGCAATCAGCTGAGTATGATGTTGAAAAAGCACAAAGAGGAATTGTCTATATTGATGAAGTAGATAAAATTTCTAAAAAATCAGAAAATCCATCAATCACCAGAGATGTTTCCGGTGAAGGAGTTCAACAAGCTTTGCTAAAAATCATGGAAGGAACTTTAGCTTCTGTGCCACCACAAGGTGGGAGAAAGCACCCGCAACAAGAGTTTTTGCAAGTTGATACTACCAATATTTTATTTATTTGCGGAGGTTCTTTTGCGGGCCTTGAAAAAATCATCCAAGAAAGACAAGCTTCTAGTTCAATTGGCTTTGAATCAGTGGTTAGAAGTAAGGATGAAAAGCATATTAATGATGTATTATATAAGGTTGAGCCAGCTGATCTGGTGAAATTTGGTTTAATCCCTGAATTTATCGGGAGGCTTCCGGTGGTAGCAACTCTTGAAGATCTCGACGAAGCATCACTCATCGATATTTTAACTAAACCTAAAAATGCACTAACCAAGCAATATGAGAAAATATTTGAGCTTGAAGATATTAAGCTTAAATTTATGGAAAACTCTCTTACCGCAATTGCTAAAAGGGCAATTAAGAGAAAGACTGGCGCTAGGGGGCTTAGGTCAATTATCGAGTCTATATTACTTGATTCAATGTTCGAATTGCCAGGCAGCAAGGATATAAGTGAGCTTGTAATTGATGAGGATGTAATTGAAGGCACGAAAGATCCAATAAGAATTTATAATGGTAAGGCTAGCGAAGTAGAAGAAGATGGAGCTGTAAAGCCACCAAAAAAAGCTAAGTCCTTACGTTAAAATATAGGGGTAGATTTTTCTTATTTGGGAATTAAAGGGGAGCGGGTTTCTGGGCTCTCCTTATTTCATATAGATTTGTAAGTCCCGCTTGTTCACTCATGAATAAAAGCCACGCAAACTCGTTTTTAAGCTAGTAACCTAGAATTCAAATATTCAATATTGGAAATAGAGAGGAGACCAAACTGCTATTTTTGGGCGTGATATTTATTCAGAAGGCTGATATATTCTTGTTTAATAATTTCAGCATCATTGCTGCATAATTGACCAAAAATTTTCTCTAGGATGCCAATTTCCTCTTGGTTAAAGCGCGATAACACATAATCGCTTACTTGACCTTTATGCTCCGGCCGACCAATCCCAAATTTTAGCTTCCAATAGTTTTTACCAAGCAGCGAATCGATCGATTTTAAGCCGTTATGGCCAGCGCTTCCGCCACCTTGCTTGATTTTTATTTTGCCTAGTTCCATGTCAAGATCATCAAAGATAATTAGAATATTTTCTTGAGGAATCTTATAGAAATTAGCAACTTCGCTAATTGCCACTCCAGAATTATTCATAAAGGTTTGGGGCTTAGCTAAAATAACTCTCGCTTCATCAATCATTTTCATGCCGATTAAAGAGTGAAATTTGTTATTGGTGATTTCGATTGATAGCTTTTTGGCTAGGAAGTCTATAAACAAGAAGCCAACATTATGACGTGTCAGCTCATATTTCTTGCCAATATTGCCAAGGCCGGCAATTAAAATTATTTTTGCATTACTCACTGTTGCCAAGCTCTTTTGTTCTTAAGTAGCTATAATAGCAGATATTAAAGCGAAGGTGAGTAGGAAAAATGAAATCTTATTCAGATTTATTTTTCCCCATCGCTAGATGCATCTTTAGCCTCATCAGCATTTACACTAGTTGCTTCATCTTCTGCAACAGCTTTGCTTGGATGAGCCATAGTACAAATAGTATGATCACCAGAAACTGCAAGCTCTACATGAGGAGGCAATTTAAGATCAGATGCGTGAATCACTGAGCCGAGTTCTAAATGTGCAACGTCAATTTCAATCATTTCAGGAATGTGAGCCTGATCACACATTAACTCAATATGCATATGAGCTGCGCTCAAAATGCCGCCAGCTTTAACGCCAACACTAGTATCTTTATTGATGAATTCAATTTCTACTGGAACTTTTACTTTAGAGCCCTCTGCAACATGAATAAAATCAATATGCTCAATGCGGTCATTTACTGGGTGAAGCTGTACATGCTTAGGTATAGCCTTAAATTTATGAGTACCAACTTTTATTTCATATAGATGTGAATAGAAACCATGAGCTTCATATAACATGGATAATTCTTTTTTAGGCAGAGAAAACATAACTTCTTTTTTGCCGCCGCCATAAATAATAGCAGGGATAAAATTTTCTCTTCTTAGCGCGCGCGAAGCGCCGGTGCCAAGGTTACTTCTCTCTTCTCCAGATAGGGCAACGATCCTAGACATCTATAAAACTCCTAATTTATATGCGACTTTGTGGTAAGAACACCAGCTATTCGCTTTATGTTATAATTCAATTGGCCGATTCTACTATAAATGTAATAAATTATCAATAGTATATAAAAATTATTCTTGGGACTTGCTATTATACGAGTTTAATGGCTAACATCAGCAAGGTGACCGCCCAAAAAATAACAAGCTTCACTTTTTGCAATTTGTTTAATCCAATCGATAAAATAGTCAAGGCGATCAACCCTGGATAGGTAACTTCTAGAACGGGAGCAAGAAAAGCAGCTATTCCTTTGAAATTTAGCAGAGAAACTACAAGTGAAATTAAGGTGGTGAAAATTAGCACTAGCCAAAAATAGCTCTTATTTATTTTCAAAAGGTCACATAAATAATCAGCATAAATATTATTCAGAGCGACAGCTGTGGTGAAGCAAGAAAAAAGCATTGCGACGGCAATAAAGATTGTTGAATATTTACCAAGTAAATGGTTAGAAATTGAAGGCAGCATTAATTCAGGAGCATTAAGATCTAGCATATCTCGGTAGTAAGCACCAAGAAAAACCAATCCTAGATAAACAAGTCCAAGCAAGACTGAGCCAAGAATTGCTGGTTTGATCGAGTATCTTAGTATTTCTTTGTCACTTGCTCCCTTGGGCATGCTGTCTTGCAATTGTTTATAGACAAGGCTTGAGAAGAAAAAAGCAGCAAATAGATCCATGGTTTGATAACCAGTGGTAAAGCCTTTAGAGAAAGAGAGCCATGTTTGGGTCTCTCCTATTGGGGCTTTTGCGGTAAAAACACCAAAAAAGATCAAGGTAATGAGCAGAATGATCATTATTGGGCTCATAAATTTACCAAGTAAGCTCACCATTAATTTTTCTTTCAAACAAGCGAAGTAAGTGAATATACAAAAGCACATGCTAAAAGCAAATAAGGTAACATCTTGAGATATAAAGCTTATTCCACCATGTGCAACAACTATACATCTTGGCACGACAGCAAAAGATCCTAGTAATGATAAGGTAAATAAAGGTAAGATATATTTTGCGATTAATCCGCCTTGAGCAAAGAATTTATTATAGTCACCTTTGTGCAGTTTAATTACATATAGGCCTAGGAAAGGCAGTAAAATACCAGTTATAAAAAGCCCGGCAAATCCAGCTATCCAATTAGATGAGCTGTAATAGCCCACAGCTACGGGAAATACTAAATTTCCAGAGCCAAAAAACATAGCAAAAATTGCGAAGCCGTAAGTTAATATATATTTATTACTGTTCATGTCTGACTCTATTCTCCAATTTTAAGCTTACCTTCATCTATCTTTGGCTCTTCCACGCCTCTTTGACTGGCGAAGCTTTTAACTTATGGATGCTAATATTAGAGTTTAGGAAGGTAGTTCAAAGCAATATAATATAGCTTTTATTGCTTGCGCTTGATTGATTGTGAAAACACAATTTCCTCAATTGCTGCCCATCAACGCGCAAAGCTGTTAGCAAGAAACTTGAAAATCTAAGCCTCTTGAGCCATTTTAACTAAATCATCTGCTGATATTTTTTTATCATTAATATGAGTTTTAGAAAGAATAAATTCAACAGCCTTCTCTTCAATCGCTGGTCCTTTAAGAGAAGCAAGCGCTTGTTGGTTTTTTTGATAGAAATCAATAATTGATTTCTCCTGACCAGGATATTGAGAAACGATTTTTAGCAATTGCTGCTGCAAGTCCTTATCTTTGATCTCGAGTTTTTCTTTCGATGCAACGCTTGATAGCATTAGGCCGAGCTTGACTCTTCTAGCGGCAACTTTTTCAACTTCACCTTTGTCGCTTGATGATTTTTGATCAAATTGTCCACTTATCGCGTCAATTTCCGCTTGTAGCATTTTCTCTGGGCAATCAAACTTACAATGTTTTTCAAGCTCATCAAAAAGATCTTTCTTTAGTAAGTCATGAGCCACTTTCGACAGATTTCCAACTATTTGTTCTTTGAGCTTTTGCTCTAAATCTTTGAGGTCAGTTAGGCCAAGCTTGCGGGCCAATTCATCATCGATCTTAGCTGGCTTAGCATTGTGCACTTCTATCACTTCAACCTCAAATTCAGCTTTTTTACCTGCAAATTCTGTGCTGTGATAGTCTAGCGGGAAGGTGACTGAAACAGTTTTGCGCTCGCCTGCTTTAGTGCCAACTAGCTGATGCTCAAAATTATCAATAAAGCTACCAGATCCTAGTTCAAGCTTATGTTCTTTCCCAGCGCCACCAGCAAATTCAACTCCGTCAATTTTGCCAACAAAATTGATTAGCACTATATCGCCGCTTTTTGCTTTGGTTGAAGCAGGTGCTGGCTCAGATTCTTTGAATCGGTCAGCAATATCTTTCAGGGATTTCTCAACATCTTTATCAGATGGTTCGCATACGAGCCTGGTTAGTTTTATTTTATCAAAATTTGGTAGTTCAAATTCAGGAAGAGATTCAAAGCTCACTTCATATTCAAGTCCATTTTGCTCATCAAATTCCTTGATATTAATATCAATTTCACCAGCAACTTTATGGTCTTTAGTAGTTGCAAAAGATGAGTGCTTAACTAAAAGTTTAGCTGCCTCAGACATTATTGCTTCAAAATGTTGCTGTTTTACTAGGCCTATTGGGACCTTTCCTGGCCTAAAGCCATTAATTTTTGCAGTTTTAGCAAATCCTTCAGTGACTGAGCTAATTACTTTGCCGCAATCTTCACTACCTATTTTGATTTCAAAAGATTTCGATAAATTTTTTGAGTCACCTTGGTTAATGCTGCAATGCAGTTCCCCATGTACACCATCAATTTTAAAGCTAGAATTTGCTGAAGTTTTACTACTCATTTGATTTTTTCCTATTCCAATTTAATGGTGCGGGTGGAGGGACTTGAACCCCCACGCCTCGCAGCGCAAGAACCTAAATCTTGTGCGTCTACCAATTCCGCCACACCCGCATTAAATATAAATAAACCGCACTGAGCACCTAACATATTAGGAGGCCCGCCCGGCCGATTTAGACCTACCAATTTATTACAATCTCGGACTTTGTCAATATAATAAATCATTATAAACTTGAAAAATCACTCTAAATAATATATATTATATCCGAACTTAACAGGGAGAGTTTATATGAATGCTAAGTTTTTGCCTATAACGCCCACAGATGTTGGATTCCATCAATATGTTGAGCAAGTTAAGAGAATACCATCTCTTGAGCCAGAAGAAGAATATATGCTCTCAAAAAGATTTTTTGATCATCAAGATTTAGAAGCGGCCCATCGACTAGTTACAAGTCATTTGAAGCTAGTGGTGAAGATTGCTGCAACTTATAAAGGCTATGGTTTACCAATGGTGGAGCTGGTGTCGGAAGGTGCTATTGGTTTGATGCATGCGGTGAAAAAATTTGAACCTGATAAAGGATTCAGGCTATCTACTTATGCAATTTGGTGGATAAAAGCTTCAATACAGGAATATGTACTCAGGTCGTGGTCATTAGTTAAAATTGGCACTACTGCGGCTCAGAAAAAACTGTTCTTCAATCTAAATAAGATAAAGAAAAGGCTACGCGCTGCTGAGTCCGGTGATTTTCGTAGCATGTCTCCTCAGGAGCTGGAGCAAATTGCCACTGAGCTTGCGGTTAAGGAATCTGACGTTCTTGAGATGGAAAAAAGAATGAATCGCGATAGCTATCTTGATGATCCGTTGAACTCAAGTGAAGATTCAGAACTGCTGATAGATGTCTTACCAGCTTCTAATGAGAATATAGAAAATAAATTTGCTGCAATTAGCGATTATCGATTTAAAAAAGCTTTGCTTCACAAAGCTCTTGAGCAGCTTGATGATCGAGAAAAAGAAATTTTGATTGGCAGAAGGTTGCGCGATGATCCGCTAACTCTGGATGTGCTAAGTAAGAAATTTGATATTTCTAAGGAAAGAGTGCGTCAAATAGAAGAAAAGACGGTAAGTAAGCTTAAGAATTTCGTTGGTAGCGCTGCGGTTTAAAGTAGCTATCCATAGGGGAAATTCCACCCAGTCAATTTCTGAAAAAAGCAGTAGCAAGCCCGGATAAGGGACTGGATATGAATGGTGCAATCAAATCTACCATAATTAATAGTTGCTAAGAGGGAATTTCTATAATTTGGTATTGAAGATTTATAGCTCAAGACGTCACTCACTATAAATAAAGTTATTTTATTTAATTTACTTAACCTCCGCATTTTCAACTTCACTTACTATATAAGCTTGCTAAGCGCTTTAGTAAACTCTAGTCAAGCCCAGGTGATGGGCTGTTGAAGATAGTAAAAGCGCAGGTATTTTCCTTATCTTCATCTCTGATATCTTGCTTGATTTTACCTTTTTGCATCACAATCAACCGCGTACCATATTGGTTTACAGCATGCATATCATGAGTCACCATTAAGGCGGTTAATTTGTTTTTCATGATTATTTCTTGAGTTAAATTCATCACAATTTTAGCCATTTTAGGGTCAAGAGCGGCAGTATGCTCATCAAGTAGCAAAAGCTTCGCCTCGCTTTGGGTGGCCATAATCAATGATAAAACTTGTCTTTGACCGCCTGAGAGTCTGCCAATTGGCTCGCGCATTCTATCTTCAAGGCCAAGCTTAAGTGAGGCGACTTTATCGCGATAGTTATCGATGTTTTTTTTAAGTAAGGCCGGCATTAAAGTTCTGGTTTTGCCACGATTGGCAAATAATGCAAAATTTTCTTCAATCGATAGATTGCCACAAGTTCCAACTAAGGGATCTTGAAAAACTTTACTAATATATTTAGCCCTCTTATCAACCGGCATATTAGTGACGTCAATATTATCAATGAAAATTTTCCCCGAAAGAGGCAAAATAGCGCCAGTTAATGCATTAAGCAAGGTCGTTTTGCCTGCGCCGTTGCCACCAATTACTACTGTAAAATCACCATCTCTAATTTCTAAATTTATACCAGCAAGGGCAGTAAATTCCAGAGCGCGTCCGACATTAAATTTTACAACAAGATCCTCGATTCTAATCATGGCCAATCCTCTTTTTAAAATATCCTGCAAAAGAAGGGCCAACCATTGCTGCTGCCACTATCACTGAAGTGAGTAAGTTTAAATCAGAAGCTTGCAGTCCTAAAAACTCACTATTCAGCGCTGCGGTGATAAAAAGCCGATATAAAATTGAACCAAGCACGCAATTGACCATGATCCAAATCATGATTTTTGATTTGAGTAGTTTTTCACCAATAATGACTGAGGCGAGGCCAATGATAATAGTGCCAGATCCCATGGTTATATCTGCATAGCCCATATGCTGCGCGAAAATAGCTCCGGCTGCAGCAACCGAACCGTTACTGAGCACTAGTCCGAGAATCTTCATTCGTCCAACATTCACTCCTTGAGCCTGGCTACATTTAGAGTTAATACCGCTGGAGCGCATCGCCAAGCCAATTTCAGAATCTAAAACATAGGTAATCACCGAAATAAAAATAATCACTGAAATTAGCAATATATATATTCCATAAGCTCCATCTGTTTTGAGCGCTGGTTCAATATTGTTGAAAATAGTATTTTGATCAGAGATAGCAAGCATTGGCTGTTTTATAATCCGTAAATTTATCGAATAAAGAGCGCTCATCGTGAGAATGCCTGCAAGCAGCTCCATGATCTTTCCCTTTACATGCAACACCCCCGTAATCAGCCCAGCTAATGCGCCAACTGCAAAGGCAGCGATCATTGAAATGTAAGGGTCATAGCCATCCAAAATTAATACTGCGCAAACCGAAGCACCAAGAGGAAAACTTCCATCAACAGTTAGATCGGGAAAATCTATTACTCGAAAAGTTAGGTAAACACCAATACTCACTATCGAATAGATAAGTCCAAGTTCTAAAGCTCCGTAAAATTGAATTAAATTCATCTGCTATATCGCCAAAATAAAATTACTGAATCAAATATTGATTCATTTTTTCAGGTACATTAATATTAAACTGGGTAACCATTTTTTTGCTGATTTTAATTTCATATTTACTTGGAGAGGTAATCTTCAAATCAGCCAAATCATCATTATTATTCTTTGCGTTGAGGATTCTTACGATTTTCCTACCAGCTTCTTTACCCACTTCATATTCATTAAACCCAACCGCAGCTGTTACCCCTTTAGCTAAAGTATCAGGGTCATTCGCTATTACTGGAACATTATGCCGCGAAAGCACCCGCGTAGCAAGCTCAAGTGAGGATAATACGGTGCTGTCTAGCGGAACATAGACGAGATCCACTTGGCCTGCCAATTTATCCACTGTTGTTTTCATCATGCCTGAATTAGTAATGGGAGCTTCAATAATTTCATATTTCCCGGCAACCAGCCTCTTCAGCTCCTTAAGGCTTTCAACTGAGTTAGGCTCAGAGTTGCAATAAAGGAAGCCGATTTTTTTTGGTTTAAAAAACTCATCAATAAATTCAACTGTCTTATCAATTGGTGGGTGATCAGTCGCTCCGGTAATATGATTTTCCAGATAGCTGTCTTTTTTAATGACCTTAGCACCAAAAGGTTGTGATACTGCTGAGAATACGATTGGCTGTGACGCGTTAGTTCTCGATGAAATTGCTAGCAAAGTTACTGGGGTGGTGATAGTTACGATTAAATTATCATCCTCACTAATCACTTTGTTAATAATTTGTTTGGCGAGCGACGCCTGGCCTTGCGCATTATAATATTTATAAGGAATATTATTATTCTCAAGCACTTCAACTATACCATTTTTATTGAGATTCAGCGGCCCAACTTCAACGAATTGAATGATGGTCACTTCCGCCATTGAAAAACTGGCAAGAAAAATTGAGCCTAATATAAAAATAATTTTGATTAGTTGCACTATAAAATACACACAGAAATTTTACATAATTATATAGCCTAGTAACTTTTAGTAAAGAGAAAATCAGCCGACCTTTTCATTCCAGTGCTAGCCGCTGAGTTTAATCGATCTGTAGCAGAGCTAAAATCAAAAAAATTGGCCTATTTAAGTGGGGTTTTCTATATTAAATATAAGTTGTAAATAAATGATTTAGTTATAAGATATCAGGGAAGTTTAAGCTAGACTGAGCGAGTAGAGTTATGTTTTCAAAGCCTATTTTTTCTAATTTACCATCAAAAACCAAAGACTTTCTGCATCTTTCCTTGTTGATAATTATGTATATAGGAATATGTGCTGAGGCTGATATGTATGTTCCAGCTTTTCCTCAGATGATTAACTTTTTTGGAGTGGCGGAAAATGAAATTCAGCAAGTACTGAGTATCAATTTTCTTGGGCTTTGTGTTTCTGGAATTATTGCCGGTCCCCTTTCTGATTCATATGGGCGTAGAGCGGTTCTCTTTTGGGGAATGCTGGTGTTTTTTGTTAGTTCAGTATTTTGTATCTTCTGCGATAGTTTTTACAGTTTGCTATTTTGGAGACTGGTACAAGGGATAGCTGCGGCCATCCCAATGGTGGTGGGGGCTTCGTCTTTATGGGATAAATATTCACCGCAAGAAGCAGGAAAGTTAGTTGGGATAATTAATGGTTTTATCACGGCTTTTATAGCGGGCGCGCCAATTATTGGTGCCTGGATTAGCGAGGCTTTTGATTGGAAGGCTAATTTTGTCACAATGGCCGTCGTTGCTGGGATTTCTTTTCTTGGGACGGCTCTTTTTCTTGAAGAAACTCTGGATAAAAAGCAAAGAAGGGCCTTTAATTTGCATAAAATTGCCTGTGATTATTTAAAAATCATGAGTGATTTTAAGTTTATTACTTATTCAGTAATTGCCTGTTTTCCTTTTATCGCGATCATGATTTATATATCCAATCTTTCAGTAATTTTCATCAATCATCTGGGTATGGAAATTGGTGCTTTTGGTTATTACCAAGCAACCACCATGCTGGTATTTATTTTTTCATCTCTCTTTTCCACTAAATTAATTAGCGCCAAAGGAGTGGACTTCACCAAACATTTAGGGGGATTATTATCGATACTTGGCTCAAGCCTTCTGTTTTTGACGGCTCTAATATATCCACAATGTCCTATACTAATTTGCGCTTCTATGGCTGTGGTATCTTTTGGTGGGGGGATGCTTGCGGGAACTTTCGGCGCGAAGGCAATGGAGGATTATATTGGGATGACGGGTGCGGCTATGGCGCTAATGACCGCCCTTAGGCAGTTATCGGTTATTATCTTTGTTTCATTAACCGAGGTATTTTTTGATGGAACAATTGTGCCAGTTGCGAGCATAATTTTTTTACTAATGGCGCTTTGTACAATTGGCTTTTTTTGCTTTGGCAAAACAAAGTGACTGCAGAAGTAAGTTTGTCCCTGCACCTTTATGCTGATGCCTCTTGCGTTTTCTCCTCATTCCTGTCCATGCAGGAATCGAAAGTGAAGTTAAAGCTCTCGCCCTTGCCTTCACAGGGGTGAGGGCAGAGAATGCAAAATAACAATAAGCAAGTTATATCATAAAAAAACCCTCTCTTTTGATTGAGAGGGCTTTTTACTGGGGTTTGAGTTAAAAAGCTCAATTAAACGTTTATAATATACCTATTGATTTGCTGCGTCCTCTCGGAGGTTGTGTCGTTCCACTCGGATTTGGAGGCGTTGCTCCAGCAGCACGGCTCGCATCCATAATAGCTGCTACTTTAGCTGCATCTCCTGGTGGAAAACGGCTGACTAAATTATCTGTCGTGCGTGACCGCTTTTTATGTTGAGCGCGAGCTGCATCAGCACCTTCTTTTATAGCATCGCTTGTATTAGAAGCTGCTGAGGTACTTCTTGCAGGTGATGTTGGTTTATTTGGAGGCGTAGGAGTTGTTGTTGCTGGTGCTTCGGGTTTTTTAGTGAGGAAATTTGCAACACGGGTAAATATACGACTAAAAAGCCCTGGTTTTGCTGGCGCTGGATCAGCAATTAATGCGCTAGCTACAGCTGGTGTGCTAACACTAGTTCCACCTTTCAAAGACCCAGCCCCATCTTTTCTGGCAACATCATCTGCAGAACTATCAGCTATTTGCCCTTTCAATAGGCCTTTAACTTCTTGATATCTGCGGGCTTCTGCTGTAGGCACTCCAGCTCTAAATGATGCTCTCTGTGCACTACTGCCTGCAGATAAAGCATATCTATCTTCTTTAGCTTTCACAAGCGCTGCTTCTGCCTTTCTTTGTGGTGCACTCACTGCTAAAGGAGTCAGACTTGCAATTTCTTCCTGCATTGCTTTAGCACTATCCAAAGTTTCTTGAGCTTTCTGCAAATCACCTGTAAGGCTTGTCAGTGAAGCTTTTTTGCTAGCTAGACTTGCTTGTGCTCCTGCATTGGCTTGAGAAGCTTGGCTAGATACAGTGCGTGCTGTTGTTTCCACATCTATTAGCTTCGTAAGTCTTCCATTCATATTATCTGCTTCAAGACCAGCAATACTGTATTTCTCTAAAGCTTTATCATGCAAAGCAAGTACTTTTTGTCTTTGTGTTTCCTTTGTTCCAAATTCTTTATGTTCTGCCGGAGTAAGAGATAACTTATCTTTGTTCCTTAGAACTTCATCAGTTATATTTTCAAGCTCTGTGTTTAAAAAATTGAAACTCTTTTTAAGTTCTGCTACTTTTTCTGATTGACTATCAAATGCATCCCTAGCGGTAGTTACATATTTACTTGCTTTAACTGCAGATGATGCGGCTGAATTCATAGCTTTTTCTGCTCTCAACGCTTGGCTCGTAGCAAGTTTTAATTCTTCCTGCGCACTTTTAATAGTTGCTGGTAGTTCTCGCACTGCTGTTTCGGCTGCCGCAAATATAGGATTTGCTTTAAGCCCAGTAAGTTTTGCCTCAAGCTCCTCTTTTTGAGCGCGTGCTTCTTGTGCTTTGGCGATAGGGGCTAGTTTTGACCGAGCAGATTCAAGTGTTTTCTCAGCAATAGAAAGCCCAGCTTTTGCATTTTTTTCAGCAGCTTTAGCTGTAGTCAGGGCTGATTTGGCATCTTTCACTTCCCTAGTAGCAGCAGCTATTTCTGCTTCATTTGCTATAACCTTTGCCTCTTCTTGCTTTAGGAGAGCAACTGCATATTGATGATCTTGCCTAGCAGCTTCTAGAGCATTAGGATCTTTGCTTGCTGCGATAAACGCTTCTAATTCATATTTTCTTACTTCTAGTGCGTCAACATCAGCCTCGCTCGTAATATTAGAAGCCATGTCGATACCTTCCCCTCCTGACCGACTAGCTTGCGCGTGAGTTGAACCATTTGTCTGTTCTTCTAATTTAACCGCAATGGATACGACTTCATCCGCATATTTTCTTATAAGCTCTTTATTTATTAGGTCTTCTGAATATTTTCGGGCTATCGTAGCAAGCTCAGTAAGACCTTTAGTATCAAAAGTTTTAGCTTTTAGCTTAGTTAGATGCTTTTCAGCTTGAGTCAAACTGTTTTGGGCAGCGGTAGTTTCTCCTTGTCTTTGTTGATGATCTGCTAGTGCTACAGAATGACTTTCTTTAGCTGCAATATAGCCAGCATTGAGACCAAGTTGCACATTATAAAGGCCTTTTCTAGCTTTGTCTTCAGCAAGAATGGCTTCTCTTGTTTTAACTACAGCCTTAGTTTCTGCTCGTTGAGTATCATATGCAGCAGTAACTTCTCCATGAGCTGCAGTTCTTGCGGCTACTAATTCACCAAATAACCGATTGGGCGCTATTATTGGATCGGGCGCTATTATTGGCCCTTTTGCTTTACCAAATAACCGTTTGAGCGCTATTATTGGCCCTTTTGCTTTTGATGCTTTTTCAACATCACCCCCAGCAGCTACTAGTTTTTTTAGCATAGCCCTATCAGCTTCATTTGCAGAATATCCTCTCGCAAATCCTGAACTATATTGCTGCTCTGAAGCGCTAAGAAGGTTGCGTAAATCCGCTGCATGAGCGTCTACCTTTTCTTGCAACTCTTCTCTCTCTCTCTGTACTTTTGGTAAAGTATCCTGCTCAACTGCTAGTTCCCCAATAGCTTTAGCTTTATCCTCTCTTAGTGTTTCTTTTTGAGTTTTAAGCTGATCTAGCTCATTCTGTAATTTAACTATTTGCTGTGCAGCGGTATAAGCAAATCCTGCTTCGGTTTTTAGTTGCTCACCGGCTTCCTTTGCTTGTTCTGCAAGATCTCTTAACGAAGCATCTCCTGGTGAAGTGGCAGAAGCTAATCTATTTTTAAGCTGGTCTTTAGCCAGTTTCTCTTGTTGTCTGATCGTCTCTTCCTTAGCTTCAATAGCTACGTCTAAAGTCACAACTTTTTGATTGAGATCTGTCAATTTTTGGGAAAGATTTTTAATCTTATCTGAGGACGTTTTTTCCTTAAGGGTTAAAGCATCCAATTTATCCATATCAGGTTTGGCTTTCTTATATAGTTCTTTAGATAAGGTAAATTTACTTTCAACAGTATTTCTTCTTGCTATTGCATCTTTTGCTGCTTGGCCTTGAACTGCAATCAAAGCTTGTTCACCCGCGCTTAAAAATTTAGCATCTAGAGTGGCGAGTTTTTCAGTTAATTGTGCGCGAGTGGCAGTGGAAAAGGTCATTTTCATTCTTGTCTTGTAAAGATTGCGTCTCACTTTATCCATGAATCCTCTTTTAGGCATATCTGCAACTGCTGGAGCTGCAACTGCTGGAGCTGCAACTGCGGGAGCTGTAACTGCTGGAGCTGCTGGGGAGGCAACTATTTGCATAGCTTGTACAGTGCCCTCTCTGCTTGCTGCTGCTGCGGGTGCTACAA
>Ga0214919_10004576_pt1 | contig 20169 bp, 14 predicted proteins | sample LL1503_MetaG_FD_177994 | JGI IMG/M metagenome (GOLD analysis project Ga0214919, IMG submission 177994) | Freshwater microbial communities from Lake Lanier, Atlanta, Georgia, United States - LL-1503 | ecosystem: Environmental > Aquatic > Freshwater > Lake | place: USA: Georgia | collected... | reverse complement strand
GCCGAACGTTCATTAGTCGATGCTTGGTTCCATGCTTCCATAACTGATTTTTTGCCTAGTCGAGCAACGTTTAAGTACTTAGCAATTATTTCAAGACCGATTCCATATGTTTTAGGATCTGTTGTTGTCAGGTTTCGAACTTCAAACCTTCGACATGATCTGCTGACACTCACCGGGATCTGAGGCCAATAGCCGCCAGTTGCTGCGAAAATCACTCGTATAGGTTTCAGGCTCTTGCCCCCAGCTGGACGAAACATATCGAAAACAGCATCAGACAATCCAACGCCGTTTCTGGCAATATCCTCAAACATCAGCACAAGTTGCTTGCCAAGCGAATCGAGTATCTGACGAGCATCCTCAACAATCTGCGTTAAATTTCGAGAAATCTTCACCTGCGCCCCTAGGGACGCATCCCGCACTGTTTCGATTATCTTTGCTACTAACGATTCATTGCCATCTAAATAGAACAGAAACTCATCTAGGTCGGGCATTTTCTTTCGTGCTTGGGGAACTATCAAGATTTCTGATTTAACGATTGGCCCGGTCTCATCTTCAAGGCTTTCGCCCCTCATTGCCTTGACATGATTCCACAAAATTCCATTCTCACGGATCAGGTGGTTCATTACATCTGGATGAGCTAGGTAATCACTGAGACCTGAACGATAGATTTCACCACTCTTAGTGCCATAAAGGTACTGAAGGGCAGTCTTTTCTTTTGCTGTAAGCGAGTCATCCTCTTGCAGCAAACTGAGACCATGTCCTTGGGCAATTTCGACTCTTATCTGAGCATGAACCAATTGAAGCAGGAGTTCAACTTCAAGTTCTTCAAAATTGGAGGATTCAACTTCACGCAAGGCGTGCATTGCTGCTTCACCAGGCAACTCACTCAATATTAGTTTGAGAATTCCATGAAGAGACGTGATATCCCGCGGAACGTAGACCACATGTGCACGAGGATCTTTATCTACTTGAGTCTGTAGACAGCGAATCAAAAAAGTCTTACCACTTCCAGAATCACCAGTGATCGCATAAATGGTGTTCTCAACTTCGACATCAAAAGTGCCAATAAATCGATCAATCAAACTTTGAATGTCGATAATTTCTCCACTCCCGTGCGGACTAATGGGGATATTGACTTTGGTCGCAAGGACCATTGCATCGTCAACAGTTTCTTTAGATCCCAAGGTATGAAATCCCGCTTCGCCAGCAGTTCGATCAGTCCAACAGGTGAATCTTTCAAATTTTTCAGACATTTACAAGATCTTTCTTATATGAGTAATTCGACGTTCGCTTCCATCAAGAGTGTTCGGTATCGACATCGCCGTAACTCGCGCATCATCCTCACTACTTAGTTCAATCAATCTTCGATGTTCACAAGAATTAAGAGCCCAACAAAGTTGGTCTCCAATTGGATTTAACGCAATTTTTTTTCCGGTGACATTGCGGTACCAGTCTCCATATTGATCGTTACCAACCAATGGAAGTAATTCCGATATCTGCTCTACAAAGTTTTCTATTGGCCCGTCAATCTCATGACTCCTGAGGTACCAGATCACAAAATCAGATATGTCGACAGAGTCGGAGTCTTTACTTAATTGACGCAATAATCCCAATCCCCGAGCCCACCGTCGGAAAGGGACCCACTGGTCAGATCTGATGATGGACTTTTCAAATCCGAATTCCTGCAGACTCTTATAAGGACTATTTGAATCTTTGCTATTTACATCAAATGCACCAACCATGTATTCCTTAGGCATCGAAATTAGCCAAACTATTCCTTCGAAAAGATCGTCAGTATCGCGATTGTTCTTGATTGCATCAAGGTTTACTTTGATTAATCCTCTCAGGAAATGAGTTGCAAAGTTTTCATGAGTAATTTCAGGACCATCAAAAAGGCTCGGCGTGAGGACTAATCTTCCATTCATTACACTTATTAATTCAGTGTGCGTAACTGCCGCCAGAGTGTCTCTCCATTGATTGTCCTTTAAGGCTTGCTGCATCAGATGATTCGGAACCAATAAATTCTTCAGTTCACTCTCAGATCTAGGCCCCAAAGTTTTCAAAGCTCGACACAGAACTAGTGCGATTTGATGGTTGGCTAATGCGTTTGTAGTTAAGAACTTCATAACTAATTGAATCTCGCTCTCAAGAGTTCTCTACCCACAGTCTAAAAGTCTCGAACTTTATAGGATGGAATCCGTCCAGCATGATGTTTGGACCAATCAAAATGATGGACATATTCGGATCAAGATAAATACGTCGACTAATCAAATCCAGTGTCCTATCGTCAATAACTCCATCGTGAACAATCACTACGGGTTGCAATGGAGTACACATCAAAAATTCGAGTGTGCTGTTGAACCAAGTTCCTATCCTGGGGCCCTCCGATGCAATTCGTAAATCAATTTGGTAGTAGGTCATTTGTGAGTTAATGAACTGCAAGCATTCATTTATCTCGAATTCAGCGCACCCTATCGCCATATGAATACGATCTGAAGTTTCGTTCAACAATTTTTGAAGAGAACTTCGCTCAGAAATATGAAGCGAAGGATTCAAAATATTAATTGGGCTTGGAGTATCGACTTCTTGAGAATTAATCCCCTCCAGTCTGCAACTTGGACACTGACCGCACGGGGCATAGACCTTGAGAAAACTAGACATCTTCCCAAATTTCTTCTCCATCAATTCCGAGTCGCAATAGACTGACTCCAGCATCTCGCAAATCGATTTATTCCGGCCTAGCGTCTCTAGAAAATTCGACAACGAAATAGTTTGAAGGCCAAGTTCGCGTGACTTCCAATCTTCCCAAATCTTCACAAACTCAGATTTGGAAAGGATTTTCATGATTTTTAACCTCATGATTTCCGCCCGAATTTCTTCGTCCTCATGTCTTTGATCTAATTTTTCACGGTCTTCTATAGGGATATCACGCCACCAAGTAATTGTTTGCTCGAGAATTCCGAGATCGATAAGTCCACGCAATGTTTGTTTATTCCATCGCCTGTTGTACGAGCCCTGTTCCACACCGTCTGGAGTTTCATGCAAGTTGAAATAGCGGATCGACGGGTCATCCTTTGTGGGGACATCCAAATTGTCCAAGATGCTCTGGTAGCGCTTCCATGCAGTCTCCGGTGTGAGTACTGAGACGCCAAGACCTAGTGCGTCTGACATATCTGACTCACAGGACAGAGTTACCGCTACCGACTTGTAACCATCTCTGCCGCCGCGTCCAATTTCTTGATACCAACGGTCAACAGTTTCTGGAAGGCACACGTGGACCACACTGCGTACTTGGTCATAGTCAACTCCCAGCCCAAAGGCAGACGTAGCAACCACGATGTCGAATTCACTTTTATCCCCCAAGTCATTTCTGAACTTCTGCAGAATGTCTCGACGGTCTTTACCTACAGTCTTGCCTGAGAACGTACTAGTTCGACTGAACCCTTTGAGTTTAAGTAGTTCTACCCATTCCTTAGCTTTGTCTGGCTTTGTTGCGTAAACAATCATTGGGCGAGGCAAGTAGTGCAATGCTTCGAGAAACTTCTCTTGCCTCTCGGTCTCACTGCTTGCTACATCGGTCCAGATATCAATTTCTGCTCGCAGTTCATTTGCGGCGCACAGATGAATCGGCGCATTATCTTCAAATTTCTCTACTAGATACTCAAGGGTGTCAGGCGTATACGTCGCACTCAAAAGAAGAGTCCGCAAAGGCTCGAAATCGTTTTGTTCAGCACAACGTTTTAGTTTGTTGCGCAGTGGGGCAATGTCAAGGAAATCGGGACGAAAATCTTGGCCCCATTGTTTGACAATGTGAGCCTCGTCGACAATCAACCACCCGACTCGACCATTTGCTGCTGCGATTTCAAGTTGAACACCAACACCATTATCAAGCGCAAGAGTCTCTGGGGATGTAATAAGGATGGGCTGATCGCCGGTACCAATTCTCCCCTTTATAACTTCGCGAACTTCGGGGGTGGTTTCTCCGGTCCATACAAGCGGCATATCAAGAATTACGTCTTCAAAACCCCAGACTTGACCAATAACCCCACGGATCCGGCGTTCTAAGTCCATTGCAAGAGCTACGGTCGGAACTACAAGAACGTTGGTGCGCGACTTGTCAATAATCTCAGATTTGAGAACCGTGATTGCGACATCTGTTTTCCCACCTCCCGTGGGAAGTTGAACTATCAGTGTCGAACCAGGCGCGATACTCAATGCACTTCTCGTGGCCGCCAATTGGCCGGGAGACCTATACGAGGTATTACCCGTAGCGTCAGTAAAAATTGGGTCTGCAGGAATTGTTGAACCGTCATGCAGAAATCTCGCTCTGGCATTTAAGTCCAAAGGACTTAGAGATGAGGCGTCAACGGCAAACTCAGTGACATCTGCTGCTAACCAGGAGGGCTTCCACGGCGCTGCATTCATGTTTCTGAAACCTCCCTCCACAGGGAGTGCTGTCATGCCAACGCGAGCAAGGATTTGATCATCTACTCCGTTTGGCAAGGTTACGACTACTTCCCGATTTAGGCCATCTTTAAAACGCCTGACAATTTGTCGCAAAAGAACTGCAAATTCGATCGGGGTCGCGTGTGAGTGATCAACAGCCGAACCACCCTCTCGACCCAAACCACACTCTCGACTAAGACACCGGACAACGTCCACTAATCGGGAATGAGTTGGATCAACAAACTCTGGAGAGCCAACAAATCCCGACTTTCCCCAATCTAAGAATTTTGTATAGTCCTCACGGACTATTGATTCATGTTTCAAGAGAACTCCTCATACGAATGCACTACCGCCACTATAGACAGCACTTTTATTTGTGGATTACGAAGTCCATGGTCCAACTCTTCGGCAATTTGTTCTTCTATTTCAATTTCTCCACGAACGTTTCCAGACTGCCACACTTTTAGACTGTTGATACGCCGATTAGCATCGTTCTTCGCTGATTCGAGAGCTTCATTTATTTGCTCCCTAAGAAGTTCTTCCACAAGGGAAGGTAGTTTCTCTTCAAGATTGTCTAGTGCCTCTGCAAATGAGCCTCTTCTTCCAATGACAGTGACAAGGTCTTCTCCAAGTGTGCGACGAGTCTCACTCCCCCACACCGGATTTTCAGCCGAAATCGGATTTGCATCCTCGTCTACACGAAGTTCCAACAACTGAGGCTGCAAGGAAGTTCCGATTCGTCGTTGTACGCGTTTAAAATCAGAAGCAGGAATCAACTCCTTCAGAAACTCAAAATCAGGTGTTACAAGTACCTCTACAGAGAAATCAATATATGGTTTTGACATTTCGTTGTCCTTGACCCAGCCAACAGACACTCTTCCAATGTCATCCCGGTACAAAAAATCATCGAAATATTTGATCATCGGGTTTCCGATTCTTAGCATCTCAGTTCCCGGGTGATTGAGGGCAACTGGGCGACTAAACGTTGCTCTGCTACTCAAGGGCGGTGGAGCATGCTTGATTAGAATTTCTGGTACGCGAGACTCCACAGAAGGAGTCAGGGAGTACTTGTATATAGGCGAACCGGTACTCAGAGGAGAACGGCGAATTCCAATGCCGCCATCTGAATCAGTAATTCTATTAATTACTTTTTGAGATTCACCCCATTGTTCTTCGAATAATTGGAGTTTGCGAAAACTCACTTCAGGAAAATCTCCAAACGAGCTTTCAGATTCGATGTCTTCAAGTTCTTCAACTTCCTCCTTCTCGTGAGAAATACGTGCACGCACCTCATCGAGATTTAAGTAGGTATCCCGAACACCACTCTTCCAAACTTCATTTGCTAACTCACGTAACACTTGAGCTAAGGATTGCTGGGCTGTCGCTACGGATTCATTGAAAATCCCTGTTGCATCATGCAAGAACTGCACGTACTTGGCAAGCAAATCATTCTCGTTATCTACCAAGACTTTGCATACCGCATCTTGTGCGTGACCATCTGAGAATCGATCAAGACGACCAATCCGTTGCTCTAAGCGATTCACAGACCAAGGTAAATCAATGTTGATCAATGTTCGCGCCGCTTGGAGGTTAAGTCCTTCTTCTGCACTTCCATCAATAACCAAAACACTCACGTCCTCGACAGATGTGAATTTCTGAATAGATATATCATTTTCTTCATCTGACTGAGATTCAAAATGCCCAACCACGCGGGTACCAAATCTCTTATGCAATGCCTCGTAAATTGCCTTCGCATGTTCTGTATATCCCGAGCATAAAACAGTTTTCTGAAGTGTGACTCCGGCTTGAACTTGTCGTGTTAGAGCAGGTTCAAAATACTTTGAAAAGAAGGGAGAACACTCGTCTGATGTTGGAATCAAGATGCGGTACTCTTCAAGAAGATTTCTTTCAGTTTCAAATATCGGATGAAAACCATTACCAGGAACCTCTAGTTGTCTTAGTCGATGATTAATCCAAACTTGCGTACTCAAAACTCCCCCTAGAACGTGCTCCAACAGGGCAACGAATATAGGTTCCACTAGTGCCCAATCGGTTTCTTGAGATCGAGATCGCCAACTTTCCAAAAACACATTCAGAAGGTCGGATTTATCTGGAGTGAATTCAATCAATTCATAGGATCTCCCAGACAAGTAAAAATCCTCCTGATCGATGGCAGAACGTCGATTACGCACCAACCGTCGACTAATTCGGAAACGTTCTTCAATTTCTGTTCGTAAAGTTTCAATCGCAGTGGACAACTGAGTTGTATTTGATTCAGCAGTTTCAACCGTAGAGAGAAGGACATTAATTGTGAAGTCTTCAGGCATATTCTCTCGCAACGTTTGCACGAAGTATGCACGTTGGTCTTCCGAAGTGGTTGGTTTCAAAAGTCGCAAGGCATTGGATTGCCGGACCCGCATTGCCAATCGTTTACGAAAAACTTCCTCTTCGTCAAGTCTGTAATTTCTGGGATCAATGAGGTGAAGAAGTTGTAACAGCATGTATGGATCACTTCGCATAGGTGTAGCAGAAATTAGAAGCAGTCTTGATACTTTTTGTGAAGCCATCTTCAAAATAGAGAAGAGAGATTCTGAGCGTTCACCTCTACAAAAACGGTGTGCTTCGTCGACAATCAAGATGTCCGGCGACAAGTCAATACTTATGTCTTCGTGCGCGATTATTTCTATTTGTCCCCCTTCTATCCAACGGCCTAAAGAAAGTTTTGTATTCAGTTCCCTTTTCCATTGCGCTTTGAGAGCACGAGGTACGACTATTACCGCGTTTGTTATCGCTCCGTCGAGAAAAAGTTGTTTGAGAATTAGACTGGCCTCAATCGTCTTGCCGAGACCTACTTCGTCAGCCAATAGGAAGCGCAACGTAGGGTCACCGAGCACTCGTGCCATAGCATTTAGTTGATGATGGGCGGGCCTGACCGGCGCAGCCATGATTGCAGAGAATCCAACTGAGGCGTGAACTTGTTCGTTTACCCACTTACGAAATCTTCGAGCTATATTTAACTCTTTGATTCGTGTTGACATTCCCAACCGCAACATTTCAATTGGTTCAGGCACCGACCGAAAATCTTTTACCCATAGGCTCTTCTCATTGTGTTCCAAGAGATCATTGCGAAATTTGATCGATTGAATTCCGTCAGCCGAATCAATCTTGATCTGCCATGAATCTTCTCCACCAGCAAGAGCCATACCATGCTCCCACGCCTTGTGATTGTTGCGGGGAAACCATAATGAGATGCCACTGACATCGTCTAGTTTTTGAACTTCTTTCCTAGTCACCTTTAACGTGCGGTCAAAAATTTCTATAGGTTGTGCGTTGGAAACCATTGCGACTTGATCTTTGGAAACCTCAACTACTTGGTATGGTCCAATTCCGTCTATCGAATTGGCGCGTCGATACACCCAATCTCCCACGACGATAGAAGATGAATCTTTTTTACTCGCCATAGCCCCCCGTCCTGTCTATTACCAACTACCGAGTATCTCACTTGACGGCAAATTGCACAAAGGCCTAACGCCGCCGCCTGCATCCCGACATTGCATCATGAAACCAGCTAGATTTCTCTTCTCGTTTCCAAGGAGAAATCATGCAAAAACTTAACCAATTCAAAGCCGTTAGTGTCCTCTCGTTTCTTGCCTATTTATTGAGTATCCCCTTGGCTAATTGGCTTATTGAGAACATCGGCAATGTGCGTTTTCCAGGTGGGCCGCACGTATTCCCCGTTGGCTTTGGATTAGAGGCACCGTCTGGCGTGCTTGCGATTGGATTCGCGTTAGTTGCACGAGACTACGTACAACACAGGCTTGGTAAGAAATACGCTCTCATTGCCATTGCTGTAGGAGTCGTGCTGTCCTTCTTTATTAACAGTGACCTTGCCTGGGCGTCTGCGCTTGCATTCACCTTTGGCGAACTGAGTGACTTTGCGGTGTACACACCGCTTCAGAAGAAGAACACGTTTGCAGCAGTACTCCTAAGTGGTCTGGTGGGCGGAGTCGTTGACTCGCTCATTTTCCTCCAAGTCGCCTTCGGTTCAACTCAGTATTGGCAAGGCCAAGTACTGGGTAAAACATGGATGGCGATTATTGGCGCCGTTGTCCTCAGTTCAATCAAGAACTACCGGGGATCTGAAAAAGATTGCTTGCTCGTATAAGAGGTCGGGTCGCTGACATTCGCGAGTTCGAAAGCTTCGCGACGTTCAAAACAGGTGCCGCAACTACCGCAGTGAATGTCTCCGCCTTTATAGCAAGACCAGGTTTCTAACCAAGGAACACCGATTGCGTGACCAATAGACACAATGTTGGCTTTAGAAATATTGACAAAAGGTGCCAGCACTTCAAACTCTGTTGCAATAAAGTCAGCATTGGCCAACTTCAAAGTTTCAGTTTGTGACTTTATAAATTCTGGTCGGCAGTCAGGATAAATAAAATGATCGCCGCCATGCACGCCAGTAGCAACAAAGGAATAGTTTTCGCTCACGGCTAATGCAGTCGCAACATTGATCATGATTGCATTTCGGTTAGGAACGACTGTAACTTTCATCGTTTCTTCGGCATAGTGGCCGTCGGGAACTTCAATGTCGTCTGAAGTAAGACTTGATGTACTCATCAATGACGTAAGCACCTTCAAATCAACAAGATGGTGTTTTACGTTCAATCTTTGAGCACACAGTTTTGCAAAATCAAGTTCTTTGCTATGACGTTGACCATAGTCATATGAGATTAGAACTGGGTCATATCCCTGATCGGACAAGTGGTACGCGAGTGTTACGGAGTCAAGACCGCCAGAGACAATTGCAACCACTTTCCCTTTTGACACTTCTAAGCCTTGGCTTCCGCATATAACCCAAGAATGTGAGTCGTGAGCATTGATAAATCTTTCGACGTGTTTTGGAAGTCATTCCACTGCCGCTTGCCTACTCCAGGAATATGCCAAGCGCCAGAACTCCAATGGCACTGATCTGATATCAGTTCAAGTTCGGCGCGGTATTTAGCCTTAGAAGGAATCGTACGCATAGCCAATGTTTCAGTCATTGAGTCCATTAAGAATCCCAATGAGACAATTCCGGCGCCGTGAACAAGTCGTGATTTTCTTGGCGTTGAATCCCAATCGTCAGGGAAGAGGTCAACTACTGCGCCGAAATAGTTATTCACTAATTCGCACATTTTCGCGACATCGCCATCACCAGTCTGAGGGTCTCGGTATTTATACAGAACACCTTCAATGATGGAGTACTCCAACATGCGCAGAACCGTATTGTCCTTGATCTTTCCTTCTGGATTCGTCGGGGTTTGAATCTTTTCGTAGAAAGGACTCTTTTCATCAGAATTCAAATGATCAAGTACCGTCGCAGCAAGTCGGCGTCGCGCTAATGCAGCTGGAAGTAGAGCATCGGTTGACGGAAGAAGTTCATAAATGAGACTCTTCGACAATGGTTTCACAGAGTTAACCAGAATGAATTGTTCGCGTTGTTCAGAATCATTTAAGGCAACAAATGCCGTGACAGGAATCGGAAACTCATCGACCTTCGCATTGCGAATAGCAGCTGATCGCTGTTGCCCATCAACAATCCAGCCAATTACATCTCCGTCGTCTTCAATGTTCTTTAGTGCTGGAATTTCGAGATAGCCCATCTGGACTTTTTCTTTTGAATCAGTTCCTTTGATTGGAACGAATGTGACTTGTTTAGTAAACGCAATAACAATTGAATTCGGAATCATCGGGGACTCAGACTCGATGTAACGGCGAATTGAAGCAATATGGGCAAGAGACTCTGGCCGTTGGTATCCGGCAATTTTTCTATCTTCTCCACGCCTTATTCGCGAGATTGTGGCAAAACGAGGCAACTGTTTTCCATCAACCGTGAATTGGAAAATGACCTTCTTCTTCGACTGTTGAACTCTGAGAGCTGGGACTCTAATTGTTGAACTCACTTAACTCTTCTTCCTGGTATTTGGTAATTCAAGACGGTTCATCCTGTCGCGAAAGACAGCCAAATTGTGAAATCCTCGACGTTTATTTCGCTCGGAGCCACGGAAAATGATCACTTCCACTCCGACATCGTCACAGATACCACATGAGCACTTCTCCCAAGGCCTGTCCGTCAAAGTACGCCGATAGTCAGCGGTTCGATCACGACGATTTGGTAGCAGCGATTCATATTCCAAAATAGCCTCTAATGTTGGCTCAAGTTTTGCGCGGCGATTCGCATACTTGCGAAGCATGTCTAGAGCTAATTGCTCTTGCTTGATGGCAGCATTTTGACTTATTCGACCTGCACCAATCAACTTTTTCATTGTGGCATTTCCATCAACCTGAGGAATGCGAATTGCCACGTACGTCTCGTCTTCGGAATAGTAATTGTCAGTCGCGTCCTTGAACGATTGAAAGAACGGTGAAGTGCTATCGAATGAAGTCACTCCGTATCCCATAAACAATGGCATATCACTAACCCGGGTGACGCCAAGCAAGTGCAGTTCAACTCCTTTACGAAGTTCCGGCTTGACGCATTTCAAAGTTGCAAGAATGTCCGGCGTACGAAGAGGAACCATGCCCCCCATTGCGATTCGCTTGTACCCCAAGGCAATCAATTTACAAACAGCTTCGGCGTACGATTCAGCACTCCAACCGTGGGCTGCAGCCATTGGCTCAAAATTACAGTTTCGTGCAGAGTGTCTTACTAAAAACTTGTCGGCATTTTTGTGCGTGATGTTGGCTCGTCTTTTGAATTCCTTCAACTCTTCTTTTTCAAAAGTGAATCCAGGTCTAGCAAAGCCGAAAATAATGTGGTCCGGTGCTACTCCACGATCAAAACCACACCCCTCATAAAAGTCAATTACTTCATCAACCTTGTATGGAACATCAAACTCGCGAGCGTAAGTAAAGGCACCGCAGTCACCCATGGTCGTTACTTCACTATGACTCTCAGTGAGTCGAAAGAATTCCCTGACGCCTTGGCGATACAAACGTTGCCGGGCCGCAGTGGTGTAGTGAGAACCGGACCCTCCCCCTCGACCATCAATGATGGGTTTTGTTAGAAGTAAACCGTCAAATGGTCTTGATGTAAGAGTTTCGTGTGCATAAGTGTCATCTCGCTGACGAATGCGATGGACAGCATGTTCTTCAGAAATCATATTAAAGGTTGGATCTACTTGGTCCTGGCTGTCTGGGAAGAAGAATTTCATCTTTCGAAAACCTTTTCGAACAATGCACCAAATCTCTTTTGCTCGCAAGCGAACCCGCTATTCCTGTATTCGCGCAGGAATAGCGACTTAGATGGCTTCATGTTTTGTTTGTTACAAGACTTGATCATCTGTTTGATCCAATTCGTTACTTGAATGTCGGTTTGAGTGGTTCGGTTGAAGACTGGCAGCTTATCGCCTCGTCCATTCAAATACTGGCGTTCCATTCGGTTAAGTTCGGATTCAATTTCTACGATGGAATGCCATTTATCTTCATTCAAAAGATGCGCGGCGAAACGAATGCCCACACACGGAGTTGAACCTCCCAATATCATCCTTAACCATTGTCCGGTTTCTACATGATGAATGTTTTCAATGTCACGTAATTGTGGAATCTGCGGTGAACCCGACATCACGATTACTTGTCTTCCCGCATCAGCAAGCTTTTCTAGGTCTCCTGAAAGCGCTTCTTGATAGGAGGACGAGATCGCCACCAGCACGACGTCTGATGTCTTCTTGATCCAGGACTTTGTGCCGAGGCCATTCGAAGCCAAGCCATCCCACCACTCTGATCGGACACTGGATTTTTGCGCGTGCTGGCCAAACCGAAGAACTGAATCAGGGGAACCCGCAACAAAAGTTGCGCCATATCCAGGGCCTTTAGAATCGGGCTCGACCAAACCAAGTCCTGCCGATGCAATTAATAGATTCGCTTCTTCGCCAGCGGCAAGTGCAATCTTCCAATATTCGCCACCATAAAGGTCTCGAAGTCTTAAGGTTGTACCGGTTTCAATTACTGAAGAAATCGAATCTGCCCAAATCTCACATGCCTCAAGTAGAGAGTTTCGCTTCGCAATTCCTCGCAACTGTAAATGCTTAGGCGTGGGCAGAGTCTTGCGGTCCGTGCAACTCACCAATAAGGTCGGCTTTTGTAAGGGTTGATGAGCCACACTTAAACATTACTGGAGAGGTGCCGAATCTGTTTCCCCGATGGAAGAAAACTGATTTACTTCCCTTCTAATCGCGTGCGTTGGTGGGAGTAATGTGAGAGATGGTGCGAGCTCTTAAGTCGAGACTTCTATGAAAGATATGACCGAGCAAGGTCTTCAATTTTATGTGTCTCGCCGATACGCGGAGGCAGAACCATACTTACAACGTGCAGTCGAACTCAATCCCGATATTGAGCTGAACAGATACCGATTAGGGGTATGTCTTTGTGAATTAAGACGATACGCAGAAGCAGAGCCACATTTACAGCGTGCAGTCGAACTCAATCCCAAAGACGACGCAAATCATAGTTGGCTTCGAATCTGTCATATAGGAATGGGCAAAGTTCAAAAAACTAGTGAACGACTAGCAACGTTTGTCCACACAATTAATGACAGACCGTCAGTCATTAATCAACAACCTCCGAAAGAAGATCCGAACCTCAAGAAATTAGAGCAGATCCAATTGGGAATTTCCTTGTATCAGAACAATGAATTCTCGGAAGCGATCCCTCTGTTAAAACTCGGAATCGATTTAAACCCTCGAGACGAAATGAATTTCTATCGCCTCGGACTAAGTTTCTACAAGTTACGACAATATGACATGGCCCGTCCTTATCTAGAACGCGCTGTCGAACTTGAACCTAATGACGAGAGCAACCAATACCTGCTGGGCGCTTCTCTATACAACTTGAGCCGATTCACTGAAGCTGCACCACACCTTCAACGCGCAGTCGAACTAAACCAATCAGAGGAAAACTGTAGCTACTTACTCGGATGCTGCCTCTACAAATTGGAAAGATACGAGGATGCAGTAGAGCATCTACAACGTTCAGTGAACCTCAAACCAATAGATAATCGAGAAGGGGTTTCTAGTAACAAGAAGTGGCTGCAGAAGTGCCTCGAGAAATTGTCAGCTATTCGTCCCCAGTTAGCAGAACCGAATCCAAACCTAGAGGCGGAAATAAAATTAGGCATATCTCTTTTTGAAGACTCTCAATACTTGGAAGCTATTCCATATCTGAGAATCGCAGTCAACGAGAGCCCGGATGACGAAATGAATCAATATCGTCTCGGGTTCAGTTGCTATGAATTGGGCCAATATCATGAAGCCCAACCACACCTACAACGAGCAGTTGACCTCGAACCCGAAGATGAGACGAACCAACACTTTCTCGGCATGTGCTTTTACAAACAAGAGAAATACCAAGAAGCCCAACCACACCTACAACGCGCAGCCGCCCTCGAACCCGAAGATGAGACGAACCAATACTTTCTCGGCATGTGCTTTTACAAACAAGAGAAATACCAAGAAGCCCAACCACACCTACAACGCGCAGCCGCCCTCGAACCCGAAGATGAGACGAACCAATACTTTCTCGGCATGTGTTCGTTCAAACAACAGAACTATGCAGAAGCTGAACCACACTTCCAGCGCGCAGTCAACCTCGAACCAAACAATTCGGCATATCAGTACTTTCTCGGTATGTGTTCGTTCAAACAACAGAACTATGCAGAAGCTGAACCACACTTCCAGCGCGCAGTCAACCTCGAACCAAACAATTCGGGTTATCGATTCCTGCTCGGCATGTGCTCATACAACCAAGAGAAATACATGGATGCTGAACCACACCTACAACGTGCGGTCAACCTCGATCTAAACGATCGGCAAGTAGCTAACGAAGGCATACTGAAGGCCCTTGAACTCTGTCAAGAGAATCTCCCTCATCGAGAGAACATCGCTGAAATATTTGAAGAAGCGCTCGCAAGTAACCCTACTGATGCAGTTGCATTCGGCGATCTTGGAGTGATGCGGCTCTACCAGAATCGATTTGCAGAGGCACTCGCGCTTTTTCGCGAAGCACTTCGTTTATCCCCCGCCGATTTTTATAAAGTGCAAATTGTTGAATGCTACGAGCGACTCGGAAACTCCGAACTTGCGCAACAAATGCGACTCGAATATCCAGATTTGTTTGAAGTAAACACGCCGGCGCCCAGCCAAGAATTGCTGACTGCTCCTACATTTTCAGAATTCCTCGCTAGTGGGTCCACTTGGCTAAACGGTGCAGGATGGGAGAATAGACAGCATAGCCCGCTTCTCAATTCGCTTCATCAACAAGGTGCAAAATGGTCAGACCCGACAAAAGTTCTGTTCACTGAATATGACATTGAAGAAGAAGATCTGGCCGAATCGCTTGCTCGAGCGGAATCGCTTCAGCACCATTTACATCTTGAAACAGAAATGCCTGTCTATCTTCAGACCGAATGGGTATCAATTGCGATGACAATAGAGAATGGCTGGATTCGCGCATGGGTAGGCATTGGGCTTGAGGGATGCGCCGTATCGCTGAATCCAAACACCTGGGACCTGCAGTTTCTCAACGGTGACCGCGATGCCCTTTTTGCAGCCGCAGTTGTTGTGAACTGGTATATCGACTGCAGCATCATGCTTACAGCACATCCCAAATTTCGTAAAGAATCTGTGGAAAATAGAGATGAAATTCGACCATGGCATTTATCTGCTAATGGCTGGTCAACAACTTCGCTTTTCACTGACGATGTAGTCGATATTCGAGAGGGCCGACAGTCTGCCCCACCACGGGCTCATAGAGTGAGAGGCCATAAACGGTCTCTAACGCAGCGAGAACCCTCAGATGATGCACGTGCAAAAGCTCCAGCTCATATCCGTGCATTCATGGGCCCGAATGACACATGGGTGCAGGCACACGCTCGGGGCGGGCAAACAGAAACACAAAACCTACTTACCCGACTGCACAAGCACTCCAGTCTTGCGGACTTCTTAGCTACTGCACAGTTGGATTCTGATTAACTCTGACACATGGTTATGCGATACTTGATTTGTAATCGAATTAAGGAAATTCACAGATAAGTAATAGCAACAACTAAAAGAATCACACGCTGATTCCATGGCCAAGACGGTGATAACCGTCTTTTTTTTCGCCATAAATCAGCTTGAGGCTGGGCTAAATGCATGACACACATGTAAATGGTCCGGCCACAGTCATTTTCGAGCACCGGTTTCCTCTTTCGGCCGGGCGCTCGGTGGGCCCGTTCTGCACCAAAAGTTGGACGGGCCCTTCCATTTCATTAATCACTTCAACAACCACAAGGAAACACATCATGGACGACATCAACATTTTTCGAGCAATCATTGGCACCATTGTGCGGCTACACGCGCCGAACTTTGATCACACGCAATGTATGGAATGTGAGCAGAATTGGCCATGCAAGACAGTTGCATTAGTGAAGTCACGTCCGGACTCGCCTTACGTTGAAGCCACAGAATCTCAAAATGCAAAGGAGCTCGGCTTTGTCTTGGGCCATATTGATACGCGATTCTCAGACGTAAGACACGGTGGAGATTCTCTTGTTGACGCGCTTCACCAACTCGTTCTGATTCCAGAACTACTGATCACTGGCACGTACTTTCCGGAGATTGAATACTGCGTTTCGTTACGAGTCGGCAAGCGTCATTCCATTTTGTTGTGGAAGCTGCAGATCACGTCACGTCCAGTACTGCAAGTGAACGCATCTATTGATTCAGAACCTGGCCGCGAGTTTCTCTCGAACTTGTTGACAGAGTCCTTCTCGCCCATTGAAGCGTCTGAGGTACTTGATTGGTGGCGCAAGATCCCCCAATCAAGCAGCAGAGCCGTGACGATTGAGTTACCGGAGAACCCCAAGGAAGCCGTTCATATTTTGACTCAACTGGCGAATGCATCAGCCCAATTTGCAGCTGAGCCGGTTCCAGAATCTTTCGAAAACAACTCGGACATCTACAACTAAATCATCATCAAAGGTGAGACCTCAAGAACCATGAAGTCACTGAACGGAATCATCTTTCAATTGAGCACCCAGTTCAACCAATAACTTCCTGACTTGACCCCACCCTGTCTCTTTATCGCTATGGGATAGAGCCACCGTAACAATGTGATCCAGAGCCAAGAAAGCAGTCTTTTCTTCTTCACTCTTTACGCCCTGATAGTTGGAATCGAGGAGAAAAGCCGATCGAGACGAGGCAAGCATTCCAATGAGGTCAAGAAACCGTTCTATATCTCGAGCTGCTGCACCGATTTCTTCTGCACTAGGTGATCGGCTGCCAGTAGAAGGACGTACCGGAACAACTTCAAGAACATCAGACCACATCTCTGCTTGGAGTGGATCGTCGAAGAGTGCAATTGTCGTGCCGAGTTTCTTGATTTGACCTTCTGGGAACGCACTCTTTACTTCATAGACAAGTTCATGGAAATCTTCATCTCGCAAACCATACCCAACAAACAACATATGACGCGTAAACAACATCGCCTGCACTAAGCCAATCAGCGCACGGCTTGATCGAAATGAACTCAAATAATGATCACGCGTAAACACAATGCTCGACGGCTTTGAAACTGTTCCATGTAATTTCAAAAGCCATGGACCTCTTCCGACAGGTTTCTCTGGGATTACTGCAATCTCCCTACCATCAACTTGGCACGCCGCTTCAAACAATTCATCGATATTTGTTGTGATGAATACTTTGATGACGTGAGAAATGGTTGAAGAGCTTCCCCAATAGAGGTTTGTGAATTTCTAAAACGCGTTTCAAGTAAAGCGGCTCTATCTCGCGGATCATCAAATTGGTTGAGATCATCAATAGTGGTCACCGGCGAAGTCAACTTGCCCGCTTCAACAAGAAGTTCATTCCAACCCAATAGACCAGCACCCTTGCTCACTCCGGCGCCCAGGAAGATAGAACTTGAACTCTCACGCAGACGATCAGCAAGAAACTGTGCGCGCTCATGAATCTGATCTTGGTTGTAGGCGAACCGCCACTGAGGGTCTGACTTCCAGTCACTGTGACGCTTAAACCGGGTATGTTGCGCGGCCGAAGCGGCTTTACGCCCCCACGAAGTGATCACAACATCAGCCATTAAATCCTGATTATTGAGCGCCCCACTCACGGCATCAATGATTCCGAAGAGCACGTCTCCATGTGTGAAGTGAGCGCCGCCCCGCCCTGTGCCGATGTGATTGATCGCCAAAATCGGAAGTCGTGTTTTCTGAGGATTCTCTGACTTCCAACGAGTTGAAGCCAATTGGAGAAAGTCCATTGCGCACTTCACATAATGATCAACTGTTGCATCAGGTTCATCTCGGCCGACGTTTCCAATCCACACGTCAGCACCATTGTGTTTCTTAAGAAACCTTGCGAGCTCGTCATCCGCCCAACGCCGTTGAGCTTCGGAATTAAAATCAACTTCTCTAATTGTCTTACGAAATGCCTTCGATGAAGAGAAAAATTCATCAAGCGGAAGATACCAGGCGTCTACCGCTACCGATTGGATATCGCCATCTATGACAAAAAGGTGCCCCGACTCTTGTGTGCGTGAGGTACTCATGTCTCTAAAACTAGTATCTCCCCATGAATCTCAGTTCAATTTTTGACCATCTGGCCGGACCAGCAGCTTTCGTCAGCGTCATCTTCGTTCTCGCTCAATTACGGCAAAACGTGAACCAAGAGATTAGACAACTGATCGCGCAGTACAACATGAGATACCTCGAGGTAGCAGCACGAATCCCCTACGAGATTCTGGTTGAAAACATAGAGTTTGAATCACTACCGGTTGAAAAACAGGCAGACACCAAACGAGCTCTCTATGACTATTTTTTGCTATGCGAAGAGCAATTGACTCTGGTCAACGGGCAAACCTTTAAGGAACGAAAATTCCTCGGCCCAATGTCCCAGCTCGCAAACTTTGTTCAGATTCGAGATGTCCGAGTATGGGAACAAGCTGAGCGCGAATGGATCGAAGGTATCGAAGAAAACTTCAAAAGACTTGCGATCGAAAATGCCTTTCACGACGTGAGTCAACAACTAAGACCACACCAGCCAGAAGATGCTTTTACTCATATCCGTGACAATATTTCGTTCAAACTACCTACTTCTCGCTGAAAAGTTTTCCGCCAAATTTATCTTTCAGCATGTCATCTAATTCATTTGCGACAACCATGGTTGCAAACACCAGATTTTTGAGTTCATTAGGGTCAAGATCATTGCCCACAATTGAATACCCGAACAAAATTCGCCCCAACTTGTCATTATCGTTATTTATAAATAGCTTGCAATGTCCGAAGAAAAATTGCTGTCCTTCAATAGCGACCCATTTGTACACGTCTGACGTAAGGGGAACATTAAGAACCATTGGACAGAATGCTTCAATCACGATATTTGCATCCGGATTATCGTTCATTGCCTCCAGGCTGACGAATACCACGGCTGACTCATGATGCAAGACAAAGTCACCATCACGATCAATTTCTACTCGACCCATCTCGTCCGTGAGAATTCTTTGGACTTTCTTTCGGACTTCCTCAATCATTGTCATCTTCGTTTTCCTTTCTAATGTGGCTATATGAAGCCAATTGGTTTTTTCTTGACTACTTCTTCTGGATTTATCCCCGCCACATCTGAATTAATCAAAGTGACCATTTCCCTAGTAGTAGCCAAATCTCCTAGCGCCGCAATCCGCGAGAACTGATTGCGGACCGTTTGCTCATAGACATTCCGAATGTCTCGAGCATTTGCAAATGACTTGGACTCAACAACTACAGATGCAACTGTCTGAAATTTGTCAATACAGGAATCGTCCATATGAAACCCATCTTTTTCCGCAAAACGTTTAGCTACCTCTACTAGTTCGTTTGCCGAATAATCAGGAAATGATAGTTGCAGAGGAATACGCGACTTAAGTCCTTCATTGCTGGCCAGAAACGTTCGCATTGGTTCTGCATATCCAGCAACGACAACCATCAGTTGATCTCTGTTGTCTTCCATTCGCTTTACTAATACATCGACGACTTCTTCTCCATAACCCTTTTGGGATGAATAACCATCAACCAATGCATATGCCTCATCTATAAACAAGACGCCACCCAGAGCAGAGTCGACTATTTCATTGGTCTTCTTTTCCGTATGACCCATATATTCTCCGATCAATCCAGATCGGTCGACCTCAACAATTTTGTCGGTCTCTAAGAAAGTCATTTCATGCAATACTTTGGCGAAGAGACGGGCAACTGTGGTCTTACCGGTACCTGGATTTCCAAGGAATGCCATGTGCATTGAGTGGTTCGCTGTAGCCAGACCGCGAGCTTTCCGACGTTGTACGACGGTGAAATAATCGATCCGTTGTCGTAGTTCCTTCTTGACTGACTCTAAGCCAATGATGTCCTCGAAGAGTTCATCGAAATTGGTCTTAGAAGTAATGTTTGCGACTTGTCTGATCTCTGTTAATTCTGCACGAAGAGACATACGAAGTTCATCAATAATTGCCACTTCAGCTTCGGTGACTTGCTCATCCATCGATGCAGCAAAAGAAGCAGCTCCGACAAGGCCAAGCGCGTAGGTTTTAGCTAGTCCTCCCGCTTCTTCAGAACCGACTCGGCCCAATTGCTGTAAGAGATCCGACCGTGAGTCTCCAGTGGCTCTCGTGGGTAGCGGAATATCCACTGCATCTTTCAGGATTGCAACTTCGTGCTCT
>Ga0214919_10004575_pt1 | contig 20169 bp, 42 predicted proteins | sample LL1503_MetaG_FD_177994 | JGI IMG/M metagenome (GOLD analysis project Ga0214919, IMG submission 177994) | Freshwater microbial communities from Lake Lanier, Atlanta, Georgia, United States - LL-1503 | ecosystem: Environmental > Aquatic > Freshwater > Lake | place: USA: Georgia | collected... | reverse complement strand
AACTTTGCACTCAGATGTGATCAAACCGCACGTTCTTTCGCCTGGCTCCGGTCAGGCTGACAACGATGTTCAAAGCCTCCGAAGCAGCCTTGCGATCCCAGGCACCATCAGTCTGCTGCACCCGGCCGAGGCGCTCGCCATTCGGTGCAGTGAGGCGGAAGTAGAAGTTGGAGTTGCCAGCCCAGCAGCTTTCGACCTTGATATTCATGGTTCTACCCTATCACTTCGAGGAGGAACTTTGCACCGCCTCAGCACTGCTCTGACGTGGGGAACGAGCGCCCACAATACGCGCAGGGCGTGTACTTGGCGAGGAACTCCGTCGGGAAGGGACGGAACCGCTCCCCGTTGTTGGAGTAGACCCAGCCGGACGGGGTGAGGACGTAGGAGTACTCCATCGCCTCGAAGCGCAGCTCCTCCAGGTCGGAGAAGCCTCGACAGCCAGTGTTCGACTCGCCGAAGTCACGCCCGTAGGCCTGGGTGGTGGCCAGGTCGTCTCCGAGGGCCGAGAGGTCGCCCAGGTCGATGAGGTCTCGCACCGTCTCGTGATAGGCACGGGTCAGGCGGCTGCCCTCCGTGCCGGCCGGAGTGGTGTAACGAATCAGGTGCAGTTTGCCGTTGGCTTTCATATTCTTACTATACCCTTTTCAAGGGTGACTTTGCACAATCTCGATGACTTGGTCGAAGTAACCTCCGACCGGACGTCCGGAGTCAGTCCGCCCGCTGAACGTCCAGTGCGTCGGCTCGATGACGATCTCTGGGTCCGAGACGTGGGTCACCGTGCAGGTGGTGCGCCAGCTGGTGTCCTCGCCGAAGCTGGTGAAGACGATGCGATCCCCGATGACGATGTTCCTCATGTTCTTACTATACCCTTTCCTTGGTGATCTTTGCACATGATTCACATCGCCCGGAAACCGGTGTAACCTTTCTTCGTCAGGAGCCTGATGGTGGCATGCAGTTGGCTCCGATCAAGGTAGCGAATAGAGCGCCGACCGGTGGGAGTCTGTGAGACGAGCATAACCATGCCGACATAGGAGGGAGCGGTGTTCATAGACTTACTATACCCTTTCTAGGTGGAACTTTGCACAAAGGAAGAGCAAGAGCACTTCCTCCTTCAGGGATAATACACAAATGCGAGTGCCTTCACAGCGAGTCGTGCCTCCCGGGCAAGTGCTGATTCAGCGACAGGGGCACGAACAGCTCCGTTCTTTGCCTTGCCAAGTGCAAGCAACTTCTTGTACTGGATGGGTCCGACGATGCGGTAGTCAGGGCAATGACCGCGCTTTTTCGCATGGGTCGACATGCGCTTCCTCTCCTCCCGAAGAAAGACCTCGTTGTCCGACTCAACTTTGACGGTCACCTTCATCTTGCCGTTACAGGACTTCGTGACGAGGACCAGCTTGAACTTAGGGGTGTGTTCCATGATCTTACTATACCCCTTTCAAGGGTGACTTTGCACAGGAAGAGGAAAATATGCCGCTTCGTCTGACGTTCAGTTCAGCTCAACGTCCACGATGGTCCAGCCTGGTTCAGCGGCGGCTGTCAGAATGACCCCTGCAGCCTTGCGGGCGAGGACCGGGTTGAGGGCCTGCACGTCGACCTGCGCTTCATCACCATTGTTCCAATTTGCATAGACGGTGTAGCTCTTCATGTCCTTACTATACCCTATTCAGCTGTGACTTTGCACAGGGGAAGTGCCATATGTTGCCATGGTCGTCACCCCGGTCGGTGCCTCGGTCGAAGAACCTCGCCGCTTGGGTTCTGCGAGGTTTTCAGCTTCAGCATGGGTTACCACCTGTCTGAGGTCCTAATCATCTTCTTGATGGCGGAGAAGTAGAGCGCGGAGTCTGATTCTTTCTTGAAAATTCTGTGAAAAATCATAGGTGAAAGGAGTATAGTGGGTCTATGAAGAACTACACCGTTACCGCGCACTGGAAGAACGGCGCTGAGGAACAGGTTGACGTGAAAGCTCTCAACCCCGTCCTTGCCCGCAAGGCTGCCGGCGACATCCTGAAAGGGGCCGCTGAACCTGGATGGACCATCATGGACGTTGAACTCCGCTGAAAGTCGGAAAGTGTAAAGTTTAACAAAGAAAGGGTATAGTAAGTCTATGAAAGCCACCACGAAATACGTTATCGTTCTCCAAGATATCTCTTCGAAGCGATTCCTCGGTCAGAAGTTAGGATGCAAGGCCCTCGCCCTTGATTCGCTCAACTTTGCCCAAACGTTTAAATCAACGGCCCGTGCTGAACGCCGCATGGAGTCTCTTAATGCGGCTCTTCGCAAGAAAGATGTGCTCTCTGAGAAACCCGGGGTGCCGCGGCATTTCACTCGTCGGGTAAAGCGCTTCATTGTTCGATTCATTTCAGAGAACAAGTGGCTCAATTCAGACCCTAAGGCGAAGAATCCGCATCGTCCTGCCCTCTAATTTACAACCAGTTGAAGGACAACCATGGCTGCAAGAAAGAGACGTAGAACAGTCAAATGGAATGCTGGTGAGGCACCTGCGCAGCAGGTCATGAAGTATCCACTTAATATCACCGAAGCAGATATATGGGAGCCTAAAGAGAAAGATCTGTGGGCAGAAAGACTCATTGTTGGAGCAATGTGGAGACTTCGACAAACTCATGGCGTGCAGTCATATAAGCGTAACAACATTTCTCATGAATTGAACTATGTTAGTCCATACAATGTGGGCTATGGCTTCCCAAAACCGCTTAAAGTTCTTGAAGTAGGTTCAATTGCAACATACACAGGGCAAACACGTGTCACTGAAAGCTCCAATTATGGTGGAACAATCTCTGTTCTTCGACACACATTTATCATCGATGGTGTCCGATATATGACTTTTAACTTGAACGTGCTCGAACCTGTGATTTGAACGAGAACGTCAGCGGCTGAGTTAAATCAAAAAAGAGACCAGGTTTTCCTTGGTCTCTTTTTCGTCGTTTAATTCTGTCCTCTACTAGAGGTAGTCCATAGAGCGAGCTGCATCTTCGGTCCATCCGCATTCATTGCATCCAGCGCTTCCGTCTTCTCCACCTTCCAATGGTGCACCGCAATCGGGTCATTCTGAAGGAACAAGCTCCGACATGTCTTCGTTATCATCGTCAAATGACCCAGGACCAAGAACGACGCCAACAATATTGATGGCTTCATCTTCTGAGATTCCAGCATTACTAAGCAAAGTTGCCAATTCTTCAGCAGAAACCTGCTCATTCTTCCAGGCGGCGACAATATTTTGTCGCCGAAGGAAGGCTTCGGTAGTCTTCTCCCGATGATTTTGCCATAAGAACATCGCTTACAAATGTATCGTATGCTGAACCTTCTGTGATGAAGCGAGCAGCTTCTTCCTTGATGATGCGCCGCAGTTGGGATAGTTTAATTCTCATGACACTTAACTATGTGCAATTCTGCATTTTTCTTGACAAATAAAAGGTTGGTTACCAATGTGCGAACGACACTCACATGTTCACCTTATTTATATACACCCTCGCGGTCACACCCACGATCGTTAGGGATTTAAGTTGCCGTTCATTTGTAAGTGTGAGAACGGGCAAGTCTCTAAATCACATTGCCTATATTGTTCTTAATAAGAATCATTTTTCGCGTCAGGTGAACATCTACCTCCCATTTTCGAGCTTTCTTCTGTGCCTTCGTCGGATGAGTCGACCCCAATCCTAGAGACTTGGTCGCATAAATTGGATGATCCTTTGATGAAGCCAGCTTCCGCCAAATCTTGCGAAATTTCCTCTTTGCCTTCCGCTGTTCATCGACTGACAGAGTCGACAATGTCTTAGACATGTCCTGGAAGATGTTAGCGCAAGGAGCCAGACCCGCTGTAATGTACAGATTCTGCATCAAAATCTTTTCAAACTGATTAAGTTGATTCATTTCTTCCTCTCTTTGCTGTAACCGTAACCATCAGCGACCCATAGGACATAAGACTTTAAACATTCAATTCTTAGAGCATCGAACTCTTCCCATACCAAGCTTAGCTTGAGTCTCTTGGCAAGTCGTCGTCCTCTTTCCCATGCTTCACATTCCTCTTCAAGGATGGCGATCTTATGTGTCAATAGCTTCGCAACGGAGGGGTCTTCTCCTTTTGGATAACCCATGCCAAATCTGTCGTTCTGCTCCTTCATGCCAATGAGATGATGACCGCATTCATGCAGAAGAAATCCTAGCTGCTTCTGTGGAAATGTCTGACAGGATATTGTGATCGTCTTCGCCTCAGAATCATAGACACCATTTGCCCTCTTCGAGAAGACCACCTGCAGGCCGCGGGTGCCACACCAATTTATAAGCTTATTCAGATCGGATATTGCAATGAGGTCTCTTGCCCATTGACCCGCCATCTGCGGTCGACCAGAGAGCTGTGACCGTGTATAGCGTCCCCAAGCTCGCTGTCTCCAAACTTCTTCATTGAATGTGGCACCCACGACCCCGCCTCTCTTTCGTCCTCTACTTCTTTGCCTTCTTCACCTTCCCTGCAACATCAGGCTCCGCCGACAATGCCTTCACAGCTGCATCAGCCGACACACCAAAAACCTCGAGAATCGTTTGAACACAATGCTTGTGAACCTGCTTCGACAATTCAAGGTTATCCGTTCCACTGCCTTGCGTCATCTTCGACCACGCAGACACTCGAAGCTCACCAGGAAGATCAATCATAAACTTGCGAAGGTTCTCACCTTGACGGTCATCGAGGGTCTTCAGCGTCTTCGTGATGTAATCAGAAACTTTCTCAATAAGAATGTTCTGACGTTCCTGGCCGAGCTTCATGACCTTCTTCTTGACCTTGTCGTAATCACGAAGAATCTCTTCTCCAGAGACCTGATTGTCAATGGTCTTCGCGAAACTGTGGAAGGCAATCGTTGCCTCAGTGCCTACGAAACCGAGGCACATCGGATAGAACAGTGCTTCATTCGGATTTTCTGCCACGCCGGCGGCAACCAGGGCACGACTCATACGCTCCCAGGACCGTCGGCTTGGTGTCACCTTTCCAGGCTCAGAATCCTTGGGACAATCCAGCCATCGCTCATTTGAAGCAATAAAGTCGATGATCGTATCGTGAACTGCACCAGTGCTTCGTGCCCATACCGTCCAGTCTTCAGTGGTCGGCGTCAAATCAATCGTCCAGAAGCGGTCCAGCAGAGCAGGATCCATCTCGTTGACGTTATATGCCGCAGAAGCGTTCACCGCCGAGAAGACCCGAGTCTGTGGATGGAGCTTGTGCCCATTAAGCTCTCGATCAAGAACGAGCTGGAAGGCGGCTTGCTGAACTTCAGGAGTTCCACGATTAAGCTCATCGAGGAAAAGACAGACCGGTGTTCGGCAGGCTCGCATAACCCAGTCAGGCGGGCAGAATCGTGTAACGTCGCCATCAGTGGTGGGAAGTCCGATCATATCTCCTTCCGACATTTGAGAGAGTCGCCGGTCAATGATTTCCCAACCAACAAGCCCTTCTTTTTCTGCAATGAGGTTTGCAGCCGCTCGAACAACTTGGCTCTTGCCGATACCATGAGGACCGCGGAGAAGAATTGAAATATCTCCAGGCATCTTGTCTGCAAGACTCATGAAAGTTTTAATGGACATCGTCGTCATACTGTAGTTTCCTTGTTATGTCTTGGATTAATCAGAGAAAGTGCCTGCACTTTCCTTTCATTGTTTCTTCGTCTCAGCTAGCGTATCATGTCTGAAAGGGAGCCTGCCCTTTCCTATGTCTCTACAATACCACACCGGAGTGAAGCTTTTCACAAAATGACGCCGTCTCCGTAAAGCTTTTCCACTTCGATCTTCAGCAGCTTATAGGCTCGACGCCAATCATTGTTCCGTGTCGTCGCGACACAGACGCCTTCAACGAAGATTTTTGCCTCATAAGTGTCATACAGTGAATCTTCACGAAGAGGAACTCGAGCACCAGTCACTTCAATCTTTCGATCGTAACCGAACAGCTCTCGAAACTTGTCGGTTACCTGTGCCTTCGGATTCGACTTAAACATTATCGTCCTCCTCCGCTGCGAAGAGATCGTCCATGAACAGGAGCTCCTCGGAGCCATGCTTCCTTCTGTTTCTCTGCCGCGAGAGCGAACGAATCCTCGTCACAATTTGCACAAGTGAAATATTCATTGCCATATTCAGCGAGTTCCGTGCCAACACCATGATGTCCACAGATGCAACATGAACCTGTCGAACATCGAAGGGCAGCTGCAAGGTTCGGCGTATCACTATCAATCTTCATTGTCTTATATCCTCTGCAAAATAGAAACACTGTCACGATAAATCATGCCAATAATATTTTTAGTCGTCAACACCTTCACATATCCGGAGATTACATGTTGTGAGCTATATCCAGCGCTCCGAACGGTGGAAATTTCATTGTCAGACAAGACAAGGAGAACTTCTCCTTGTGATACATTACACAATTCTTTCCAAAGATGACCATCCAGAACAGAAACCCTTCGATAAGCCACGACAACGAGCGTTCCAGGTTGAAGCAGCGTCGTCGGAGCGCCCACCCTTAGTTCCCGTTCATCAGCATCTTCTGCTGGCGAGAATCCTTAGGACGCCGGCACCGCCGATCAGCCATCTTTCCACCTTTGCGGGAAAGAATCATGCCAAGAGCGAGAACCGAGCGATGTGCGTGGAGCTTGATGGCTTTCATGTCTTCACTATACCACATTGAACGGCAACTTTTCACTTCATGTCTTCATCAATCATGCGCCATTCAGCAAGCAGAGCATCACGAAGACCTGGATTGATATTCGTCACGAAGATGAAGTCCTCAACCCCATATGTCGTTCGTCCCTGCTCCCCAAGAGCCTCGTCAAGAGCCTCTTCGAACTTCTTGACAGTGGCATTATTCGTCGTCATATTAATGAGTGGCATCGTCAGATCACCTACCTTTCTCATAGTGAGCAATATCCAGGAAATTCGTCATCGGCATACATGTCATCAAGCTTAATCTCGTGTCCCATGAGCTCAAGCCTCTGCCCAGTCGAAGTGACAGCATGATAAATAATCTCATCACCCTCTTCACTGTGGCCGAGCTCGACCTGGGTCACTGTGGCGTATCGTCCATTATGATACTTCTGAGGATGAAAGTCACGTCCTAGATATCCATACATGTCAACATCCATGATGTAAACCTGATCACCAGGACGAGCGGTAAAAACACTGTTGTTCATGTCCTCACTATACCTTAACGGGGCCAATCTTTGCACCGGCTGAATATATTAATTTAACTGCATAGGCAATGTCCCATCTGCGGGCTGAAAACCTCGCAGATAGGAACGTGCAAGGTCCACGCTAGGGGTTGCTGAGCATCCGCTTAAGCAGTGCAGTCAGGTGTTCCACGTCAGCCGCAGGAGGGCTGCCCTTGCCGCAAACCGTATAAGCCTCAAGGTCACGTCCTGTCAAGTGCGCATGCATTCCAGCAGCATGAATCTTCTTGACGGCACTCAAACCTACCGCTGCATAATTCACGTACGGGGCATCGGTGTCATTCATCTTCGTTGCCGAGTTAATTTTCATAGTCTTATCTTACCTCTTTTTTTAGTTGCTTTTCACGATATCAGCTGAAGCTAAGCGAACCCTTCTCGTGCAAACCCTTCTTGTCCATTCCGAGAATGTAAGCAGTGCCAGCGGAGGCGAACCGATTCTTCGTCACTTCGAAGATACGCTCGCCAAAAGTCTCGCTCTTCTTTTCCTTGTCGATGTAGAGCTCTGCACGAAGATCGACCGTATGAAGCAGCTGATTCTTGCCAGCAAATTCTCCACTTTTCGTCACCTGCCCGACAGCCAGGACAATTCCATACGTCGACTTTGCCCAATCGGTCAGCATCTCGACGACGCGAACTGAAGTCATGCTGTTCGTCGAATTAGCATACTTGCCATCGTCCGCGGTCGCGATGCTGTCCTGAATGAGGAAGACTTGCTTGCCTTTGCTCTGCTTCTTGATCATATCTGCATGACCAAGAATATCTGACACAATAGCATCCTGACCAACGAAGAAGTTGTGACACAAGCCAAGTCGCTCCGCAGTCATCTTGACCTGATAGAGAGACTCTTCACCGGTGTTGTAGAGGCACACATGACCTGATGCCACAATGCTGTCGGCGAGCTGCAACATGAGCGTCGTCTTGCCTGCACCAGGCGTCCCCGTAATCATCGCCGCAGAACTAGGAACGAGATCGCCGACCGCGGCATCGAAGAACTCGATGCCCGTCTTCACACGATTCCGAAGCTGATCGGGAACCTTGATGTCGGCAATCCGCGTGCCATGAACAATGTTCTTGATTCCAACATTCAGATTCATCGATGACATATCTTTTTCTTTCTGTAAGGGAAGTGCCGCACTTCCCGTTGGGAAGGAGACTTTCCTTCCGTCCATAGACTCAGTATACCATGGTCAACAGTAGCTTTTCACGCCGTCAGAACATCTTTTCAGACAAGAAGACTAAGCTCTCCTGGTGAAAAGTGTGCCTCCAGCCCGGCAGGGAACGTCCGCCCACACGACGTCTGCACGGTCTTTGTCAATTTGACAATAACGGGTGCCTCCATCCTCCGTGGATCAACAGCTACAACCTCTCCGGTTGGCTTCGTCATCCCCCACGTCACCCTCTGTCCTACCCTGATATCCTTGTAGTTCATGTTCTCAGTATACCTCTTCAAAGGTCAGCTTTGCACGGGCTCCATGCTTAAATAAAAGGTCACCACGAACCGCGCCGCGAGGTCACCTCCTCTGGATGAACAACCTCCTGGAAAGGTTTCAGAGACATCTCCGATGTCAAGCAGTGGTCCTGATATTCGGACCAGGACCACTGCGACGGTGAAGGTCTTCTGAGGGGCTCAGCCGACGGCAGCCTCTGTGGACTCTGCGACGGTAGCAGGGGCTACATCACTAGTGAAACAGTAGTACGGCTTCTCCATGCCAGGAATATTCACATAGCATCGAATGCGCTGAACTCGATCAATGACACCAACCTTGCCAATGAATCGATGATCTCCACCAGCGATGCAGACGGTCTGACCCACCTTGAGCTGAACCGTCGCCGCACGCTGAGTCGACACAGTGCGATTGTGATGTGCAAGATGAAGTGCAAGAGCGGTCAGCTGTGCACCACTGAAATTCGTCGTCAAGTCATTGAAAGCCAGCTGCGCATCACTGTTCATCTGAGGCAACTTTGCCGCCGCGGTTGCAATCTTCTTCATATGAACTGGTCCACGAGGCTGCCCGTCAGGCGTAACCTTCACCTTGGCCGCACGCTTCTCAGCTTTGCTAGCCTTTCGAGCGGTCCGCTGTGCCTCAAGGGCCACCATCTTGACATGCTTCTCTGCCTCACGCTTCAGCTTCTTCTCTTCACGCTGCTCAGCAGTAAGAACAGCCTTCTCAACAGCCTTAGCCTTCGAAGGGCCTGCAGCATGAGACTCTTCGGTTCCATCCTCACCGCTGCTTACGGTGTCGCCTACCGCTGCGGCGCCCTCCTTCTGAGCACGGCGACTCTTGGCGGCTGCCAGAGCGCGGTCGATTGCAGAGAGCTGTTTCGTGGTCGAATTCATCTGAGTGTCCATGTTGTTATATCCTCTTCCTGGTATGGTTTTTGGCCAAGTGGCCGTTGTTTGACTATATCCTATATCATAACTTCCAGCTTTACACTGGAATCGTATTATTTAATTCAGTGCCCAAATTCGAGCATCTTCTGCCTCGCCAAGGACGAACAGCAAATCCACGTGCTTATCAGTCCATACAACCTCAGGCGTCACTGCCAGGAACTCCTTGGCAGCATAGAACTCGCCCTCGGTCCAGTCGACGCCAGGCTTCTTGATGAGTGAAAAAATATCTTTCATAGACCTATCCTACCCTAACTGTTATGAACTTTTCACTGCGAAACCATCCACAACGACCCCACAGTCACTAGAGGGTCGGAGACGTCGCCGAGGTTGTCTCTCACGGTTGCGCCATCATTTGCAGATTACGCCTCCACTCGTCACGAAAGAACTTCAGATCCTCCACCAGGGCAGTCCGCCCCAATCGCTTCGCCAGGGCGGCATAGTGATAATCACTGGGCTCCTCGGCGGCGGAGCCGATGCCAATGGTGGCATCATACGCGATGGATGCAATGAGACTCTCGTCCTTCTTGTTGATCATGATCCTACTATACCCTTTCTTTTGTGAACTTTACACGGACAAGGAATTGCCCATTGCCTCGTGAATCTGACTGGGTGTCATGCGAATTGGTTCATACATCTCTACCATGGGAGAGACGGCGACCTTCAGGAATGCCACGAAAAGTGCCGTATTATGAATTTCTCCTGCGATGGTGTTCAGGTCTTCTGGCTCTCCACCTGGTGCAGTTCCCTCGAGCTCTTGAAGCCGACCCATGAAATGCTGTGCATCGGCGAGTGCCTCAGCAACCTGTGCCAGAAGGTCGAATTTCTTGAGGTAAAAATCTTTAGGTGCGTTCATGAATTAACTATACCTCTTTCAACCGTGACTTTGCACTGCCCTCAGTTAGGAAGCCGCCCGGGCCAGGACCCGCCGTCCGTCGAAGCTTCTCTCATCGACAAGGACGAGGCGCTTCTTGTAGCCACGGCCGATGTTGATGCAGTTGAAGTAGAAGACCGCCCTGGAGAGGTCTGCAAGGGAGTACGAGGTCTTGTAAGAGCCCTTGGAGCCGCGACCAACCTGCACGAGGAAAGTGCTTCCGGGGCTGTAGGAAATGTTCTTGCCGTTGAGTGAGCCGATGATGTTGTCCATGATCTTACTATACCCTTTCTTCAGTGAACTTTGCACTGGATTTTCAGCGGCTGAGGCGTTCGCCGTCGGCCATCGGGCCGACCGCCTCGAGCATGCCGACGACCTGGCCGTGGAGGTCGTTCAGTTCCACGAAAACGTTGCCGTACTCGGCCTGGGAGTCGCCGTCCACGGCCCGGTCCTCGAGGATGCACAGGTCGTTCAGGGTGGCACACGCCGAAGTGAGCTGCTTCGCGAGGGCGGTGAGGAGCTGCTGCTTCGTGATGTAGGAGAATCCGGTGTTGTTCATGATCTTACTATACCCTTTCTTCAGTGAACTTTGCACAAGAGCCGGGTGGCTCAGAATCTGCCAAGTCGCTTCGTCAGCTCATATCGTGCGGCGCGGATCGCTGCAGTTCGATTCGGGAACGAGTTGCAGGAACGCCAGATCTCGATGCCGTCACGGCGCAGGATCGCCTGATAGCCGCCGAGCCAGAAATCTTTGCGGGCGCCGAAAGTGTGCCGTTGTGTGGTTGCCTTGTCCATGAATTAACTATACCCTATTCAATGGTGACTTTGCACAGAAAAGTGACACTTCCGTCGTGGAGCTCCTCTTCCCCGGGTCGACGCACCTCCGCTTTCCGACCTCGCCGCTTGGGTTCTGCGAGGTTTTCAGATTAGAGATGGGTTACCATGTGACCTGCGCGGCGGCGTTGCTGCAGAGGAAATGTGCGGGAGGAACAAATAGGCTATTCCCTTGTGAAAAGATGACACCGGCCGTGGTATAGTAAGTCTATGAACACCTCCAAATACGTCACCGTTCTCCAGGATATTTCCTCAAAGCTCTTCCTCACATCCCCCAACGCGCGAGGGCGGACTAGGATCGACACCCTGTCGCATGCCCGGACCTTCCGGAGTGGATACGTCGCGTGGAAGGTGGCGAAACGCCTCAACGGGAAGATCAAGCTCAAGGACCAGAACCTCAAGAAGCACTACGTCGTCCGCTTCATCCCCCTGAGCAGGTACGAAGCCTCCCGGTGTACGTTCGCGGTCACTGTGAAGAAAACGTGGCGTCCGTCAGTGTAAAGTTCCTCTACGAAAGGGTATAGTGGGTCTATGGAACAAATCAATCAGGTCTGGAAACTTCTCCCGAAGATCACCGACGAGGTGGATGCTGACCGAATCTTCTCGGAAGCCTGCCGCCTCCTCAATTCCGGTTGGTCCGTGGCTGATACGGTCGGCTTCCTCTGCTGCCTCCAGGAAGTCAATCCTCACATGGATGAGACGACGGGGCTCGCCCGCATGGCGCTGATCACCGCCCGGTATCCCTAAGGGAGAACTTTACCGCTCCCCGCCGTGCAAAGTCGCCCATGAAAAGAGTATAATTAGTTCATAAACCACCCCCTCACGAAAGACAAAAAAATGTCCCTTGTTTATGGCGATGAAATTCCCCGCGGTAAATTCTCTGGCCGCCCGATTGGTGAATGGAGCACCGCCGCCGTCCTGGGCGCCTGGAAAGTTCATGTTGAAAATCGCTGCTTTCTCGCTTTCATGTATTCAAAGGGCACAATTCAAGAGAAAATGAAAGCAGGGCAAGAACTCTCGATTGCAGATCGAAAAATCTCCTTCTGGGAACGCCACCCGAATTTCGATGCAGCGGCTGCGGGCCAACTCAATGCCCAGATCAAACGCAACTGGGTAAATCGCTAAGCCGAATTTTACAACTAGTTGTAAACAGTGGTGATTTCTCGTGCAAAGTCAACCCTGAAAAAGGTATAGTAAGTCTATGGAAAAGATCAAATTCGGTTCATACGTTCGCATCAGCCCTCCTCTCGACACGCCACTGGCTAATTGGAAGACCAGTGAAGTTGAGGTCAGCTTCATGCTGCGGGCAGGAGCTTCAGAAACCGCAGAACTGAATGCGGCAATTCGGGCAGTGAAAGCCCTCGGACACAAGAACTTCAAGGTCATCGAAACCTGGTGCTACTGAGCGGCAGTTCCCAGGGGATATCACTTCTCCTCGTGCAAAGTCAACCCTGAAAAAGGTATAGTAAGTCTATGAACATCCAAGAAATTACCCCCTCACAGATCGTTCGTGCCTACTCCGGAAAGATCGGTTGCATGTGCGGCTGCAAGGGCAAGTACTACACGTCCGCGGCAGATGGAACGCACAGCGACACGAATCCTGGCATGGTCACCCGCATCCTTCGCACCATTCAGGCCGCGGCGCCGGAGGAGATTGAAGTGAATGTAGAGCCCAACTGTATGTACCTCGCCTGGGTCAAGGGCGCGCGGCAGTATGTGGCTTATTTGACTGACTGAAGAGAGGAAGCACCTCTGCGCTTCTCTTGTGCAAAGATCAACGAAGAAAAGGTATAGTTAATTCATGAACGACTACATCATTCATTGGAAAACGACGGTCAACAGCTTCTCCTCCCGCGGAGGATACTGCGTCATCAGAGCCTCTAACAAAATCAGGGCGCGCAGGGACCTTCGATTGCAACTGAAGCTTTACAGCGGAGAAAAACTTCGAATCATCGGTGGCGCTCAAGAGCTGTCCCCTTGCAATTTGTAAAGATGAGACGCATCACTAAAAAAAATTCACGAATCACGTGGAAAGACGTCGCAATTTCTTGCCTCTTCTTCGTCGTCGTCGTTCTCTTTGCTCAATTAATTGCTCATTAAAATAATTTGTTCATATCTTGCTTAACGTCTTCATATGTATCAATTATGAAACATAACAATGACTGCGATGAAAACTCAAACAAGGGCATAAAGAACGTCTGCATTAACATTGCCATTGTGACGGGACTCATCACCCACATTATCATGGCGGCGCAAATCTTTCATAATTAGCCCTTCAACTAGTTGTAATTCATCCATGAACTTCATAGTTAAGGACCATGGAAGAGCGCATCACATATCAAGTCATCCACCTGTTCACAGTGTTTGGTCATCAAGGATATGTTGAAATGCTAATGGGCATCTACGACTCAGAGGCTGAAGCGATGACGGCGGACATAACGTTCCTCTCCGCGGCGGGAAATGTTCAGTCACTTCCTCGCAAATCTAGGATAATGCGTTTCAAGAACGGCTTCGTTCAACCGAATGGAACTGTAAACAGCTCGGAGTCGGAAACAATATATGAATCTTGTCCTCGTCAAGATGCTTGTGAAAAGTTCTTCTTCCTCGATGTAGAATAGGAACATGGGAACGAACTCATTCATCGGTCAGATGCAGACCGACGGGGCTATTCGCGGCATCTATTGCCACTGGGACGGATTTGTTGAATGCACCGGCTACATGCTTGTTCGACACTATGAAAACAGAGACAAAGTGGCTGAACTGCTTGACCTCGGTGAGCTCTCTTTTCTCGGTTCTGCTCCAAATGACGGAACTTGTGCATATGCGCGGGGCGGAGGAGAAGCCCTTAAGCCCGCGACATTATTCCATGACCTTGATGACGTTCTAAGAATTAAACGAGATTACTTCTATGTGCAAATGCACAATGGCTGGATCTATTCCAGAGGTGAAGACTGGAAACCTGTTCCACAGCCACCACCAATCGTCGAATCTCTCTATGTTCAAACAAAATACATCTGAAGGAATTGCAATGTCTCACCGTGAATCTTCTATTCTCCTCCTCCTCAAGGGTCAAGGACCAACATCTTTCATTCAGATCGGTGAAGCCCTTGCCTTTGACATCCTCACGACGATTCGCGTCCTTAATGAACTATCTGCATCAGGGCTCGTGTCTATAAAGCCGTCGCCTCAATGCCGAGGCGCAGCTGTATATTGCCTCACAGCGCGTGGCGAGAGAACCGCGGCGGAATAATAGAGCGACGTGCACTGCTCTTGTGCAAAGACCTCCTCAAATAGGATAAGATTAATACATGAACGACAACATGACTTCACCTCTCGTTCCTTCGGCCCTTAAGCCTGAAGACATCCCCCTCTGGGATGAACCCCTTCCGGAAGAACTGCTGACGCCGAAGCCACCCGAACCCCGTCCTGATCTTTCAAAGCTGCCCGATGCGATCGTCGACGGCATCCCCATGTTCGCAGTGGGAGACAAAATTATCATCGAACGGAACATCTGCATCCTGAAGAAGAACGGCGCATATCTCGACACGAAGACGCTCAAAGTGCGCTCTATTGACATGCAAAACGGCAACATGTTCCTCTGGGACGAAGCGCTAAGTCAATGGGTCACGGACAATTTCATCGAAGGTCCCAAGGTCGGCCACGTCTATAAGCTTGCTCACGGCCTCATGCCTCTCTCCTCTAAGGGAAAGCGCGGACGACCACGCAAATCCGGAGGGGCTCCTAAACTTGCACCCATCACGGATGCCGACGGCAATGTCATCAAGAAACGCCGCGGACGCCCGGCAGGCACGAAGAATCGTCCTAGTGAAGTCGTCAAAGCCGAAAAGGTCGCCCGAAAGGCAGCCAAAGCGGAGAAGAAACTTCTTCGTGGCGCTAAACGAAAGTCTTCAACTAGTTGTAAGAACGGAGCCTGACGCCCATGTGGATGCTCATCTTGATTCCAGCCGCCATGATGATGACCCTCTTGTTCCCACGCCTCTCTAAGGGTCTGGCCTGGGTCATTACAATGACTATCACTGTTCCGCTGGTCATGCTTGGTGGAGGATGCATGGGGTATGCAATTGCCTTGCTTACCGGCATGACCTCTGGCTCCTGGGAGGCGTTCATCATGTGCTGCCTCCTCTGCGGCACACCGCCCTCCCTCTTCATCTGCTGGGTCATCTTCAGTTAAGATAGTTCATCGAAAAGGTTAGAACAGTGTCCTCTCTTCTTCTCATTGCATTCATTGCGACTCTTATTGGTATTGCTATCCCTGGGACACGCAATGCTGTTGCTAAAACTTTTCTCGCCGCGATGATTGTCCCGACGACGACATTTGTATCGGGCACCCTACTGTGGGCAGGACTCGCCCACATGGGATATATCAATTCGTCTAATGTGAAAGCCTGGATCTGGTGCTGCACTGGTCTTGGTCTACCCCTCGGAACAGTCGCATCTCTCTGGGCGCTACATGACAACAGCAAATCTGAATAAGAGAAGATTTGAAGAGGAAGTTTTTGCCCTGCCGATGAACTGCATCGAATATTCATTTATGAATTAATTAAATCCGCCGCGACGCATAGTTATGTTCTATGGCACCCACCGGCGGACGTCTAATTTCAATGTTAGATGTTCTCGTCGGCGACGTATACCTGGTTCCACATTCAGGTATGACGTTCATTGTGACTGATATAGAAGATACATCTCTATTCTCCCGAGTCATCACATATTACGCCCTATCTGGCAGCGGGACGCACATCGCCCTAAGCGGACCTCACAAGGACAGTCTACTCGCATCTGATGCTTTTCTTCTGCATGCAGTTCAGGTCTTCTCTCGCAGAGATGCAGCGTCATGAAGCGGTCACGAATTGTCGAAGACGTTCCAATAAGAGCTGTATCGACAGACGAACTGGGTCGGGGTGATCTTGTCGTCGCCCTATACGGAGCCGACACACTTGACGTCATGTATCTTGTGCTCGCGAAGCACCGAACGGCAGATGCTGAAGGGGACGATGTCTTCGTCATCACTGTTCTTACGTCTTCATCGTCAGGCTGCAAAGTAGAAGTGCTCATTGAACGAGTCGGAGCCCTGTTCGCCTTCGCCGGCGTCGTCTATGCACCTGACGGCACAGAAAAATCTTAATATCGACCGGCTGGGAGCTACCTCTGGCAGGGGTAGACACGAAAATAGAGGTGATGTCGAGAGGACCTCACGTGCGCATGGACACCTGCGAATGGCGTCGTCGGCGACGTGCGCACCCGTGGATGCGCATAAGGGGATGAGCCGCGGTGAAGCACCTCTGTTCTCCTCACATTGGCAAGCGCCGGAATTAGAGGGGCAAATGATGCTCTCCCGTGCGCACCTGCGATGCGCATAAGGAGAAGACTCTGACAGCGCATGATCACCCCATCACCCCAGTGAGAAGGAGGACTATCCTCTGACGAACCCCCTCTAATCCCTGCAATAATTCACCCTTTCTCTGAGGACTCATCTGGTCATCGGGTAGGGCCGACACATATGACTCGACGGCATCGACCTCCTCAAGCATGCCCTCTAACCGTCGACGTATGAGGAGGGCGGCGATAGAGGATGAGCGGAGGATCTGTGAATATTTCATGACCATAATTATACAATTCATCGACGAATTCTCGAAAAAAGTATTCTGCGCTAAGTACCCTGCAGACCTCTCCCACGCTGCCGCTTCGCCAGAGGCATTTGTAGAAACCCATCTGCTCACCCGTCAGAGGCATCATGGATATTTATCCCCACAGCGCTGCGGAGCACCTGAATTTCTCATAGTCTCGGTCTCTCGGCGGATCTCTGCCGGGCTCGCTCGTCGACGCTCTTATATGTCTCTGCTCTCTATACGTCGTCGTCGTCATCATAAGCTCTCGTCCTCGTCGTCTGCTGTTCCTGGAGAGATTCAGCGGTGGTGCCCGCGACGCCTCCTTGCCGTCCCTCCTCCTCTACCGTTTCATCGTTTTATTTGTCTTGCGCTGGGATGCTGCGTCTTTTCAGAACAATGTTCCAATAAAAGAGTTGGAAAGTTTACATGGGTATATTGCGACAATATTGCAGGGCATCACAGAATGGCGCCTGCAAGGTTAAAAGCCCTTATATCACTATTACGTCAATGTCGAAGCCTAAGATTTCTATGAACTGTTGCCATCCTTGTGCTGCAGCTCTTTCTAATTCAGCAACAATGTAGTCGTAGAGTTCATTAATTTTTTCCATTGTTGTCAACCAGAGATCTTGTGCCCAGGATGGGATATTTTCCATTGTTGAAGCATCAGAGGTATGTTCATCACCATCGTCTGGGAGGAACCTAGGGTCTAGATTTACTAGTTTATTGACGTCGTACTTGCCGACAAATTCAGAGAGCAGCCTGTGTTTATGTGAAATTAATTTGTTTTCTTTTTTCAATTTATTGGCAACAGCAGCTTTAAAATTTGTTTCTTCGGCAAGCATTGCTCCTATGACATCAGACATTGAACGCTGCCCTTTTGAATCTTTACGTGATTTGAATTTTACTACAATAATTACATTGTCTGAATAGTCTTTGGCGAGTTTCGCGTCTATTCTTTTAATTTCAAATGCGGACCGCAGCATAGCTGGTTGTTCTTTGGCATTAAGACCTGAGATGCCCTTTTTCTTTCCCATACCATAGATTGTGCCCTTTCCCGCTGTTTTAAGAAGCCAGTCTGCTTTTCCTATCGAATCTTCACCGAACTTAAATAGCCCACTCATGGATTCAAAGACAAAAGCTTCTCTGAGCGATGGGTTTACTTCCGGATCTAGAATTTTATCTAATTCAGCTTGTATTTCTTTTTGAATTTTTTCCTGTTTACGTAATTGTTTTGCTTCAGTGCTTGTACCTCCGGCAATGTAATCTGCGCTGTTTCTAATTTTTGTAACGTCAATTGAATATTCGACACCGCTTTTCATTTCATTGATTTTTTTAATGACTGCGGCGGTGACGTCTGATGTTTCGTATTTTGATATTTCTAAGGCAGCAATAAAAGTTGCTTTTGCTTCTCCGCGTTCGCCTGACATGAATTGCCCTGCTCCCATTTTAAGTGATATTTTTTGCCCGCCAATAATCATGTCTGTTTTAGGCGTTCCATTAGTGCCTCCATTGTCCGTCCAAAAAGGCGTAACAGGTTGTGCAGAAGGTTTGTATGCTGTTTGATCTGGAATAGTAAAGACTAAGTCATCTTGAATTCCTTTGGCAATTGCCGTTGCCAAAGCTTGAAAGTGCTCTGGTTCTTCTTCCTTTGCTGCAGCTATTATTGCATTTTCAAGCGCCGCAGCTGGACCAAGTTTGTCGTTTTTCAATTTCGCGGCTTCATGTAAGCAGAGTCTAATGTATCTTCTCAGATTTAATTCATTCATAGCATCGCTAAATATACTGTTATGCTGCTGAATTTATAGCCATATATTAAATTGTCTTGCGCCGCAGTAAAGTGGTGTATATTTGTAGACAATATTAATGGGGGCAGGCATTCAGATGGGCGAGGGGTCAGAGCTCGCCGGCTTGCGTCTCGCTGGTGGCATATGTGCAGCACGGACCCGACATGCCAAAGATGAAGATGGTGTCTGGCGGTTTAAGCATTACATTCCTGAGGACGAGGAAATTGTTGGGCTTTTTGGATCATTGCAGAGAGGTGACATGGTTGCACCACATCCTGTCATGTTAAGCCGGGAAGCCGTTTCAAGAGGATATCCGACGAACAGAGGTGCTGATGTTCATTTTATGTGCCCACCCGCGGCGCTCTTCGTTCTTGTCGAAGTTCGACTTCAGGATCTTGTCTTCTCTTTCTATCTTCTGTCCGCTTCTGCTGGTGTCGATACGCTCGTTTGGTATCATTTGCCGAAGAGAAAAGTGACTGAAATGCTGATGCGCGGGTAAGAGTTGACGTCTTTCAGTGCTCCTCTAGAGTTGTCCCGCCCTGAATTGCAATAAATCATTCGTGAACTTATTGTATATTGCTCATATATATAGTTCGCAGCATTTCTGTGGTGCTGCAAAAACACAGAAGGAATTTATCATGTCAAAAATTAAAATAAATGGCGCACCTGGTGCATCAGTGGTTATCAATGGTGAGCCTGGATCTGCAGTGAAGGTTGCAATGCCGCTTTCATCAGACAAGTCGCTCGCAGTGTGGTCATATACTGCGCTTGGTGTTCCACATGCAGTCGTTGCAGGTGGATCATATTCAATTCCAAATGCATATAGCAACACCGCGGCGCTTGCATTCGTGCAGACACCTACCGATGGCGGCGCAAGCGTGTCTCAGCGTTCAGGTTCTGCACTTAATGTCGGGCCAAATACATACACGATTCGTGTCACTGCTGCCGACAGCTCTTTTGCTGACTACAGCATTACATTGACCAGAGCTGCTGGTGGCGGCGGACACTGACTATAAGGTCGTTCTGAAAACGTAGATTTAGTCCGCGTTTATAGGGGTGGGGTCTCTTCTTGTGATCTCACCCCTCTTTTATTTATTGACTGTAAAGACAATGAAAGAAGAGACTTTATTCTCTTCTTTCTTATTAAATGTTTGTTTTTATAGACTAAAACTATAATTACGATGGATTAGCTACATCATCTCGTGATCATTAAAGGAACAGTAAAATATGACAATTAATATTAAAGGTTCTCCTGCCGGGAACATAAACATATCAGGCACAGGCGGGGAAGTAAAGATGTTTACTGTTCAAGTTCCTTCTTTTGATCCAATATCTTTAGGTGGGCTCAAGGCCTGGTACAAGGCGGATGCTTTACTAGGTTTCAATAATAATGATCCAGTTACATCATGGCCAGATTCATCTGGCCTTGGATTTAATG
>Ga0214919_10004574_pt1 | contig 20174 bp, 15 predicted proteins | sample LL1503_MetaG_FD_177994 | JGI IMG/M metagenome (GOLD analysis project Ga0214919, IMG submission 177994) | Freshwater microbial communities from Lake Lanier, Atlanta, Georgia, United States - LL-1503 | ecosystem: Environmental > Aquatic > Freshwater > Lake | place: USA: Georgia | collected... | reverse complement strand
GGCAGGATGTGCTGGCGCAGGATTTTGTCAGGTTTGCGCTCGATTGCGGCGTGCTGCGCTTTGGTGAGTTCAAGACCAAGGCCGGCCGGCTGAGCCCCTATTTCTTCAACGCCGGCCTGTTTGACGACGGCGCCAAGATGGGTCGGCTTGCCGCATTTTATGCACAGCGTCTGCTGGCCAGCGGACTGCAATTTGACATGATTTTTGGCCCCGCCTACAAGGGCATTCCGCTGGGTGTGGCGCTGGCGGTGGAACTGGCGCGGCTGGGGCACAACGTGCCCTTTGCCTACAACCGCAAAGAAGCCAAAGACCACGGCGAGGGCGGATCTCTGGTGGGTGCCCCGCTGCAGGGCCGGGTGCTGGTCGTGGACGATGTGATGAGTGCCGGCACCGCGGTGCGCGAGTCGATTGCGCTGATCCAGGCCGCCGGTGCCACGCCGCACGCGGTGGTGATTGCGCTGGACCGGCAGGAAATGGCCACTGAAAAGCAGCCCGACGGAAGCACCTTGGACCTGCCCTACAGCGCGGTGCAGTACGTGCGCCAGCAACTCGGCCTGCAGGTGTGCGCCATTGCCGAGCTGTCCGACCTGCTGGCCTATCTGGCCGCCTCGGCGGGTGACGCGCCGCACAGCCACCTGGCGGCGGTACAGGCTTACCGGGATCGGTACGGGGTGAGGTAAGGACAACGGCCAAGGCGTGATGAAGCGTAAATACGTCAATCACGCTTCAAATGTGATGCGTAAAAGGCTAAACTGCGCGACATATGTATATTTGGCAATCTCCGCAATGGCCCGCATTCCAAGTCGACCTAGCCGTGCTGGCGCCGGCCTTGTCGGCGGCGCGTTTTGCCCAAGGCCGTGCGATGGGCCTCGCAAGCCACCTGCAACTGGTGGCGCTGGGCGAGTTGCAGCTTCAAGGTTGGGCAGAGGAGGCGGTGGCAACTGCCCAAATTGAGGGTGAAACGCTTCAGGTTCAATCGGTACGCGCCTCCGCCGCCAGACGGCTGGGGCTGGACACCGGGCCGGAGCCGCGTGACGCCAGAACGGAAGCCACACTCGATGTCTTGCAGGCGGCGCTGCTGCACGGACCTCAGGCCTTGACGCACGAGACCCTCTGGGCCTGGCAGGCGGCCTTGTTTCCAAGCGGCTACAGTGGCTTGCAAGCCATCGTGACCGGCGCCTACCGTCGCCACGCAGAGCCCATGCAAATCGTGACGCCACGATTGGGCAAACCCGACATCGTGCATTACCAGGCGCCCGACTCAGCCCAAGTGATGGCCGAGATGACGCAGCTGCTGGCCTGGTTCAACGCGTCGCTTGGCGTGACCGATGGTTTGGTGCGCGCGGCCCTGGCCCATGTATGGCTGGAAACCATTCACCCGTTTGAAGATGGCAACGGCCGCGTGGGCCGCGCCTTGGCCGAACTGGCCCTGGCCCAGGACCTGCAAACGCAGCAAAGGCTGTGGAGCATTTCCAAACAGCTTTGGCAAGACCGAACGGGCTACTACGCCCAATTGCAGGTGGTCACTGGGCAGGACAATCTTGATGTGACGCCGTGGGTAACTTGGTTTGTCAATTGTGTTCAAGCTGCTGCGGACAGCACCTGGCAGCACATGCAAGTGGCCGTGCAAAAAACCCGGTTTTGGACAGCCCTGCGCGAGCGCGCACCCGAACTCAGCGCAACACAAGCCAAAGCGGTGGACAAGCTCTACGACGCTGGCCCCGGAGGCTTTGATGGCGGTATGAGCACCGCGAAGTACAGCCACCTGTGCCGCGTGTCGCGGGCCACCGCCTATCGCGAACTCAACAAGCTGTGCGAGATGGGGATCCTGAGCCAAAGTGGCGTGGGCCGAGGCACCCGTTATGCCTTGCGCCCCGAAGTGTCCAGCTGAGCGGGCGCTGGCCGGGCTAGACGCTGTGGTACCGGTCAGCCCGGTGGTTAACGCCAATCACCAGATTCAGGGCGAGCGCACCGACCAGTGGCAACAAGACCCGGGCCGGGGTGGTCACGGCTAAAGCAGCCAGCAAAATGACGCCGGCCACGGCCAGTTGTACATGGCCGGCACGCCAGCCAGCGGCCAGCCCCAGACATAGTGGATCAGAAAGGCCACGCCCGTGGTGCCGCCAGTGAACAGGCCGGCCTCGCGAAACAGGCAGACCGCCAGCGCCACCAGCAGACAACCGACCATCAGGGCCTGCAGGTCCTCCAGCCAGGTGTGCGGCGTGGGTGGATGCGGCGCCAGGCCCGCAGCCGGGGTGATGGTCTAGCCCAGCTTAGCCTTGAGCAACTCGTTCACCTGCTGCGGGTTGGCCTTGCCGGCGCTGCCCTTCATGATCTGCCCCACCAGCGCGTTGAGCGCCTTGGCGTTGCCGGCGCGGTACTCGGCCACGTTTTTGGGGTTGGCGGCGATCACGGTGTCCACAATGCCTTCTAGCGCGCTGCTGTCGTTGAGTTGGCGCAGGCCTTTGGCGTCGATCAGCGCATCCACCTGCGTGCCTTCACCGCTCCACAGCGCGTCAAACACCTGGCGGGCGGCGTTGTTGGAAATGGTTCCTTCCTGAATGCGGGTGATCAGCGCCCCCAGTTGCGCGGCGCTGACCGGGGCCTGCTCAATGCCCAAGTCGGCCGCGTTAAGGCGTCGTGCCAGTTCGCCGGTGATCCAGTTGCCGGCCAGCTTGGGCTGACCGCAGGCCCGCGCCGTTGCTTCAAAATAAGTAGCAATGGAGCGGCTCTGGGTCAAGGCTGTGGCGTCATAGTCTGACAAACCATACTGGCTGACAAAGCGTTGCGCCATCACCCGCGGCAGCTCGGTCATACCGGCGCGCACCTGGTCCACCCAGGCCGGGGCGATCACCAGCGGCGGCAGGTCGGGGTCTGGGAAATAGCGGTAATCGGCCGCGTCTTCCTTGCTGCGCATGGCGCGGGTCTCACCAGTGTCGGGGTTGAACAGCACCGTGGCCTGCTGGATGGCGTGGCCGTCTTCGATCTGCTCGATCTGCCAGCGCACCTCGTAGTCAATGGCCTGCTGCATGAAGCGAAAGCTGTTCAGATTCTTGATTTCGCGCCGGGTGCCCAGCGCCGCGCCCGGCTTGCGCACCGACACATTGGCGTCGCAACGAAAGCTGCCCTCTTGCATGTTGCCGTCGCAAATACCGATCCAGGTCACGATCTTGTGCAGCTCTTTGGCATAGGCCACGGCCTCGGCGCTGGAGCGCATGTCGGGCTCGGTCACGATCTCCAGCAGCGGCGTACCAGCGCGGTTCAGGTCGATGCCGGTCTGGCCGACAAAGTCTTCGTGCAGCGATTTGCCGGCGTCTTCTTCAAGGTGGGCGCGCACCAGTCGAACCGATTTTTTCTCGTCACCCAGGTAAAACTCGACCGCGCCACCCTGCACCACCGGGATCTCAAACTGGCTGATCTGGTAGCCCTTGGGCAGATCGGGGTAAAAGTAGTTTTTGCGCGCAAAAATACTGCGCGGCGCGATGTGCGCGCCAATCGCCAGCCCGAACTCGATGGCGCGCTGCACGGCGCCCCGGTTCATCACCGGCAGCGTGCCTGGAAGCGCCAGGTCCACGGCGCAGGCCTGGGTGTTGGGCTCGGCGCCAAAGGCGGTGGCGGCGCGGCTGAAAATTTTGCTCTGGGTGGACAGCTGGGCGTGGGTCTCGAAGCCGATCACCACCTCGTAGCCACGCACCAGCAGTGTCGCGCTGGCAGCAGTCGGGCCGGGTTTGTTGGTCTGGGTCGTCATGCTCATTGCCCTTGTGGCTTACGGGTGTGCCAGTCGGTGGCCTGCTGGTAGCGGTGCGCCACGTTGAGCAGGCGCGCCTCTTGCAGGTAATTACCAATCAACTGCATACCCACCGGCATGTCACCCGCGCCAAAACCCACCGGCAGGCTTAAGCCCGGCAGGCCGGCCAGCGAGGCTGGCAGGGTGAAGATGTCGGCGAGGTAATTGGCCACCGGGTCGGCGCTTTTCTCGCCCAGCTTCCAGGCCACTGTGGGCGCCACCGGGCCAGCGATCAGGTCGCACTGCTGAAAAGCCTGCTGGAAATCGTCAGCAATCATGCGGCGGATCTTTTGGGCTTGCAGGTAATAGGCGTCGTAATAGCCGTGCGACAGCACATAGGCGCCGATCATGATGCGGCGCTTGACCTCGTCGCCAAAGCCCTCGGCACGGGTTTTTTTGTACATGTCGGTCAGGTCGCCGTGCTGGGCGGCCCGGTGGCCGAACTTGACGCCGTCAAAGCGGCTCAGGTTGGAGCTGGCCTCGGCCGGGGCGATGATGTAGTAGACCGGGATGGACAACTCGGTACGCGGCAAGGTGATCGGCACCAGTGTCGCGCCCAGTTGCTGGTACTGGGCCAGCGCCGCGTCCACGGCCGCGCGCACGTCTGGCGCCAGGCCCTCGCCAAAAAATTCCTGTGGTACGCCGATACGCAAGCCGACCATGCTGTCCGACAGCGAGCGGCTGAAGTCTTCTGCCGGTACATCGAGCGAGGTCGAGTCGCGGTCCAGGTCGGGACCGCACATGGCGCTCAGCAGCAGGGCGCAGTCTTCGGCGCTGCGCGCCATCGGACCGGCCTGGTCCAGGCTGGAGGCAAAGGCCACCATACCGTAGCGCGAGGCCCGGCCGTAGGTGGGCTTGATGCCGGTGATGCCGCAAAAAGCCGCCGGCTGGCGGATCGAGCCGCCGGTGTCAGTGCCGGTGGCCGCCGGCGTCAAGCGCGCAGCGACAGCCGCAGCACTGCCGCCAGAGGAACCCCCAGGGACGCGGCTGCTGTCCCAAGGGTTGGTCACAGCCTGCGGTTTGGCCGAAGGCACCGCCACGTTTTCATTGGCCGAGCCCATGGCAAATTCGTCGCAGCTGAGTTTGCCCAAGGTGACCATGCCCGCGTCACTCAGGCGCTGCACCACGGTGGCGTTGAAGGGTGAGCGGTAGCCCTCCAGCATGCGCGAACCCGCAGTAGTTGGGAAGTCTTTGGTCACAAAGATGTCTTTGTGCGCAATCGGTACGCCCAGCAAAGCCGAGCGCTCGCCCGCCGCAATGCGCGCGTCCGCTGCCCGGGCTTGGGCCAAAGTCACCTCGGAATCCACGTTCAAAAACGCGTGGTGAGGGTTGCCGCCCAATCGGGCCAACAGGCGGGTGGCCAATTCCACCGCGCTCAACTCTTTCTTTTGCAACAGCGCGGCCAATGCGGCCACGCCCAGGGTGTGCAGATCACTCATGGCTTACTCGATCACCTTGGGCACCAGAAACAGGCCGTTTTCCACCGCCGGGGCGCTGCGCTGGTTGGCCTCGCGCTGGTTAGGCTCGCTCACCTGGTCGTCGCGCAGGCGCAGCGTGAGGGGCGATGCCTCGCGCATGGCATCCAAGGGGTGCGCCATGGGCAGCACGCCACGGGTGTCAACCTGCCCAATTTGGGTGACGATGTCAAAGAACGCGTTGAGTTGTTTCAACAGGCGATCGCTCTCGGCGTCGAGGAGTTCAAGCCGCGCCAGGTTGGCAATCCGGGCGATATCGGCAGGCTGAAGAGACATGGCTAATTTCCATTGAAAACCGGTGGCGAAGCACCTCCAACACGGGGCGGCCGGGGCCCGTATTCCCGAGGCGATGGGGTATTATCCTGCCTTTGTCATCGGGTCTGTCACAGTGCAAATTGGTTCGCCAAGATCCGATGTCGAGCCCGCTAACACGACCATGGCAGGCGGCGCGCTGGCGCACGCCCGAGAGGATTTTTAATGTTTGGAGCATTCCGTCAGTACTTCTCCACTGACCTGGCGATCGACCTGGGCACCGCCAACACCCTGATTTTTGTGCGCGACAAAGGCATTGTGCTGGACGAGCCTTCGGTGGTTGCGATCCGTCATGAAGGCGGCCCACAGGGCAAAAAAACCATACAGGCTGTAGGCAAAGAGGCCAAGGCCATGCTGGGCAAGGTGCCCGGCAATATTGAGGCGATTCGCCCGATGAAAGACGGCGTGATTGCCGATTTCACGGTGACCGAGCAAATGCTCAAGCAGTTCATCAAGATGGTGCACCCACGCAGCATCTTTCGGCCCAGCCCGCGCATCATCATCTGTGTGCCCTGCGGCTCAACCCAGGTCGAGCGCCGTGCAATCCGCGAATCTGCGCTGGGTGCCGGCGCCAGCGATGTCTACTTGATTGAGGAGCCGATGGCAGCAGCCATTGGCGCTGGCCTGCCGGTCTCTGAGGCGAGTGGCTCGATGGTGGTGGACATCGGTGGCGGCACCACCGAGGTTGGGGTGATCTCACTCGGCGGCATGGTCTACAAAGGCAGCGTGCGCGTGGGCGGCGACAAGTTTGACGAGGCCATCATCAACTACATCCGGCGCAACTACGGCATGCTGATCGGCGAACCAACGGCCGAGGCCATCAAGAAGAAGATTGGCTCGGCTTTCCCGGGCAGTGAGGTGCGTGAGATGGAGGTGCGTGGCCGTAACCTGGCTGAAGGCGTGCCCCGCAGTTTCACGATCTCGTCCAACGAAATCCTCGAAGCCCTGACCGACCCGCTCAACAACATTGTCTCGGCGGTCAAGAATGCGCTGGAGCAAACCCCACCAGAACTCGGCGCCGACATTGCCGACCGCGGCATGATGCTCACCGGCGGCGGTGCCCTGCTGCGGGACCTGGACCGCCTGCTGGCAGAAGAAACCGGCCTGCCGGTGCTGGTGGCTGAAGACCCCCTGACCTGCGTGGTGCGCGGCTGCGGCATCGCACTCGAGCGCATGGAGCGCCTGGGCTCGATCTTCACCAACGAATAGCGGGCTGCGCAGCGATGCCGCTTGGTACGCTGGACCGCACGCCGCCGCCCTTTTTCCGGCAAGGGCCTTCGGCCCTGACCCGGCTGGCTGTTTTCAGCCTGCTGGCGGTGTTGTTGATGGTGGCAGATTCTCGCTACCAGCTCACCCGGCCCTTGCGCGCAAGCATTGCCATGGCGCTCTACCCGCTACAGTGGCTGGTGCTGCAACCGGTGCGCTTGGTGCGGCACGGCGGCGACTACTTTGAGTCGCTGTCTGCAGCGCAGGCGGCCCTGGATGCATCAGAAAAAAAGCTCAATCTGCAATCCGTTCGAGCCGGACAGGTCGAACAACTCAGCATCGAAAATACCCGGCTGCGGGAACTGTTGGCCTTGCGGGCCCGGCTGGCATCGCCCGGGCAGGCCGCACAGGTGATCTACGACGCCGCAGACCCCTACACCCGCAAGGTTGTGATTGACCAGGGGGCGGTCAATGGCGTGGCCTTGGGCTCCCCAGTGCTGGACGAGTCGGGGGTTTTAGGGCAAGTCACGCGGGTCTACCCCTTGGTCAGCGAGGTCACACTGGTGACCGACCGTGACCAGGCCATTCCGGTGCTCAACACCCGAACCGGTGCACGCGGACTGGCCTTTGGCGATCCCGCCTCCAAAGGTGGCGGGCTTGAGCTGCGCTTCATGGCGGCCAATGCTGACGTGCTCCCCGGCGACCTGCTGACCACCAGCGGTGTGGACGGGGTCTACCCGGCGGGCCTGCCAGTGGCGCGGGTTGCCAAGGTGGAGCGCCAGGGCAACACCGCCTTTGCGCAGATCAGCTGCCAAGCGCTGGCACAGGTCAGCGGGGTGGAGCATGTGCTCGTGCTCGCGCCGCTCGCGACAGTGCTGGCGCCCCCGCCCGAGCCCGAGGCCCGGCCCAGTGGGTCGCGCAAAGGAGGGCGCAAATGATCATGCGCCCCGGGCAGCAGTTGCTGCTGCCCGCAAAACCGCTGTTTATTTGGTCTACCCTGGTAACGGCTCTGGGGCTGAGCATGTTGCAAAACATCGGCTTGTGGGGCCGTGCAGCATGGGCCCCAGACTGTCTGGCCCTGGTGCTGGTGTTTTGGACCGTGCACCAGCCTCAGCGGGTGGGCATGGCATCAGCTTTTGCCTTTGGCCTCTTGATCGACGTGCACCAGGGCGCCATTCTGGGGCAACACGGGCTGGCCTACACCGTCATGAGCTACCTGGCCATTGCCCTGCAACGCCGCCTGCTGTGGTTCACGGTTCCCTCGCAGGCCTTGCAAGTCTTGCCGCTGTTTTTGGTCTCACATGCCATCGAGCTCGGGGTGCGCATGGCTGCAGGCGGCCGGTTCCCGGGCTTGCCCCTGTTGCTCGCGCCGCTGCTGGAGTCGCTGCTCTGGCCAGCCGTGAGCATTTTGCTGCTGCTGCCGCAGCGCCGCGCCCCTGACCGCGATGCCCACCGGCCCTTGTAGCGTGAACACCTTTGCTGGCCTGCGCCCATGACCGAACTGCGCGACATTGAAACCGAGCTTGGCCGCTTCCGCCGGCGGGTGCTGGTGGCCAGCTTGGTTGTGCTGGGCTGCTTTTTCCTGCTGACAGCACGGCTGGTCTATTTGCAGGTGCTGCGCCACCAAGACCTGCTCGAGCAGGCCGAGAACAACCGCACGGCCATTGTTCCGGTGGTGCCCAACCGGGGCCTGATCATTGACCGCGAGGGGATTGTGCTCGCGACCAATTATTCCGCCTATACGCTGGAGATCACGCCCTCCAAGGTGGCCAATTTAGACTTGACGATTGATCAACTCGCGCAGGTGATCGACATCAACGCTGCGCAGCGCCGTCGTTTTCGCAAGCTGCTCGATGAGTCCAAGAGCTTTGAGTCTTTGCCCCTGCGAACCCGGCTCAGCGACGAAGAGGTTGCCCGTTTTGCGGCCCAGCGCTACCGTTTTCCCGGGGTTGACATCAAGGCCCGCTTGTTCCGTCACTACCCCTTTGGCGAGATCGCCAGCCATGTGATCGGCTACATCGGTCGCATCAACCCGGCAGAGAAAGAAAAGCTCGAAGACTCGGACGATATCGCCAATTACCGCGGTACCGAATACATTGGCAAGCTCGGCGTAGAACAGGGTTTTGAGGTTGACTTGCATGGCATCACCGGGGTCGACTCGGTCGAGACCTCGGCGGGCGGGCGGGCCACACGCAAACTGGCAAGCCAGCCCGCAACCCCGGGCAATACGGTGCAACTCTCGATCGACATCAAGCTGCAGCGCTTGGTCGAAGAACTCTACGGCACGCGCCGAGGAGCCCTGGTGGCGCTGGATCCCACCAGCGGCGAAATCCTGGCTTTTGTCAGCAAACCAAGCTTTGACCCCAACCTGTTTGTCGAAGGCATAGACAGCGAAAGCTGGCAGGCGCTCAACGAGTCGCCGGACAAGCCCCTGCTCAACCGGGCGTTGCGCGGCACCTACCCGCCGGGCTCGACTTACAAACCCTTCATGGCCCTGGCGGCGCTAGAAACTGGCAGCCGACGCCCCGAGCAATCGATTGTCGACCCGGGTTATTTCATGCTGGGCGCGCACCGCTTTCGCGACGACAAAGAGGGCGGCCATGGCCTGGTCAATATGTATGCATCCATCGTGCAGTCTTGCGACACCTACTACTACATCCTGGCCAATGACATGGGCGTTGACATGATCCACGATCAGATGCAGCGCCTGGGCTTTGGTGAGCTGAGCGGCATCGATATTCCTGGGGAAGTGCGCGGGCTGCTGCCCTCCACCGCGTGGAAGAAGCGCGCCTATCGCCGTGCCGACCAGCAAAAATGGTATGCCGGGGAAACCATCTCTCTGGGCATTGGCCAAGGCTACAACAACTTCACCATGCTGCAACTGGCCTCTGCCACCGCCACCCTGGCCAACAACGGCGTCAAGATGCGGCCACATTTGGTGCGCGAGGTGGTTGATGTGCTCACCCGCAACCCCAAGCGCACCATCCCGCAGCCGGTGGGCGAAGTGGTCGCCCGGCCGGAAAATATCGCCGTGATACGAGACGCGCTGGTGGGCGTTAACCTGGAGGGCACGTCGGCCTCGAGTTTTGTGGGGGCGGGCTATTCCAGCGCTGGAAAAACCGGCACGGCGCAGGTGATACAAATCAAACAGGGCGAGAAATACAGCGCCGCAAAAATCGACGAACGCTTTCGCGACCATGCGCTGTATATGGCCTTTGCACCAGCCCATGCGCCCACAATTGCACTGGCCATGGTGGTTGAAAATGCTGGTTTTGGGGCGCAAAACGCAGCGCCCATTGCCCGGCGGGTATTTGACTACTGGCTGCAGGGCCGCTACCCCAGCGAGGCGGATATCGCGGCGGTTCAAAAAGCCCAGTCCCCAACCCCCATAGGCCAGCCCCGCAGCGTTGCCGACTTGATCTGGCCAGGTGCCGCTCCGCCCAAGCCCAGCTCTGTCAGCCCACCGTGACCCGGTCTCGCCCGGCCCATTTGGACTGGTAGAGCGCGCGATCAGCGCGCTCAATGAAGGTGCCGGCCTGTTCGCCTGGTTTGTAGGTGGCGATGCCACCGGAAATCGTGATCGATATGGTGACGTCCTTGGTGCGGCGGTCGCGCAGCCGGATGGCCTTGGCGCGCTGGCGAATCTTCTCGGCAAGCTCGGTGGCGTCTTCCATCAGGCAGGATGGCAACACAAGGGCATACTCTTCTCCCCCGTAGCGGGCCAGTGCATGCGGCTCGGTCTGAGCCAAGCAAGATTGCAATGCCTCGGCGACCGCCTTGATCACCTGATCGCCCATCACATGGCCGTACTGGTCGTTGACCTGCTTGAAGCGGTCAATGTCAAACAGCATCAGCGCATGGATACGGCCCTTGGCCAAGGGGGTTTTCATCATGGCGCTCAAGCTGTCGTCAAAGCCTTTGCGGTTCAGGATTTGGGTCAACGGATCAAGTTGCGCATCGTCCAGGGCCCGGCTGAGTTCGTCGGACAGGCGGCCGATTTCGAGCCGGCAAGCGGCCACCTCGCTGACCAGCATGCGCGTGCTCTCGCTCATGACACTGGTGTTTTCAATCATTCGGCTGACCAAGGGCTTGATGCCGCTGGTGGCTTGCTGGCTAAAGGCCAGCGCCAGATCACCCAACTGTTCGCCATAGGCGCCAGCCCGCGCTCCTGCCCGCTCGGCACTTCCCTGCACATCGGTCATCAGCGTCTGCAGCTGGAGGCTGATGTCCTGCACCGACTGTGCTGCAGGCTCGGCAATGCAGTCTTGATACAAAGCCGCCAGCATGTCGTCGCTGACTTGGGGGGCGGCTGCTTGCATCTGCGCCAAGGCTTGGTTGAGCCGGGTGTTGTTTCCCGCCACAAACTCGTACCAGACTGCAAAATTGACCGGGTTGAAACTGTTGTCGTGGCGCCCCAAATGCCCCAGGACCAGGCGCGTGAACTCGGCGCTTTGCGGCTTGGATTGCTTATATCTTGCCAATGTGGCTTGCATGCCCCCGCCTCTCCCTGTTTCGGCCCTTGCGACGAGGGCCTTCGCTGTATGGCCGGTTTGGCCAAGCCGGATTGTAGGCTCCGGGTTGGGCGTGCAACTTCTTGGGCGCGTGTCTGGGGGTCAATCAAAAAAACACCAGGGTTGCTGGTGTTTTTTGAGCTCGTTGGCGGTGTTGTCGGTGTGCACCGAGTGGGTGCCTTACAAACGGTCTCCTGGGCCCCTCGCCTCCAATGGGCCATGCGGCCACGGGTGAGTAGCTTAACTTTAAAAGAAGCAACCCACGGCCGCATCCGTAGTTTCCCTGTTCGGATTTACCCTTGACTGGCCAAGGCATCCTCGGCAATCCACTGTGCGGCCTTCTCGGCCACCATCAGTGTGGGCGAGTTGGTGTTGCCGCTGGTGATCACCGGCATCACCCCGGCGTCCACCACCCGCAGGCCCTGAACCAGGCCACCCGGGCCGCGCACGCGCAGCCGGGCATCCACCACCGCCATCGGGTCGCCGTCGCGCCCCATCTTGGTGGTGCCCACGGGGTGGAAGATGGTGGTGGCGATGTCGCCTGCCAGGCGTGCCAAATCAGCGTTGCTCTGAAATTGCACGCCGGGCTTGAACTCCTGCGGCGCATAGCGCGCCAGCGCCGGCTGCGCCACGATGCGGCGCGTCACCCGCAGCGAGTCGGCCGCCACCTGGCGGTCGACGTCGGTGCTCAGGTAGTTGGGCGAGATCAGCGGCGCCTGGTCAAAACGCGGACTCTTGATCTGCACCGTGCCGCGGCTGGTGGGGTTGAGGTTGCAAACGCTGGCGGTGAAGGCATTGAAGCGGTGCAGCGGCTCGCCAAAAGCGTCCAGGCTCAGCGGCTGCACGTGGTACTGGATGTTGGGCCAGGGCTGCGCCGGGTCGCTGCGGGTGAAGGCGCCGAGCTGCGAGGGCGCCATGCTCATCGGCCCGGTGCGTTTGAGCGCGTATTCCAGAGCGATCATGGCCTTGCCCCAGAGCGAATTGGCCTGGGTATTGAGGGTCTTGACCCCGCTGACCGTGAACACGGTACGAATTTGCAAGTGGTCCTGCAGGTTGGCGCCCACACCAGGTGCGTCGTGCCGCACCGCAATGCCATGCTGCTGCAGCAAGGCCCCGGGGCCAATGCCCGACAACTGCAACAACTGGGGCGAGCCAATGCTGCCGGCGCTCAGGATCACCTCGGCACGCGCGGTTGCGGTGACGATCTGGTCGCCACGGTGGACGGTCACGCCAGTGCAGCGCAAACGCCCGTCAGGCAAGGTTTCGAGCACCAGCGAGGCCACCTGGGCCGAGGTCCACATCTCAAAATTGGGCCGCGCATAGCAGGTGGGGCGCAAAAAGGCCTTGGCAGTGTTCCAGCGCCAGCCAGATTTTTGATTGACCTCAAAGTACGACACGCCCTCGTTGTTGCCGCGGTTGAAATCGGTGGTGGCCGGCACCCCGGCCTGCTGCGCCGCTTGGGCAAAAGCATCCAGAATGTCCCAGCGCACGCGTGGCTGCTCAATGCGCCACTCGCCCCCGGCATGGCGGCCGCGCAGCAGTTTGCGGTAGGGGGTGCTGTCGTCTTGCAGCAGCTCGGGCGCCGTGCCGCGAGCGCCGTGCAATGCGGTGGCTCCGGCATGGTGGTCCTCGTGCAGCTTGAAGTAAGGCAAAGATTCGCCCCAGCCCCAGCTGGCGTCTGCGGTTAGTGCGGCCCACTGGTCATAGTCACGCGACTGGCCGCGCATATAGATCATGCCGTTGATGCTGCTGCTGCCGCCCAGCGTCTTGCCGCGCGGGTAGCGCAGGGCGCGGCCATTCAGGCCGGACTGGGGCTCGGTCTGGTACAGCCAGTCGGTGCGCGGGTTGCCGATGCAGTAGAGGTAACCGACCGGGATATGGATCCAGTGGTAATCGTCGCGTCGGCCGGCCTCGATCAGCAGCACGCGCTTGCTGGCGTCGGCCGACAGGCGGTTGGCCAGCAGGCAACCGGCCGTGCCGGCGCCCACAATGATGTAGTCGAACTCGGTGCTCATGGGCTCGCCCATTTTGGCTTGCGTTTTTGCTGGAAAGCCTGCTGCCCCTCACGAGCGTCGTCGGTCAGGCTGAACAGGGCAATCTGGCTTTCGGTGAAGGCCATGCTTTCTTCAAAGGCCATGGCTTCGATTTTTTTCATGGTGTACAGGCCGCGGCGCAGCGCGGCTGGCGACTTGTCCAGCAGCCGCTCGAGCAGCCACTGCAGCCGAACATCGACATCGTCGTCCACATAATTCACCAGCTCATAGGCCAGCGCCTGCGCGCTGCTGATGGGCTCGCCGGTGAGGCACATCTCGGCCAGCCGGCGGCGCGGAATCAGGTGCTGCAACACGCTGAGCACCTGGGCCGGAAACACCCCTACTTTGACCTCGGGTAGCCCAAATACGGCGTGGCTGGCGGCCACTGCGATGTCGCACATGGCCAGCAGGCCCATGCCGCCAGCCATGCAGGCACCATTCACCCGGGCCACCAGCGGCAGCGTGCTGGCGCGCGCCACGCGCAGCAGCTGCGCCAAGTGGCCGTACGGCTCGGAGTAATCGGTGGTGAAGGCCTGCGCCGACTGCAGGTCGGCCCCAGCGCAAAAAGCCTTGCTGCCCGCGCCGGTGATGACGATGGCGCGGATGTCACGCCGGCCCTGCGCGGCCGTGATGGCCTGCGCCAGGCCGGCCAGCACGCCGTGGCTCATGGCGTTGCGGCGCTCCTCCCGTGTGATGGTCAGCCACAGCACCGGTCCGCGCTGCTCGATACCGAGTTCGGTCGATGCGGCAGTTAGGGGGTTGTTCATGGGGTCTCCTGTGCGCCGATTTTGCCGCAAGCGCGGCTGGCACAATCTAAGCGGGGCCCGACCCTCTTTCACCCCGATTGCACCCTGCCCCGGACCATGCGCTTTCTACTCTACAAGGACTTGGACCTGCGCCGGGTCAAACCGACTTTTGCCAAGGTGCGTGCGGCGATCGAGGCGAATGATTTCAAGAGCCCAGATGTCAAAAAACTGCATGTAGGTAACTACTACCGGGCCAAGCTAGACCACAGCAACCGCCTGCTGCTGCAATTTGCCCGATACAACACCGAGATGGTGTGCTTGGCGCTGGAGGTGATCGAGAACCACGCCTACGACAAATCGCGGTTTTTGCGCGGTGCGCAGGTTGATGACAGCAAGATCGAGCAGGACGCCTGCGTCCAAGCTGCCCAATTGCCGGCAGCCGACGCCCCGGAGCTGCGCTGGATGCACGCCAGCCGCACCGAGTTTGAGCTGCTCGACAAGCCCATCATGTTCGACGACGACCAGGAAGCGGTGCACCGCCTGCGCGCACCGGTGGTGTTGGTTGGATCGGCGGGGTCCGGCAAGACGGCTGTCACCCTCGCCAAATTGCGCGAGGCCGCCGGCCGGGTGCTGTATGTCACCCAATCGGCCTATTTAGCCCAGTCAGCTCGCGCGCTCTACAACGCCCACGGCTACGACAACCCGGCCCAGGAGCCGGAGTTTTTGAGCTATCGCGAGTTTCTTGAAACCCTGCGCGTTCCCAGCGGGCGCGAGCTCGGTTTTCGCGACTTCGTGGGCTGGTTTGAGCGCCACCGCGCCACGACACGGGCACTCGGCGACCTGGACGCGCATGCCCTGTTCGAAGAGTTTCGCGGCGTCATCAGCGCACCGGCTACCGGCCCGCTGAGCCTGCCTGACTACCTGGCACTGGGAGCCCGCCAAAGCCTGCTGACCAGTGCCGAGCGAACAACCGCCTACACCCTGTTTGAGCGCTATGTTGGCTGGCTTGGCGAAGCTGGTTTGTTTGACCTGAACCTGACCGCCCACGCATGGCGGGCCTTGGCACAACCAAGCTATGACTTTGTCGTCATTGACGAGGTGCAAGACCTCACCGCTGTGCAGCTCTCACTGGTTCTGGCCTGCCTGAAAGAGCCCGGACAATTCTGGCTGTGTGGCGATGCCAACCAGATCGTCCACCCCAATTTCTTCTCTTGGGCGGCCGTGCGCAGCCTGTTCTGGCAGGGCCTCGCCGGCGAGGCCGCACAGCGCCAAACCCTGCAGGTTTTGCAAGCCAATTTTCGCAACACCCAGCGTGTGACAGCTCTTGCCAATGCGCTGCTGAAAATCAAACAGGCGCGCTTTGGCTCGATCGACCGGGAAAGCAATTACCTGGTACGCAGCACCACCACAGAGCTCGGCGAAGTGCGCTTGCTCGCCGCGACAAATGCCAATCTGTTGGCCCTGGATGCCGCCACCCGGGCCTCCACCCAGTTTGCAGTGCTCGTGCTGCGCGATGAGGACAAGGCGGCCGCGCGCGCGCATTGGCATACCCCCTTGGTGTTTTCGGTGCAAGAGGCTAAGGGTCTTGAATACCCCCATGTTGTGCTGGCGGGCCTGGTGTCGGGCCAACGTACGGCCTATGCAGAGCTATGCGATGGCGTCAGTCCGGCCGACCTGCTGCGCGAGGAGCTGGACTACCGCCGTGGCCGGGACAAGGGCGACAAATCAAGCGAGCTGTACAAGTTTTATGTCAACGCCCTGTATGTGGCGATGACGCGTGCTGTGCAAACCCTCACCCTGGTTGAGTCCGACCATGCCCACCCCCTGCTAGGCCTGTTGGGGCTGAGCTTGAGCCAGGCCAGCCCGCAGGCCGTGCAGGCGTCCAGCCGGGAGGAGTGGGCCCAAGAGGCACGCCGCCTGGAGCTCCAAGGCAAGCAGGAGCAGGCCAGCGCCATCCGCGAGACTTTTTTGCAGTTCAAGCCGATTGCCTGGACGCCCTGGAGCCAAGTCCAGATCGCCGCCCTGGCCCCCAGGGCGCTGGCGCCCAACAACCCGAGCCACAAGCAGCGCCAAACCCTGCTGGACTACGCCCTTTGGCATGGTCAGCAGCACTGGGTTGTGCAACTGGCCAAGGCGCATTTCCAGCCCGCGCTGCTGCTCGCACCTGGCGGCGGCTTTGGCACTCCTGACTACAAGGCCTATGTGCACGGGGGGGCCCTGCCCGACTATGAAGGCTTCAGTGCCATGTCCTGGCGCGCCGTGCAGGCCCTGCGCCAACGCCATCTGCAGCCCTACACCGCCAAGAATTTCAAAGACATCTTGCGCCTGTGCGACGCCCACGGCGTCGACCACCCCACCCCAGTGGGCGCCTCAACGCTGATGCTGGCCGCGCGTGCCGGCAATCTGGCCCTGGTTGACGCGCTGCTGGCCCGGGGTGCCGAAGTCGGAGCCGAAGATGACTTTGGCCAAACCGCCTGGCAGCAAGCCCTCAGCCGCGCCATGGACGAGCCCAAGTTTGCACAGGCGGCGCTGGGCCCCCTGTTTGAGCGCCTCGCACCGGCCATGCTGGATGTACAGGTCGAACAACGCCTGCTACGCCTGGAGCGCCACCAGGGCGAATACTGGGTCCTGACCCTGATGCTGGCTGGCCTGAAGACGCAGTGGTCCCAGACAGTGGAGCGACCCCATCCCGACTGGAAATACACGCCCGGATTTTTTGCCGAACAGCTCCAGCGCGCCCTGGACCAGCTGCCCGTGCATCTGTGGCGCGAGCAGCGGCGCAAACGCAGCTACATCAACGCCGTACTGGCTCGCGCTGAAGTCAGTAGCGACTACAGCCCGGCCCGCAAACTCTGGGTGCGCCGCAAGAGCGGGTATTACCTGCCCAACCCGGAACTGCTGTTGCGCAAGGCCAATGGCTGGCAAGGCCTTGAAGCGGCCTTGAATATCCGCTGGGTCCAACAGGGTTCGGGCCGACTGGGCTTGAGCACCTGGCCGGGCAAGAGCGCCGAGGCTGACAGTACGCCGGCCAAACCACAAGCCTGAGCCCCGCCAGCATCGTCTCTACGCCACCAAACGACCAGGAGCATCCCATGCCCGCCTTCGACCCCCAAGTTGCCGAGTTTCTTGAAGTTGCCCGCCAAGCCGGGCGCATGCCATTTCAAGCGCTGCCCCCCAAGCAGGCCCGCGACAACTATGCCGCCAGCTGGGATGCGCTACAAGCGCCGGCACAAAATGTTGCGTCCGTTCAAAATCTGCAAATACCTACGGCAGATGGCCCACTGGCGCTGCGGATTTACCGCGGCCTGGGCACCGACCTGCAGACCCCCCTGCCTTGCTTGCTGTTTTTACACGGCGGCGGCTGGGTGATTGGAAACCTGGAGAGCCACGACCGCCTGTGCCGCAGCCTGGCCAACCGGGCAAAAATTTGCGTGGTGGCGGTGGACTACCGGCTCGCCCCCGAGCATCCCTACCCGGCAGCGGTGGAAGACAGCGCCGAGGCCCTGCGCTGGCTTACCCGGCATGCAGCCGAGTTGTCCATTGACGCCCAGCGCATCGGCGTGGGTGGCGACAGTGCCGGCGGCAATCTTGCGGCGGTGCTGGCCCTGATGAGCCGAGACGGCGCGCTGCCGGCCTTGAAGTTGCAAGCGCTTTTGTACCCCGTGGTGGACCTGACCGCCAGCAGCGATTCGTACCGCCGCATACAGTCTGGCGTGCTGCTCACGGCTGCGGCCATGCACTATTTCATTGGCCACTACACGCCCCTAACCAGCCAAAGAACCGAGTGGCGGGCATCGCCTCTGCTGGCGCAAAGCCTGGCGGGCACCGCACCAGCCTTTGTTTTGACGGTAGCCCACGACCCGCTGTGTGACGAAGGACGCGCCTATGCGGCCCGGCTTGAGGAGGAAGGCGTACGGGTGCAAGCACTGCACCTGTCAGACCAGATCCACGGCATGCTGATGCAGGGTCGGGTCGTCGCGGCCAGCGAAACCGTCGGCTTGGTAGTAGCCGACTGGGTCGGCGCCATGTTGCGGGCGCAGTGATTCGAGACAAAGATTGGGCCTTGAGCGCGCACTGGCCTTGGCCCAAGTCTGCCGCCAGCCTACCAGCTGTCGATCGCCATGTGGTTGCCAGATGTGAGCGCCGGCTGCGCTTGTAAGCCCTTGAATAGCCACTCGCGGGTGTCGGCCGGGTCAATCACGGCGTCTATCTCCAGCGTGGCGGCCATGTTCAGGGCGCTGCCCTTGGCATATTCCTGCACCAGCAACTGCTCAAAGAGAGCCGCACGCGCCGGCCCCTCGGGCTGGGCTTCGAGCTCTTTGCGGTAGCCCAGGCGCACCGCGCCCTCCAGCCCCATGGCGCCAAACTCGCCGGTGGGCCAGGCCACCGTGAACTGGGGCGCATGAAAACCACCGGCGCACATGGCCATGGCGCCCAGGCCGTAGCCCTTGCGCAGCACCACGCTGAAAAACGGCACCCGCAGGTGGGCCGCAGCAATAAAGAGGCGGCTGACATGGCGCACTTGTGCCTGCGCCTCGGCGTCGGGCCCCACCATAAAACCCGGCGTGTCCACCAGGCTCAGCAGCGGCAGGCCGTGCGCATTGCACAGCTGCATGAAGCGGGCGGCCTTGTCGGCGGCGGCGGCATCAATGGCGCCGCCCAGGTGCAGCGGGTTGTTGGCCAGAATGCCCAGCGGCCGCCCACCGATGCGCGCCAAGGCGGTGTGGATGCCAGCGCCAAAACCTTCGCGCAACAGCAGCACGCTGCCGGTATCAGCGATGCCGTGAATGGCGGCGCGGGTGTCGTAGACGCGCAGCCGGTTCTCCGGCACCAGGGTGCGCAGCGCCAGCGGGTCGGGCGCCATCGCAGCCTCTGCGGCTGGGTTTACGTTTGCGTCTACGGTCAAGCGGCCCTGAAAGAACGACAGGTAATGCCGCGCTGCTGACACGGCCGCCGCCTCGTCATCCACCAAGATATCAATCACGCCGTTGGAATGCTGCACGGCGCTCGGGCCAATTTGCTCCGGGCGGAAAACGCCCAGGCCGCCGCCCTCAACCATGGCCGGGCCGCCCATGCCGAGGTTGCTGCCCCGGGTGGCAATGATCACGTCGGCGCAGCCGGCCAGCGCGGCATTGCCGGCAAAGCAGCGACCGGCCACGATGGCCAGCACCGGCACCCGGCCGTTCAGGCGGGCAAAGCTGGCAAAGGTAGCCACATGAAGGCCGGCCACGATGGGCATGTCGACATCGCCCGGGCGGCCGCCACCGCCCTCGGCGAACAGCACCACCGGCAGTTGTTGCTGCAACGCCAGGCCCAGCATACGGTCGGTTTTCTGGTGGTTGCGCATGCCCTGGGTGCCGGCCAGCACGGTGGCGTCATAGGCCAGCACCACGGCGCGGGTCGCGTCCGTGCCGAATTGCGCCTGGTTGATGCTGCCAATGCCGGTCACCATGCCGTCGGCCGGGGTGTTGCGCTGCAGGTCTTCCTCACTGCGCCGGCTGCGCTGGGCGGCTACGGCCAGCGCGCCGTACTCGACAAAGCTGCCCGGGTCACACAGGTCGGCAATGTTCTCCCGCGCGCTGCGCAGGCCCAGCGCGTGGCGCTTGGCCATGGCCTCGGGGCGGCTGGCGTCCAGCGTCAGCGCCTGGCGCTGCTGCAGGCGCAGCAGGTCAGGCCTCACGGCAGACGGGGCAGACGGGGCAGGGGTGAAAAGACTTGGTGGGTTGGCTGCAAAACTTTGAGCATTTTTGTCCTCCAGCACTTGTTCCGCTTGAATAGTTTGCTCTATATTCAGTAGCGCCTCGCCTTCGGCCACCAGCTCACCCGTTTCGCGCAGCAGCGCACTCACACGGCCCGCGCAGGGCGCGCGCAGTTCGTGCTCCATCTTCATGGCCTCCAGCACCACCAGCAGCGCATCGGCCTGCACCAGGTCGCCGGGCTGCACCAGCCATTGAACAATTTGCGCTTGAAGGGGAGCTCGAATTAAATGCATGCCACGATTTTGCGGCAGTTCGCGGTCGGCACACGCTGGCCAGAGGCCGTGGCAGCGCTCAGCCCCAGAGGGCAGCCGTTGGCGGCTCCACCAAGCCGTCGTGAAAGTGCAT